>Ga0315295_10001454_pt1 | contig 20322 bp, 12 predicted proteins | sample YL17G14_0_MG_FD_204453 | JGI IMG/M metagenome (GOLD analysis project Ga0315295, IMG submission 204453) | Sediment microbial communities from Yellowstone Lake, YNP, Wyoming, USA - YL17G14_0 | ecosystem: Environmental > Aquatic > Freshwater > Lake > Sediment | place: USA: Wyoming | collected...
CTTTTCCATAATATCCCAATTTACAGTTTTTATTTCATCAGCCGGTGAATGGTATTCCTCCCTTTGTCCCGGCTTGAATCTCATAACCGGAATTCCTACTGCGGTGAATGACCTGTGATCACTACCGCCCGGAGGATCCTTTGACGGCTGAAAATCGACATCCAGGTCAATCCCGTATTTATTAATGTTCTCTTCTGTAATGCTTCTGAAGGCCGGAAAGGTTTCCGTAAATATCATGGCGACCTTTTTGGGCTCATTATCTGATATGTACCTGGATATCATATCAAAATTAAAGTTAAGGCGAATGTTTTTTACCGGATACTGCAAATTCTCAACAAAATATCGCGAACCAAGCAGCCCTTCCTCTTCTGCTGTCCACAATGCAAAAACCAGAGTTTTATCAGGTTTAATTCCGGTCTCCATAATGGCTTTTGCGATAGTCAAAACGCCAACAGTTCCTGACCCGTTATCATCTGCACCGTTCCAGGTATATCCGTTTGAGATACCCATATGATCATAATGGGCACCAAGAACCATGACCTGATCGGGATTATTACCCTCTATAACTCCGATCACATTCCTGACTCTTAAAGTTTCTTCTTTTACTGTTGTTTTAAGATATATACTTTTACCATTAAGGTCAGGAAGAGGATTGTATGTATTTGATTCTGATATTTTTATGTAATCTTCAAGAATAAATCCTGTCCCCTTAAGAATTTCATTGGCGGTTTTTACTGAAACAGTAATCCTTATGAAATTATCCATACTGTTTTTGCCAGGCAACGAATAGTCTGCCCATGGCCGTCCTGATGTACGATTATTTTCAGAAGGAGACATATTCAGGAACTCATTTTCAGGCTGGATACCAACAATGGCTGAATTAGGATTAAATTCAATAATACCAATGGCTCCCATCTTTCTGATTAAGTTTTCAGCCTCTCTTGATGTTGCAGATAATTCTGAAGGAGAAAAAACTTTTTTGGCAAAGGCAGGACTCCCTGAAAGCTTCAAAATGAATTTACCTTTCAAATCAAGTTTGCTGAAATCATCATACCTGAGTTTTTCTTTTTTGAATCCATAACCCACAAAAACGACAGGAGCTTCAATCTCTATCCCCTTCTCGCTGGATCTCATTGAAAAGTCAATATTATATGTTAAATCAATGGTTTTAAGATTGTTATTGTCTGCTGATCTGATTTTAATGATCGGCTCTTCCCCGGGGGTGGTTTTTACCAGAATGAAATTCTGGAAATATGTCCTCTCGTTATTTCCCTGAAGATTAGTTAAACCTTTTTGCACAGGATAATCTCCCCCTGGTTTAACTCCGTACAGTTGAAGTAAACTGGCAATATAGTCAGCTGCCAGATACTCTCCTCTTTTGCCTGTTTCCCTTCCTTCTGTCCAGTCTGAAACAAGAAAACCAAGCTGCGCTTTCAGCACAGATTGATTTATGTTGTTCATAGCTCCGGCAAAACCTTTGTTGTTATTCTGACCGTTTGACGAGAAGGCAGAGATAAGGACCAGTGAATTTACGAGAAGGAACCTGAATTTCATCTTCGAAGAATTTATTTAATCTCGCCATTCGCTGCTTCCCATAATTGCAGATATCCGAGTTTTATTATATCAAGCATCTTATTCCAGTTAACGAGGCTGACTTCATCGGAAGGCTGGTGATAATCAGCATGCATTGCGGCCATCCATTCAATTATGGGGATTTTATTTTCCGTGAATGCAGTAAAATCACTTCCACCTGTTGGTGCTTCCTCGCTTTTTATGTTAAGTTTAAGGTTTAATTTGAACTGTTCAAGATTTGCCTTTGTTATCTCTTCAAGCTTCGGATAAGCTTTTGTATAAGTGAAGCCAGCCATATTTTTCGCAGTATCATTTATTGCATCTCTGGCTATCATATCAAAATTTATGTAGAATTTATAATCTGATATTTTGCCGACTGATGGATACATGGTAAAATATTCAGAACCGTATAAACCCTTCTCTTCACCTGTCCATGCGCAGAATACTATGCTTCTTTTTGGTTTTATCCCGCTCTCTGCAAAGGCTTTGGCAATTGTCATAACAGCAACTGTACCTGAGGCATTATCATCCGCCCCGTTCCAGATATTGCCATTATCCATTCCCATGTGATCCATATGGGCACCAACAGCAACAAATTCATTCGGATTTTCTCCCTCGATCATTGCAATTACATTCCTGGCATTGATTCTCTTCGAGTTTACATTTACTGTAAGGGCTGCATTGATACCGGGAATAGGAACCGGTTTGAATTTTACTGTTCCTGCTGCTGCATCTTTTTCATATTTGGCAATGTCCAGGCTGGCTTCTTTTAAAATGAGATTAGAAACTCTTTCTGTAATAGTAATTGCTGTTGGATCGGAAGAGACTTCTTTACCATTGAGCCTCATCTGTGACCAGTTTGTACGGGGGCCACTTTCAGATGGAGCAGGATTATTGTTAAATTTGTAAACGCCCCATCTTTTGGTTACATCATTGTTTATTGTCAGATCAATAACTCCAACTACGCCCAGATTTTTTAATGATTCGGATTTCTTTCTTGACATTTCGAACATAGCCCGCATATTATTGCCAATGAGTTTTTTGTACATTGGTGAAGTATTGTCAGCGTATCCTGGAAATCCTGTCAACCTGACAATAACCTTGCCTTTCACATCAACACCGACAAAGTCGTCAATACCATTTGCTTTATCAATAAGTCCGTATCCGACAAAAACAAGCGGAGCATCAAATTTAACATCCATGGTGGCTCTCGAAACAGAGAAATCGATTCCTTCATCGAAGTTATAATCCTGGCTACCTTTTTTTATAGTAAGTTTTGATCCTTCTGTTGGCTGGCTTTCAATCAGAGTGAAATTCTGAAAATATGACTTTGGCGGAGTGATAGGCTGACCACCGGGACCAAAAGGACCGGCTTGAGGACCAGCTATTGGAGACATTCTGGGCATTCTGCCCCCGAATCCGGCAACATCTCCTGCCGGGGCTGCTCCAAAAACTTTAAACATACTGGCAATATAATCAGCAGCAAGATATGCTCCTCTCTCACCTGTTGCTCTTCCTTCCATCCAGTCGGAAGAAAGGAACTCAAGCTGTCCTTTGATAGCATAAATAGTAATTGCCTGAAGGCCTTTTTCTTTAGGAGTTACCTGTGCATTTGAATTTACAGTGCAAATCAGACTTAACGCAATAGCTGGGTATAAAAATCTCTTCATTTAATATAGATGTCAAATTTTACAGTAAAATCATTTATCAATATTAGTTATTTATTTGTAAAAGGTTTCAACGGGAAAGGAATTGCATGACTTATTTTTAAATTTTTACTTCCCACCCCCAAGGGGGGCTTTTAAATCACGCAGAGATCAAAAGTCCCCCTCGGGGGATTTAGGGGTGAAAAAACAGGGATGAACTGTTTAGTTCTTTACTGGTTTCATTCATACTTAATTTTCTGATTTTATTTTCTCAAGTATATTTACATTATCTATCCCCTGGCTCTTGATCCCGGTGCAGATATTCTCGGGCTCTATGCCCTGAAAGAAGCCGGAGTTACGCGAAATATAATAATTGACCGGTCGGGTAAAATCGTTTTTCTTACCCGCTTATTCGAAAGAGAAGAATTTGACCGGATGAAGAAAGTAATATTCTCAGAACTCGGGAAAAAATAGTTGAATTTCTCATGCAGAAATAACTGCTTTGCAAAGTTAAAAATGCAAAATGGCTGAAACTTTTTAAGATTTTGTCCGTTATACAACAAATAGATGTCTGTGTAGAATTGATCTGATTTAATTGACATGTACAACTAAAACCAAAAAATGATGAAAAAATTTATTTTGATCGTATTAACAGTATTTATTATGCTTCCGGCTTTTTCGCAGGTGAAATTCGGACTTAAAGCAGGCCTGAGTACAACAAACCTGAAGATGGAAGATCTAAAGACCCTGACATCAGGGGAGACATCATATATAGTCGATGCTCTTAAGGGCGCTAATTATGGTTTCCATGGCGGTGCTTTTGTCAGGTTCAGTATGATGGGATTCTATTTGCAACCCGAACTTCTATTTGCATCCAGAACAGATGAATACACTATTGCAGACGCCGATAATCCTGCTTCCGAAATAATCAAGAAACAGCAGTTCAATGAGCTGGACCTTCCGATTATGCTTGGTTTTAAAGTAGGTCCGATTCGTTTAAATGCAGGTCCGTCTGCACGGTTGCTTATCAATTCTCCTAAAGATCTGATTGACGATCCCGACTTTAAAGCGATGTACCATAGTCTGACTTTTGGCTACCAGGCCGGTCTGGGAGTGGATATCCTTAAGAGGATCACTCTTGACCTGAGGTATGAAGGAAGTCTTCAAAAATATCAGACACAAATTCAAAATCTTGCAGGAGACAAATTCACTCTCGATGACAGGCCGAATGCGTTCCTGTTAAGTTTGGGCATAATGTTTTAGAAAAGCTGATTCATTAATACAGGGACAATCAATGCAATGTCCCTTTTTATTTCCAAAAGAGCATCTTTGCGGCAACAAGAAGCAATAATATCCCGAAAATTTTCTTAAGAACAGCCGGTGGTATATTTAATGCGATTTTTGAGCCGAAATATGAACCTACGATAAAAGCAGCTGCCAGGATTAATGCAAATTTTATGTTAACCTGACCTGCTTTATAGTAATTGTAAGCGGCAATTATACCGATGGGAGGGAGCATGACAGCAAGACTGGTCCCCTGTGCAGCCTGCTGACTTAATCCCAGGAAAAATACAAGGGCTGGGATCATAACTATGGCTCCTCCGATTCCAAGCATGCCAGCCATTATTCCGGTAATTAAGCCAATAACAATAAGTATCAGTAAAACAGAAGTTGACATATTCATTTGAGTTAGGTTATTATTTAGATTTCATCACTGATATGTAAAATTATTAATTAATCGAAGTAAAAGTAAAAAGAAATTTGTTAAACAGAAGACCATAGAGAACACACTGAGGGTCACAGATTAAAATCTCTGTGTATCTCTTTTCAACAAAAAAGTCAATCCCAAATCTCATCATAAAAAGTAATATTTTGACGTTTACTTACAGTATCTTTAAATTCACAGTTGAATTGTACGGCAATGAATAATAAAAGATTGATATATTTTTTTTCAATTTTGTCAATAGTCGCTGCAATCTGTTTATATCTTATTTATAATCTGATTTTTAGTTCAAGTATACATCCAAAGGGCGTGAAAGCAACTATTTATATTCCAGAAAGTGCTTCATATGACCAGGCAATGGATTCTCTAAAAGCTAATCTGGAAATAAAAAACATAAAGGTATTGGAATGGATAGCTGAAAGGAAGAAATATCCGGAATTAGTGAAGCCTGGAAAATATGTTATAGATAAATCTTTGAGCTGTAACGAACTTATGAATATTCTGAGAGGCGGCAGACAAACTCCGGTGAAGATCACATTCAGCAATATAAGAACTTTATACGAACTGGCAGGCAGTTTTGGAGGTCAGATTGAAGCTGATTCAGTACAGATCATCGGATTCTTTTCCGATCCTGAAAACTACAGTAAAGATGGCTTTAAACAAGAGGATGTTATTTCTGTCTTTATTCCGGATACTTACGAGTTTTACTGGAACACCGGGGCAGGAAAACTTTACAAAAGGATGCTGAAGGAATACAGGAAATTCTGGAATAATGAGAGACTTCAGAAAAGTGAAGCTGTCAATCTTACGCAGGTTGAAGTCTCAACACTTGCATCAATTATTGATGAAGAAGTTTTAAAGCAGGATGAGATGCCCAGGATTGCAGGAGTTTATATCAACAGGCTTAAAAGGGGTATCCCGCTTCAGGCTGATCCTACAATTAAGTTCGCCATCAATGATTTTACTGTAAGCAGAATTCTGTATAAGCATCTTGATATTGATTCTCCTTACAACACTTATAAACATGCCGGATTACCTCCTGGTCCGATCAGATGCCCCTCAATTGAAGCTATTGATGCAGTTTTAAATGCCGAAAAAAACGATTACCTGTATTTTGCAGCAAAAGCTGACTTTTCAGGATATCATAACTTTTCCAGAACTCTTTCAGAACATAACAGGTACGCTAACCAGTATCAGAGAGAATTGAACAGAAGAAGAATATTCAGGTAATTCAAATCACCTCAACCTCGCGTTCGAGGATAATTCCGAATTTTTCAGCTACCGACTTTTTTATCTGTTCCGACAGGTCAAACAACTCTTTTCCAGTTGCATTGCCATGATTTACAATGACAAGCGCTTGCTTATCGTGCACACCTGCATCTCCGATCCTCTTTCCCTTCCACCCGCACTGTTCGATAAGCCAGCCAGCGGCAAGTTTGACACCTCCTGTATGATCTTTGAAAACGGGCAATTTAGGATGTTTTGACTTAAGATCATCAGCAACCGGACCTTTTACAAAAGGATTCTTAAAAAAACTGCCTGCATTACAGATCTGTTCCGGATCAGGCAGTTTGCTCTGCCTTGCGCTGATGACTAAATTCCTGACATTTACCAGAGAGGTCGACCCAAGCTTATTGATCTCTTCTTTAAATGATCCGTATTCAAGGCATAATTTTGGTTTTGTCGATAGCTTGAAATAAACCTTGGTTATAAGATATTTCCCTCTGAGCTCTTTTTTAAAAATACTGTCCCTGTAACCAAATCTGCATTCCTCGTTCCTGAATTCCTGTACAGAACCGTCTTCAATACAGATTGCCCTCACTTTTTCGATAGTATCTCTTACTTCTGCCCCATAAGCTCCTATATTCTGAACCGGAGCTGCACCCACAAGTCCGGGAATAAATGAAAGGTTCTCCAGTCCTCCAAGACCTTTATTAACTGTTGATTCCACCAGTTTATCCCATAATACACCTGCTCCTGCCGATACAATAACATCCTTTCCTTTCTTGCCTTCTAACGTTATCCCTTCCATTTCGGGATGAATCATCGTTCCGTGGAAATCTCCGGTAAAGAGGAGATTGCTTCCGCCACCCAGTATCATCCATTTCTGAACGGATCCCTTCTGCTGTTCAAAGAAATGAATGACATTTTCCTCATGTTTAAATGTGACAAGGCGGTCGGCTTTGACATTCAGGCCGAAAGTATTGAATTTCTTAAGTGAAATGTTTTCGTAAATCATCAATATTGGGTATCCGGTGTAAAAATATAAAAACAGGGGTTAAAGAAAAGATATGCTGTGAATTATTTTTGAAAGGGATGAATTCAAACTGTCTTTCGATTTATGGATTAATTGCAGATTAAGTTATTTTAGCTAATTTTATGATTGTAATTCAGGACTATAGGCATAAATGAGACCAATACTGAAAGCTAATTCGCTTGTTAAAAGATATGGTGATGTTTTGGCCGTTGATGATATCTCCTTTGAGATTTACCGTGGGGAGATATTTGGCTTTTTAGGTCCTAACGGAGCAGGAAAGACTACGACTATCAAAATCATGAGTGGACTTTTAAAGCCGGATAAAGGAACCGTCACAATTGATAGCAGGGATAGGGGTAAATCTATCGGGATTTGTCCCCAGCATATTGTTATTTGGGAGAACCTTACCTGTTTAGAGCAGATCTTGTTTATGGGGAAAATGTACGATATGCCGGCGGATGTGGTTAAAAAAAGGGGAAGAGAGCTTCTTGAGTCGCTTGGACTTTACGGAATAAAAGATCGTCTTGCTAAAAAACTGTCCGGTGGCATGCAGAGAAGACTGAATATCGCACTTGCTTTAATTCACTCACCTGAGATAGTATTTCTCGACGAACCTCAGGCAGGACTTGATCCGCAAAGCAGGGTGCTGGTTCGTGATTATATAAGGTCCATTAAGAATGTAACAACAGTTGTTCTTACCACACACGATATGGAAGAGGCCGAAAAACTCTCCGACAGAATCTGCATTATTGATAAAGGAAAGCTTCTGGTCACAGGTACAGCAGATGAAATTATCAGAACCGGCGGTCATGAAGACCTTGTTGAGATCGATTTTAGTGGTGATATAAAAAAGGAATTGTATCAATTTCTTGATTCAGAATTAATATCAGGCTTGATCATATCAGGGAACAGAATCTCTTTCAATACTAAAAATTCCCAGTCATCATTGGAAAATATCCTGAAGGTGATCAGGGAGCACAATCTTAAAGTAAATAGTTTACAGTTACGCAAAAAAAGTCTTGAAGATATTTTTATAAATCTTACAGGAAGAAGTATACGGGAATGAAAACTCTTGATTGTTTTGTCAAAACCTTTAAAGAAAATCTCAGAGACTGGAAAATCCTGATACTTGCGATTGTGTTTGCACCATTTTTTGTCTATATGATGGACATGTATATGGGCGATACCGGCTCAACGGCATATAATCTGGTTCTAATCAATAATGATAAAGGGAAATTCTCATATGAACTGATCGGGGAATGGGAAAAGATAAAAACAGAGAGTGGAAAGCCTGTGTTAAAGATCAGGACAATTACTGATACTCTGGTTGCCAAAAATATGATTAAAAACAAAGAGGCTGATCTGTTCGTTACCATCCCTCGGGATTTTTCAGATTCGTTCAGCTTGTTCAGCTTTAACAGGACAGGATCATTGTTACCTTTGAAAAGTTACGGTGATCAGACTAATATGAAGTATATGGTTGCAGCTTCATTTGTCGATTACACAACATTTAGCTATATAAGTCAAAAAACCGGGATTGAAATCCCGATAAATATTAAATATGAGTACTCAGGGAGAGGTAAAAGTTTGAATGAGTTTGATTTATATGTGCCTGCATTAATGGTGTTGTCAATTATTATGATGCTCTTTACTGCAGGTGCGTCAATTGTCAGGGAAGTTGAAAAAGACACTATAACCCGCCTTTCATTGTCGAAGCTGAGATCTGCAGAATTTATGACTGCCCTGACATTTAATCAGATAATAATTGGTTTGATCTGCCTTTTTCTGACATTACTGGCAGCATTTTCAGTGGGATACAGGACCTCTGGTTCAATGCCACTGCTTTTTCTGGTTGGTGCCATAACATGTTTTTCAGTGATCAGCATAAGTATAATAACATCATGTTTTATTAAAACAATGTTCGGCCTGCTTACACTCGGATGTTTTCCCTTCTTTATCCTGATGTTCTTTTCTGACTGCTTTCTGCCTTTGCCTAAAATAAATCTCTTAAGACTTGCAGGGAATCAGGTTTATGTCAACGATATCCTGCCCACAGCAACGGCAACAAGAGCCCTCAATAAGATACTTAATTATGATTCAGGATTTTCAGATGTTTCTTTTGAGATATTCTGGATACTGGCCCTATCTCTTATTTATTTCTTTATTGGGGTCTGGCTTTTCAAAAAGAAATATAAATACTAATTTGCGTCAAATTTCCTGAAGTATAAACTAACCTGAATATAATCTCATTATGAAAAGTAATCGCCGTGATTTTTTAAGAATCGCAACAGCTGCGGGTGCAGGAACCTTTACAAGCGGACTTCTGTCGGGCTGCGCTCCCAAACAACCTGAATCAAATCTTGCATCTATTCTTGAATCAGTTAAAAAAACTCACATACAGAAATTCAATATGTCAGGATATGCCGCCCCTGCGATTCCTGTTGTAAGGGTGGGTATTATAGGAGTGGGTGACAGGGGTAGCGATGCAGTACAACGACTGTCATATATTGATGGTCTGGAGATAAGAGCTTTATGCGATAAAAGGGAGGTTGCCGTAAAGGAATCACAGAAATACCTTCAGAAAATAGGCAGAAATGCTGCTCAGGAGTTTTTTGGAGATGAAAATGCATGGAAGAAACTTATTGAATTACCCGATCTTGATCTTATTTATACCTGCACACCCTGGATCCTGCATACACCGATATCACTTTATGCAATGGAAAATGGAAAGCACATTGCAAGTGAGGTCCCTATCGCAAGGACAGTTGATGAAGCATGGCAGCTTGTTGAGACATCTGAAAGAACGAAAAAGCATTGCATGATGCTTGAGAATTGCTGCTATGATTTCTTTGAACTGCTTACCCTGAATATGGCCAGGCAGGGTATGTTTGGTGATATCATACACGGGGAAGGAGCCTATATACATAATCTCCTGGGGATGAATTTCGATAAGCCGCACGATGACCAGCAAGCCGATGGAGCCTATACAGATATGTGGAGGCTTAAAGAAAATGCATCCCGGAATGGAAATCTTTATCCGACTCATGGATTAGGCCCAGTCTGCCAGTTGCTGAACGTTAACCGCGGTGATAGGCTTGACCATCTGTCATCGGTATCAACTAACGATTTTACTATGGCGCAAAGGGAGAAGGAACTGGCTGCCAAGGATGCATTCTATCAAGAATGGCAGAATACCTTTTTCAGAGGTAATATCAACACAACAATTATAAGGACATCGCTTGGTAAATCAATTATGGTTCAGCACGATGTGTCTTCCACCCAGCCATATTCCAGAATCCACCTGGTAAAGGGTACCAAAGGTATGGCTGTTAAATATCCAAGGCAGCTTATCGCTCTGGGAGAAGACTGGCTTAACGATGAAGAAATGTCCAATGCCTGGGCTGAACATACGCCTGAGATTTTAAAGAGAGTAGGTGAGATGGCAAAAAAAGTAGGAGGTCATGGCGGAATGGATTTCATTATGGACTGGAGGCTTATCGATTGCCTCAGGAACGGGCTTCCGCTCGATCAGGATGTATATGATGGTGCAGTCTGGAGCTCAGTTGCCCCATTGAGTGAGTGGTCAGTGGCTAACAGGTCACAGTCCATTGATGTTCCTGACTTCACAGGAGGTTCATGGAAGACAAACAAGCCTCATGATATTAATCTCGAAAATGGAGGAACCACTCAGGTGCTTGAGCTTACTGAAGTCAAAGAGGAGATGCAGATGACTGTGAAGTAGTCGATTGTTGCTGGTTACTAGTTGCTTGTTACTGGTTATATCTTTTTATAGTTTGGTAATACTTTTAGGATCCCCTCCTTGTAGGGGTAGGGGTGGGTAAAAAAGTCTCACGCAGATTACGCAGATTATTTTTTACGGGAAGAGAGTATTTGCCAGAACACTATTCCCAGGATCACTGGCATTCCTATTGCAAGCGCATGCTTAAAAATTGACATTTTTGTACCAATAGCAGCGTATGTTACCTGTGTCAGTCCGAATACTGAAAGTGCAAATAGGATCATATTAAGCTTCTTATCATATTGCTTTTCAACCTCTTCATGCTTTTCGACCTCATCTTCGTGGAACTGACGCTGGAGATTATTGAGTTCATGCAACTCATCTTTTAACTCAGTCTGTAATTCATTGATCTGAAGGTTATGAATTATAAGATCATAGTAATCATTATGCTGGTGAAATACCGATACCTTTGAAAAAATAGCTTTCAATGATATGCTGGTATATCTTCTGAGATATTCTTTCACCTTCTGATGATCATCCGGATTGATATCCGAAACCTCTTTCATAAGTTGCAGGAAGATAGATCTCTGAAGAAATCCAAGAAGGGTAAGCCACAAAGTTTTATGGAAGGAATTGGAATAGAATGTCCTGATGAATTCAGGATCTGACGGGCCGCAATTATTTAATACCACGGCACCTTCAAGACTTGAAGCATAGTAAATTTGCTTATAAGGATGAAGCAATTCTTCTTCGCGCTGAAGTATCGCTGATGCAGGAGTATAATCAAAATCATACACCTTTCTAAGGTGGAACAGTGTATGGTGAATAATACTTTCATCCTGTATCTCCTTTGATGGTTGTACATAGCAAACAGGTGAAAAATGATAATGATCGAAGAATTCAACTGAATATCTGGAATTCATATCCTGAACCAGATAATTTATTAGTTGTCTTGGCCGCCAGCCTTCCTGCTCAATATTCCCGGGGTCATTTTTATGAAAAAGGTCATTTTTCACGGTTGTCAGCTGGGCAGCCTTGCTTCTCTCTTCAGGCCTTTCATTCTGTGATATAAAGAAAGCTTCATCGTGCCTGTTGAACAACCTGAGCAGATAATTCATCTTAATAAAATCTTCAAGATTTGGCTGATCGCTGTTCTTGCTTTCTTTTACCAGCTCGATACTGTACATTAAGATTCCTACACTGGTATACGGATGAAAAATAATTCTGAAGGCTCCCGGGTCAATATACACGGCATATTTCAACAGATTCTTTGTGCTCAGCTGGTTATCAAAGGGCTTGTTGCTTAGCCAGTAAATTTTATTGTTAAACATTTTAACCGGAAGAGCCTCTCTGTTCAGCTTCAAGATTAAACATGCTGATTCATCAATCTTCCCTTTATCCGCATTTTTAGCGAAAAACTCTTTTACATGTTCAAGTAGAAAATCAAGTCTTGGAATATCCTCATGTGTTTTTGTCCAGACTTCATTTTCAATATTTCCGAAATCGCAACCCAATCCGGAGCATAATCTGAAGGGCAACATTAAATGAATTATTCCTTTTTCTAACTTTATAGTATTCATCGAGAAAAATATATTTCACTTTTAACATTTCCAAACGTACTAATTTAAGTTTGTAGAATCTGAACCAAGCAATTTTAGAATATTTTCGTACTCCTTGATCTGGAAGCCTCTGTATTTCAAATCGTTTAAATCGCTTTTAAAGACGTCCCCAAAAGTTTTTTCATTGTTTTGAACTTCAGATAGTGGTACTGGTTTGTCTTTCAATTCTACATATAGTCTTTTTGCTTTTTCGACTGAATCAACCAACAAATAGCAAGGTGGAAGATTTATGTTAGCATAAAATCCTTCTGAATTAATCCGTTTTGCCAGAAGGCAGGCATCTAATGCATCCTTAAATTGTTTCAGGTAAACAAGTTGCCATGCTAAAGATCCAACCTGAGAATCAAGTTTCTTCTTCTTCTCCGGGAATAAACTGATGATTTTATTAAAAATAGTTATCGCCTTATTTGGATAATCAAATTCAATTGTGGAGCTATTTGTATTGGACTGGAAATACCTTCCTGCAGCAAACAGATTTTCATAATTCTTCTGTGCAAGAAGTATTTCATAAATATTGTCAATTTCGGGTTTTACATTTTTACCTGTGGAACCAGCATCTTCAAATAACAGGCTGGTAAGATTGATAAGATATCTTATTCCTGCAGTATCTGATTTACATAAAGTTCTATATAATGATTCTGCTCTATTCAGGAAGTCAGTTTTTCCTTTCGATTCAATGACGGTCATCGATTTCTCACGATAATATCTTGCCCCGGAAAGAAGTTGTTCAGGATCATTGGATCTTAAGAGGTCTTCATATTGAATGTAACCATGATCAAGCTTTTCAGCAATAGTCAGATCGGCAAATCTATCTGAAGCCAGGAAGGTATCAAGAGGCTCCTTTAATCGGATATTTCGTACACCTGATTTATCAGGAAAATAAATAGATCTATTATCATCTGAAATTGTCACATTATCAGCATTTGAACTATTTTCGAAGGTCTGCAGGAGAACGCCCTGTCTGTTAAAAAATCTAAGATTCTTGCTATCCGTTATGTAGAACGAATTATTGCCATGAGAAAATCGGGCAAAAATCTGAACATATTTTTCCGGACTTTGAAAAGTGTATAGTAATTGTCCATTTGTATTCCATAGTTTTGCTGTACCATCATAAGAACCTGATAAAATAAGAGATCCATCTGGTGAAATATCCAGGCTTGTAACAAAAGATGAATGCCCTTTGAAGTTTTTAAGTTTTTTGCCTGTCGTATCCCATAAAATTATATTGCCAGCTCCGTCGCCAGACACTATTTTCTTATTGTCATCAGAAATTTTCAAACGCCTGATAAATGCATCATGTCCAACGAATGTTTTCTTTTGTTTGCCCAATATTGTCCATAATCCAAAATAAAGTCGCTGAGGACCAAAGGTAGAAAGAATAATACTGTCATTGTTAGAAATCGCTGTTGTGAAATTTCTATAGTCTAAACCTTTAAGATTGGTAATAATGTTTGATTCCCGGTCAGCTATTAATGCCAGTGAATCCGGATTATTGATATTATGGATAAGAATAAAATTAAACGATGGAAAGATATCCCAGCCGGAATTATTATAAGGGATATGAAAGGTTTTTCCTTCAGATCCATCAAGGCTATATATGTTTATTGTATCTTTAATAATATCGACAATATATTGATGGCTGGGGTAACTACGATGTCCTTCTTTACTTTGAAAAATCAAATTATCATCCGTATGATTAATATCCCATGCGAATAATTTCCCTCCGTCATACATGAAAATTAACCTGTTATGGACCGAATCATAATCACATTCTGCATCATAGATTCCATTGATTCGAAGTGATTTAAGATTGTTTCCGGCATAATCCCGTATTTGAATGCCAGTATTGTCGAATGTCAGAAAGGAGTTCTTATAGTCGATTTTTTTTATTAAATTAATTTTATCGGTCAGAGATGTGAATGACTTTATGATATTCCCTTTCCAATTGCAGATAAAAAGTCTTTTCTCTGATGTCGATAGTACAACTTTTTCCCTGCCTAACAATTCTGCTGAATTAACAAATTCCTGTGGAGCAAGGTCGACTTTTGTCATTGTTTTATTTCGGCCATCGTATGAGATTTTATTAAGAGCTCCATTACCATAAAATAAGTACATGAATTTATCATCATAATAATAATCGGCTAAATAAGTGTCTCTTTCAAAATCCACATGTATATTATTAATAGTCTTATCATTATCAGAGAATAAATAAACTTCTCCTGACGTCTGGGAATTACTGATTAAAAATATGATAACATCTCTTGAATCAGGTAAAAACTCCAGCTTTATTGGTTCAAGCTCTTCCTTTATTTCAAGTTTTTTATGAATCGTCAGATTTCCATGTTGATCATATATATTTAGAATTGAATCCGTTCCGACTGTTACAACAGACTTCTGATCAGATGATACATCCCAGTAATAAACCTCCTGATTAATATCCCATTTATTGATCAATCTTTCATCTGTACTGTATAGTTCAATACAAAAGTTTTCAAAATCGTAATAGCTCTTTTGATAAATTAATGCCAAAGCATTGTTGGCTATAATCTTGTATTCATAATATTTATACTTTTTGTCATTAAAGATCGGGTAATAAAACTCATTATTTGAATAAATAGTGACCAGATTCTGGTAATTAGCATGATCCGGATTCAGCTCATATGCATGGTTGGCCAGGCGTAAAGCTTTGGTGGGATTTTGACTGGTCATTTCTTTTGAAGAAGCACTGAAATAATTAGCATTGGCAATTATTTCCATTTTTTGAGATTTGTTCCTCTCCAATAATGCCCATATTGTAAAAATTGCAAATATTATCAGCAGGCTTATACCTGAAGCTATAAAAATGTTCCTGCGGCGGTGCTTTACCCTCAGATATTCCCTTTTACTTTTTGCAATGAAAGACTTCAATCCGTCATTCAAATAAAGCTTATCTTCATATGGTGCTATGTAACTCAGGTCCTTGTCAGATAAAAGCACATTTCGCTTTTCCCAGTTATCATGCGCTGATTCAATAAACTGCTTAATATCAATAAGTTCCTTCTCGACCAATGTGACTTTTTCAAAGATCTTTGCAGCAAGGGCATCATGCTTCAGCTCGTTGCGCCCGGTATGATCTTTATCCTGAAGGATTCTCAGGTTTACAAATGAAAGCAGCAGATCGTTAATAGTTTTTTCATCAATTTTCTTGCCTGTGGTCAGTGCATATTCTTTAATCTCTTCTGCATTTGCAGAACGTTTGGTCCCCCTGGCAGAAACGAATGCCTTTAAGACTGTCATGGCCAGCTCCGGATCAGGCATATGGCTGATCTGTTCGTCAAGGAAGCTCCCAAGGATATCATAAACATTTCCGGCTTTGTCAAGATCTGATAAACGGAACTTGATATTATTACTTTCATCCTTGTTACTTTCTGATGCCAGCTTGAAAATTTTATCGAGATAAACCTGCAGATATGTAAGCTCAACTTCACTCTCCTTCGGGGGACAAAGATTCTTGAGCATATTTTCTGCAAATCCCTCCTCAATAGCAATATCGTTTACTTTACATGGGCCTTCAATTGCATTTTTGGCATGTCCAATATCCATCTTCTCAATCCTGATTCTGTTATCGAAAAAACCGGAAATTGATTTTTCAAATGTCGATAACCAACCCAGATACTCCTCGCGGAGAATGAAAATGAATTTGCATTGAAGATCTGAAGATAATAATGACTTCAGGATTTTTATGAAACTCTCATCCTCCTCTTTTGTGCCGAAAATAAAAAGTTCTTCGAATTGGTCGAAAATAAAAAACAACGGTTTATAATAGTCGAGATAAAGTGATCTGACAGCTTTTTTAAACTGAACATCCGTAATAATCAGGTCAGTTTGTTTAGTCAATGATACTGATTCTATAACCGTGGCCATGCTTGACAGGAGATTACCACCTCTGCGGATAACAAGTGGCAGCCAATCTGTCTCCCTGAACTTGTTTGCCAGTCCGCAATGAATTAACGATGACTTCCCGGTGCCTGAGGCCCCATAAACCAGCAGAAGTTTGCTTTCGAAAACCCGTTGATAGAGTTCTTCAATTTCACGATCACGGCCAAAGAAAATATCACGATCGTCTTTAGTATAACTATCAAGAAACTTGAATGGAGATTTCATATTCTGCATCTATTATCCTTTATTTGTTTTAAAGTTTCATGATCCTGAAATCGTAGCCAGCATATCCTTAAACTGGCTGAGCAAGGAGCAGTAATTATGAAGGCTTCTGAGGTCGCATTTTTCTGTGACCTCTGTTCCGATATACATAAGGTGATCGTCACGGAACTTGGTGTACATAAAGATGTCTTTCTTGATATCAAATTTTTCTTTATTATCGATAATCTCACAGTTGGTATCAATGATCAGTGGTGAAAGGTTGAGATAATCATCCATGGTCCTGAGTGATTTCATCAGCAGTATGGAATGACTCTCCGAAAATGTTTCTTCTTCCATTTCCTTGGCGATAAAGTCAGAATCGGAGCTGTTCAGGATATCTATTATGTGGTCAAATCTTGCAGGCTGATTCTTTGGATGATTAACTTTTATTTCACGTACAGATACGAGCTTATATTTACATAGAAATGCAATCCGTTGAAGGATATAAGCAAGTTTTTCCTCATATTCCACACAACGTCGTTCAATCTCTTCCTGTTTAAGGTTTATCTGGTAATGACCGACTTCATTTCTTTCAGGTACCCAGAAATCAAGAGCTGAAAAAAAACTGCTGTCAAAATTTTCACCCATCTCTGGTAGAAACCATTGTCTATTTTTCTCATTGATTAAATTTCCGATAGTCCTGATCAGCCAAGTATAATTTCCCAGGCTTAACAGAATAATTCTCCCATGAAAGTCTTTAGCCAGATTTCCCGATATTTCAAGCTTGCCTTCTTTCTTTTCTTTCCAGATCTGGCAGATCATTACAAAACTTATGAACTGCATCGTCCTTTCAATAGTCTTGAAGATTTGATCGAGACGTAACCGGTCAGGTTGGTGCATGGAAGCTGAAAATAATCGGCGAAGTTCGATACCTATAGGCCAGGGGAAATTTTTAATTATTATGTCCCCTTGCATTCGGGGATCAAGGGTCTCTTCATCATCTTCATCGGCGATCATCATCTTCTGAAGGGAAGGCTTGTAAATCAGCATCTCCTTAAACACACTTTGAATTAGAAGCTCATTTGTTGCAGCCATGGTTAAAAAATTAATCACAATACCAAGAACTCAGACTCTTCTCCAATCTGTTTCAAATGGCATAATTTACAACAAATTGCAAGGAAATGCAAAAAAGAATTCAGTACCCTGCTGCCTGCCCGTCTTTCCGTGATTCCGAAGCCCCGTACCAGACCTTGTTCATATCATCCCTCATTATTGCCTGGTAACCGCCGTAACCACCAAGATTCCATTCTACCCTGTGGCCCATGGACAATAATTTCTGGATGACTTCCCATCGGAATCCATTCTCAAGGTATAATATTCCTCCATCAGTCATCTGTTGTCCTGTTGGTTCAGAAGATCCTGAATGATAGATTCTGGGAGCATCTCCTGCCTCCTGCAGGTTCATTTTAAAATCTATAAGATTAATTATTACCTGAGCATGACCCTGAGGCTGCATGTCACCTCCCATGACACCAAAGCTTATCCAGGGCTTACCATTTTTTGTAATAAACCCCGGAATTATAGTGTGAAATGGCCTTTTCCCAGGTGCATATACGTTGGCGTGTCCGTTATCAAGATTGAACATCTCACCTCTGTCCTGCAGAACGAAACCCAGCCCAGTGGGGCACATTCCTGAACCCATTCCTCTGTAATTGCTCTGGATAAGCGAAACGATATTGCCATATTTGTCAGCAACCGTTAGGTAAACAGTATTCCCGGCTTCTATTTTTCCCGGATCATATATTTTTGCAGCTTTTTCACGGTTTATTAGTTTCCGGCGCTCGGCTGCATATTTCTTTGAGATCAGCTGTGTAACAGGTGTTGTACTGAAGCGTGGATCGGCGTAGTATTTAGCTCTGTCTTCAAATGCCAGTTTTTTTGCCTCAGTAAAAACATGGATATATTCAGCTGATCCAAAGCCCATTTCTGAAAGATTGTATCCTTCGAGGATATTAAGGATCTGCAGTGTGGCAATACCCTGTCCGTTAGGAGGCAGCTCCCATACATCATAGCCCCGGTAAGAAGAACTTATTGGCTCAACCCATTCTGAACTATGGCGTGCCATATCATCATATGTAAGAAATCCTCCCTGTGATTTCATAAATGCATCTATTACCTTCGCAATGCTTCCCCTGTAGAACTCATTTCTTCCGCCTCGTGCAATCTTATCAAGAGTATTGGCCAGGTTTGGATTTTTAAAAACTTCGCCCTTGGCCGGAGCTTTGCCACCGGGCATATATGTTTCCTTTATATTTGGGTAGTCTTTCAGCGCCTGCGTATTTCTGTTGAGATAATAGGCAATAACTTCAGTAACAGGAAAACCTTCCCTTGCATAACTTATTGCAGGTTGCAGAATATCTCTTATCGGAAGACGTCCGAACATATCATGCATTTCAAACCATCCGTCAACACATCCGGGAACTGAAACAGGGAGAGGACCATATGAAGGAATAAACTCATAACCTTTGTTCTTGAAATATTCAAGTTTCAGTGATCTGGGTGATCTGCCGCTCGCATTCAGACCATAAAGTTTCCCTTTTTCAGTGCTCCATATTATTGCAAAAAGATCACCTCCTATACCACCGCCGGTAGGTTCAACAACTCCAAGAACAGCGTTTGCTGCAATTGCGGCATCAATGGCATTACCCCCTTTTTTCAGAATGTCAAGAGCCACCTGCGTAGCCAGCGGATGACTGGTAGCAGCCATGCCATTCTGTGCGATGACCTCCGACCTGGTTGCAAAATCCTTCCCCGTTATCCTGTCCTGCGAAAATAACAGGACAGTAAAAGATAAAATGAGAACACTGAATAGGAGCCTTTTCACGATAAACAGCATTTTAATAAATCATTCACAAAGTTAAAGGATTGCCAGCACTATTTTGCCATTGCCTTCGTTTTTAAATCCTGCGGCATTTTTTCAATGGCATACCTTAAAGAAGTTCTTGGCATAATAGACTTATTTTTAATTACATAGTCAAAAACCTCTTTTTGATGAGCCTGACTTGCCGCTTTCAGCATCCATCCATAACCCTTCTGAACCATGTCATCAGTATCCAGAAGCAGTATCCCGGCTATTTCAAAGATATCTTTAAGAAACAATCCTTTTCGTGCAGGAATAATAAGTGATACTGCAGAAGCCCGTTTCATCCACCTGGTCCGTGATTTTGCCCACCTTTTAAGATCACCTATTTTTTCAGGGTACATTTCAATGAGCGTACCAACAGTATGGTTGCATAATGTATCGCATGTTGCCCAGTTACTGACATAATCTGTCACCCATCTTTCAAAAACCTTTATGTCGCCAGGTTCATAATGCCTGTGTATATAATATGACCAATTGCAGGCGATTCCTGATTCTTCAAGATAGCCTGACTGCCATAATTCTTCGCACAAATCAAATATCTCCGATTTTTCTTTTCCTTTCAGCTTGCCAAAATATTCTTTACCAATGCGCTCAGTAACTGCTGATTTTAAGCCATGGAGCTTAACGGATTCCTTAAAGAACCTCTCACCTGAAATCCGGGTTTTTTCATCAGAATTCTTTATTAGATCTTCTCTTATGTCTTCAACTATCTTACTCATATTCT
>Ga0315295_10001455_pt1 | contig 20318 bp, 12 predicted proteins | sample YL17G14_0_MG_FD_204453 | JGI IMG/M metagenome (GOLD analysis project Ga0315295, IMG submission 204453) | Sediment microbial communities from Yellowstone Lake, YNP, Wyoming, USA - YL17G14_0 | ecosystem: Environmental > Aquatic > Freshwater > Lake > Sediment | place: USA: Wyoming | collected...
AATTCATACGTCCCATAAATGAAATCAAAGCCCTTTCGCTGCGCCATGAGTCAACAGATACTGATTTGGCTCCATCCATGTTATCAGTTCCCAGCTGGTCAACAAGGAAATCCTGTCCTCTCATCGAACTGCCGGTATATGTACTGAATAATTCCTCGGCAACTCCGGTAAATGTAATGTGATGAGGTCCAAAGGTATTATCATATGTAAGTATATTGGTATTCTGATAGAGGTTGCTGAAGGAATTATTGATAGTTCCTACTCCGTTCATTGCAAACCCGTCCCGGGTTTTGGTATTCTGGTATCTGCTGTTATAGGCATTTGAAAAAGTTCCGCCACCCATGATCTTTAAACTAAGCCCCTTCATCGGTTTAAAATTCAGGAACAGGTTCAGGTTATTCTGGTATGTAGGATTTTCAATTTTTGTTTCCAATGCAGTGGCAACAGGGTTCCATGTGTCATAAGCGCCATACCCGGGTCTGTGTCTCCAGTAGTTGCCGTTCTCATCATAAACCGGTTCTGTCGGAGCCCATCTTGGGGCATCGTTTACAGCCGTAAATAAATTTGCCTCAAACGGGGGTGACTTGTATTTTTCACTGGTATATGAGTAGTTCAGACCGAAATCAACCCACTTGGTGATATCAGCTGCCAGGTTTGCCCGCAATGAAAGCCTGTTGTATGAGGAGTTTAACATAATACCCTGGTGATCGAGTAAGCCTGTTGAAACCATGTATTTAAGCCTGTCGGTTGCCCCACTTATAGCGAGGTTGGCATTTTGCATAACACCGGTATTATAGATCTCATCCTGCCAGTCAGTGGAATGTGTTTTATAATATTCAATATCTGCATCTGTAAAATAATACTTAGGAATTTGCCCGTTTGCTGTGTTGAAGCTATTGGCGAAATTATTATACCTGGCAAAATCATATGCATTCATTACCGGCAGTTTGCGTGCAAGGTTCTGGATACCGATGCTGTAACCGGCATCAATAACAGGTTTACCTACTTTTCCTAATTTAGTTGTGATGAGGATCACTCCGTTTGCACCTCGTGAACCGTAAATAGCAGTTGATGAAGCGTCTTTAAGGATCTCCATTGAGGCTATGTCATTTGGATTCAGCTGATTGATATTTGCACCTTGGAGGCCGTCAACTATTATCAGAGGATCATTTCCACCGTTGATGGAGTTGCTGCCTCTGATACGGATCAATGTATTACCGCCTGGAGAACCATCTGTATTCAGGATATATACACCTGTAGCACGACCCTGGATTGCCTGGTCAACACGCTGTGTTGGCAACTGCAGAAGTTGTTCGGGTTTTATTGAACTTACAGATCCTGTTAAATCACTCTTCCTTGCAGTTCCATAACCGGTAACAACAACTTCCTCCAAAGCCTGAACTTCAGCGGAAAGAACAGCATTAATTACTGTCATTCCATTTATGGGAATTTTCTGGGTGACATACCCGATAAAGGAAATCTGTAATACACCGCTAAGGTCTGGTACAGCAAGGCTGTATTTCCCTTTTACGTCTGTCATTACCCCTATGGTAGACCCTTCAAGTACAACGTTAACACCAGCAAGTGCTTCTCCAGTGCCTGCATCAGTAACAGTACCCGAAACTTTTACCTGTTGAGGGGTTGTGACATCATTGGTACCTGCATTTCTGTAATTACCATATGAACTTAATGGTACGGTGACCATTAAGCCCATCAGGAATGAGAATCTCATTATAAGACCAATCCTGTCATGCAAATGAGATGTAAAAAAGAGTTTCATCTTTTTTTTCATACTTTTTGAGGTTTAAAAAATAAGTTTGGAAGAATGGATTATTAATCAAAGTAACTAAAAGAATGATCCAGTACACGCATAAATTTAATAAAATTTAATTTATGAAAGGCAAATAAAATAGTTAATTTGTAGAAAAGGGTAAATAATTCTTCTGTTTATATTGATGGAAGGAAGGTTACCTTTGTTTCAGGATCAAAACAGAAGCTTAAGATCCCGGCAGGGCCTGGTACACGCAAGATCGGGATAGCACACGCACAATGGTTCCAGAATAAATGTCAAAGTAAATGGATATGACAAAAAAGGAAAGGGTTAAAAGTGCCATGGATCATAAGGAAACAGATTTTGTTCCTTATCAGATAGATTGTCTTTCTGCTGCTGGAAAAAAACTTACAGATCATTTCGGCAAAATTGATCTTGGTGAAGTTATCGGCAATCATATTGCAATGTTTGAGCCAAGCTATTATTCAATATTCAAATCAGAAAGTCTGGATGCAAACAAATTCAGAGATGCTTTCGGAGCAATATGGGAACTTAAACCGAACGAGAATATTGGCACAGTAATCGAAAATCCCTTGAAGGAACCAACTTTGAAGAACTATGAGTTTCCTGATCCTGACAAGATTATGGAGCTTGACAAAATTCCGGCGTTCATCAGTAAGAATAAGGATAAATTCATAATTGGTGCGATTGGTTTTTCACTTTACGAGAGGGCATGGATTTTAAGGGGGATTGAGCCGATTCTGTCAGACTTTTTAATGTATCCATCGTTTGTTGAGGAGCTTTTTGATAAGATCATAGATTTTAATCTGGCAATTACAAAAAAGTTGTGCCGGTTTCCTGTAGATGCATTTCACTTTGGTGATGACTGGGGTCAGCAGCATGGCCTGATAATCGATCCGGATTTATGGCGCAGGTTTTTCAAAAAACGACTTAAGAAAATGTACGATTCAGTACACACTGCAGGCCTGCCTGTCTCTATACATTCTTGTGGCGACATCACTGAGATTGTCCCGGATCTGATTGAAATCGGTGTAAACATGATAACGCCATTGCAGGCTGAGGCGCTGGATTTTAATTTCCTTAAAAAGGAATACGGTAAGGATATTACTTTCTGGGGCGGCGTAAGCACACAAAGAACCTTGCCATTCGGTACACCTGAAGATGTGAGGGCTGAAATCAGGAAATTGATAACGGTTTTAGCTGAGGGGGGCGGATATATTCTGGCTCCTTCACACGAATTGCAGGGGGATATTCCACTGGAGAATATGCTGGCATTCATAGATGAGGCTCAGCATCAGCGTATATTATAATAATTATTGCATTCAGAAAAATTCGCCCGCCTTTATTTTGATACTTTGATATATCAATTTCGCAGTTTTCATCATATTATAAAAAGATTACTTTTCTTAAAGACTCAACTATTTCCTTTGAACCGGCAATAACAGGAAAATTTTCTTCAATAATTTTCTCACCAACAGAAAATTGGATATCATTTCCATTTATATTTTTTATTATTCCACCGGATTCAGAAATTATTAAACCCAGCGCAGAGATATCCCATACTTTTGTGTATAAATTCAGAACTCCGCCGAATTTTCCCTCAGCTACATAAATAAAGTCGATGAGCGAATTTGTTGACCTAATATTCCGTGAACTTTTAACGATATATTTATAGATTTCAATCCCTTTATTTATAAAAGCCATATCCTCCGTATAATCTACACAAAAAGCGAATAATGAATCCTTTAACTTTTTATTTTTAAGCATTGGAAGAGGTTCATTATTTCTGAAAGCTCCCTTGCCTTTCTCCGCAAAATATAATATGTCATGGACAGGTAAGTATGCTCCTCCCATAACAGGAGTATTATGTTTAAAAAGTGAAATCAGGATCCCAAACCAGGGTATACCTGCGGCAAAATTCGATGTCCCGTCCAACGGATCAATAATCCATGTATATTCTGAGGTATTATTAATAAATCCCATTTCTTCTGATATAATATTATGTTCAGGAAATCTATCTCTTATTAGCTTAATAATTATCGCCTCACTTTTTATATCTGCTTCTGTAACTATACTGCTTTGGGATTCTTTCTGTTTTGCAGCTATTGGTTTATTAAAATACTCAAGCAGGATTTCTCCCGGAGCTTTTAAAGCAGAAACTAATAGATCTTTCATAACTTTAATCTATTCTAAGAAATTATTTTGCAGATTCCGGGTGTATATTCAATGGTTACAGGTTTTGTATCAGCAAGAATCTCAACAGGTTCATGGTTTGTTCCAAAATCGGTTCGACGTATCAGGACGCCATCCCCCAGGGCAAGGCCGGATATCACAGTCCCTGGTAAATTCGGAATATCAATAGTACAATAATTCTTTTATTCATTGAATATCCCTTTTGTTATTTAACAACAAAATTCCTGATTATTTCCTTTGATCCATTAACATTACCTGCCTGCACTCTGATTACATTATTATCTAATGGCTTTTAATGATGATAAATATTTAATGCATCTCAACTTCACATACACCTAACCCCCAGCGGAAATAGTTAAACTGTACATTTGGGTGATCTGACAATAAAGACATTGGAACAGAACTATCAGCTATTTTCTTACTGATCATAAAGGCAGTGAGTCTTTGACCGAACGCATTATCATGTGTTCCGGCTTGCCAGATAGATACTTTTTCTGCTTTCCATGTTTGCACAGGCCCAACTGAAATTGCCTGGGTTGGGACACCGGTAACAACGCCACCTGCACTTGTCCTTGCATTCTGCATGATTGTGATAGGATGAAGATCTACTATCCGAGTTGAGAGCTTTAGGTATTCTTCCGGAGAGGGTGGTGCATCCTTAAACTTGCCTTCTCTTTTTACTGGATCGTTAAATGCCCAATGTTTTGTATCTCCTTGTCCTCCCTGCATAATAGCACAACGAATTCCGGCTTCCCAACTATTTATATATTTGCTAGTATCGGCTTTTGGAAAATGCAGGTTTGAATCCGGCATACGAAATTTCTTATCAATCCGGTTAAAGCAAAGCTCCCTGTCTGCTTTCTCAAATGATAGTGGATGTGTTACATCAACTTCTTTCCCATTGACGAACCATTCATCCATACCCCAAAAATGGGCATTTGATAAATTCAGTTGCAATTCGTTAACCATTCTGGCCACTAAGGGTAGTTGCTCAGTTGGACCGATTGGTCCGCAAATTCCAACCGGATTACTGGCTGATGATTGTTTCCAGGTTGTTATATACTCCATGGCTTCAGCAAGGTAGAAATCTTCAAGTGTATCGTAAAAAACAATCCTGAATCCATCTCTTGAAAGCTGAAGCATATCCTTTGCTGTCAGTTTGGCTGCATCATTTAATAATTCATCATCGAGAGTAGTAAAATCCCACCAATCGGGGGCTAACAAACTTAATTTCCGTGCCATATAAATTTCTTTTATATTATTAAACTTCAATAACTTTTCTGGTTTTAGCTGATTTATAACAGGCGGATAATATTATCTGGCTCCTAAGACCTAATGAAGCATTGTTCAACGGTTCCCTTTTTTCAAGAATAGCACAACTGAATTCCTCTATTTCAGCAAGATATGTATTGACAGGCTCAGGGCTTATAAGAAGACCCTCCCCCTCAATTCTTACTTGTTGTGCATTATAACCTGCATTGTCTTCTTCAAGATATGCAACCATTTCACCTGAAGCACCCTGCCCAATTGTCCCTTTTGCTAAAATGCTGCCTTTTGAACCGTAAAGTTCCAGAACATTCTTACTGCTGTTATCAGGAATACAAAAATATGAATCAACAGTACCAAGTGCACCATTTTCAAAAAATAATGAAACTATAGCACTGTCTTCCGATTTATATGAATGGATATTATTATTGATAAAACAGCTGACACTTTTAACTTTACCAAAGAACATCTCCAGCAAGTCAATGCAATGGCTTCCCATATCCATTAGCGATCCTCCACCACCTGTTTTTGGATCTTGTCTCCAGGCTCCCACAATGGGTGGATACCAGCAGGAAAGTTGTGCTCGGCCAAAGACAGGTTTACCTAATTTACCATCCTTAATTAATTTAAGTGCAGCCTGATGTTGCGACAGAAACCTCATCATTAATGCGGTTCCTAAAAAAACGCCATTCTGTTTACTAACCTTAATCATTTTTTCTGCTTCACCAATAGTCATACCAAGTGGTTTCTCGCATAGAATATGTTTCATCCCGTTTGCACTGGCAATAACATGATCCAGATGCATATTTGCCGGCGACGCAACATATACTGCATCAATATCTGATTTAACAAGGGCCTCAATGCTTTGAGCTGCAGTAGCATAAAATTCTTTTGCGACAGCCTCATTAACTTCTGAATCGACATCATAGACCAGACTCAGTTCTGCATGTTTTGCATGAACGATACCTTCAGGAATTGTTCTTCTTCTGGCAATACCACCAGAGCCAATTACTCCCCATTTAATCTTATTTTCCATGACTATTATTGCTTTAATTTTACATACAATTATTATTCATCTTCATATTTTATCGGCTATCAGTTTTATTGCTGCGGCGTGACTCATTCTGTAATCAACTATTGTTATTATTAGAGTTGAAATCAGAACCATAATACCTCCTGCAATAGCCAGACTGTTCAGAGTTTCGCCGAGCCATATTGCTGCAACAGGCAGGCCAAAGAATGCAATAAGGTAATTGGATAAAGCCACCTGTATGGCGTCAAGCACTTTCAATGCTTTAAAGAAAAGTAACATCGAAAGAAAATTATGGAAAAAGGTCAGCAATGTCATCCCTATCCAGGTCTGCTTTGTAAATACAGGAATCCGGACAAAGACATCATATTCATAATGCAATACCAGTGGCGTAAGCAGGATCACCATGGCAACATAAGTAAAAAATACCATCTCAATTTCCGAATATCTGTTTGCAATTTTTTTGATACCCGTATTGTAATAAGCATTCCCCACAATAGCAAGAAAAATGAGGATATTTCCTATGGTATATTTTGAACTGAAATTCAACTGTTTTATATCACGGGTGGAACATAATATTACACCAATAATCGCAATAATAAAACTACCCCATCTTACTTTATTCATCTTTTCCTTTAACAACAGAAAAGCAAATAATGCGGTAATAACTGGCAGGCAAAGTGTCAGAATTGCTGCGTTACTTGCAAGTGAATATTGCGTTCCCCAGGTCATTAAAACCTGAGCAGGAAAAACGCCAAGTAAAGCAAGTTGTCCAAATATAAGTATATCCTTAAATTTTTTCCCTCCCTTTTTAAAATTCCTTAAAGCAAACGCGGCTAAGAATAGAGTGGCAAGGAGCATGGGGGCCCAGACAGTAAAGTAAGGCCCCACCTGGTCCTGCGTAAGCTTGATACATGTAAATTGAAGTGACCACATAAGGTTACATGCAAATAGCAGCAACCATGATACAATAGTTTTTCTCATGTAGGGAAATTCATACCTCTGTAATTAGAAGGCAAAAAGTTTCAGCTCAACTTATTTACGAACCTTATTTGCAGCATTCCTGATTCCTTCAATCATCATATCTACTTCATCATTAGTTAACCTTGGATTCATCGGCAGGTTTAACTGACGAGCATAGAAGAACTTTTCTGCATTGGGACACAATTTTTCAGGGTAGTTATATTTCTTTTTAAGTCCGGTGAAATGATATGTAGGCTGATAATGCAGGATTCCCTGAATTCCTTCTTCCTGGTACAGCACTCTCATGAAGTCATCTCTTGATGCGCCGAGAAGCTCAGATTCAACACATAGTGTATAAAGGTGGAATGCGTGGTGGCAGTTTGGATCCTCATAAGTCGGGGTAATTCCCTTGATACCCTTTATCCCTTTAGTCAGACGATGAGCACATTCCCTTCTTCTTCCGACCATCATATCAAGCTTCATCAGCTGCGCACGTCCTACAGCTGCCTGCGCTTCATTCATTCTGTAGTTGTTGCCCCACTTGCCAAAGTCATCAATAACATCGAAATGTGAAGGTATCCAGTAATCCTTTACACTTTGCTTTTCAAGTTTGAAACCGGCAAATTCAAAATGTGTCTGGTCTGGATCCCAGTGAGTTATACTCATAACTCTCATCCGCTGAAGTGCATCCATCAGATCATCCCTGTTGGTAGTGATCATACCTCCTTCACCAAGAGTGACCATATTCTTAAGCGAATGGAAGCTGAAAACACCAACATCGCCTATGCTGCCAGCCTTTCTGCCTTTATACAATGCACCATGGGCATGTGCACAATCCTCCAGAACGAAAAGCTTGTACTTTTTGGCTATTTCCATTATAGGATCCATATCGCATATCTGACCACCATAGTGAACCACATAAATTGCCTTTGTCTTATTTGTGATCTTATTTTCAATCTGCTTCGGATCAATATTAAAAGTCTGTGGATCGATATCAGCATATACAGGTTTAGCACCCTCTTTAAGAATGACAAGTGAAGTCGCAATAAAAGTTATAGGAGTGACAATTACCTCATCTCCCTCTTTGATACCAAAAGCCTGGGTAGCTGCATGCATCCCTGTCGTGCAGTTTGAGGTGGCAAGGGAATGCTTCACATCAAACTCCTGTGCGAATTCTTTCTGGAATAATGCAACTTGCGGTCCCATTGTTTGCGACTCCTGCTTCAAAACTGCCAAAAGGGCTTTCTCTTCAACTTCATCATAAATCGATCCAAAGAAAGAATAGGGTACTTTTAATTTCACTCCATCATTCATCTGATATCCGGAAGTTATTCCACCTTCCGTATCAGAGCCAGTAAACATTAAATCTTTTTTCTTTTTCATACAGGTAAATGTTATAAAAGTTAATGGATTGATTTACAATTGTTTTTTCTTTGTTCGGTTAAGCCAACTAGTATCCCTGTTAAAAAGTATTACATGATTACCAGAGTTAAATCTGGTTTACTTACCAGGAATTCTGATCTCTCTTTTTTTGACCTTACTAATTCCGGCTAACAGAATTGCGTTGCTTTTCATGGGCTCAGTAACCGGTTTTCCGTAATCCTGTTGCAGGGCCTGGTAATTTACTGTCCCATGCAGATTAACTTCCTTTATTATTTTACCGTACCGGGGATTAATCCATTCAAATGCGTAGAAGGTTATCGGATTGTTTGTCATATCTGAGGAACAGATGATCGGATCAGCTTCATAACAGTAAATATTCTGTGCAGATCCCGTATCTCCTTCTCTCTTGTCAAGCCTGTCCTCTCCTCCGGGATTCCACTCAAGAATATTTACACCATACTGAATTGGCACAATTGTTTTAAATCCATCGTCATACACAATTTCATACCATCCAAGAAGATCTGCCGAATCAAAAAAGTCCGGGATATTAAAGTAGGCCTTTTGATTTTCTGAAGGAAGGGCACATGAATGCAAAAATATCAGGCTGCTGACATCCTCATTAATTGATATACCCTCAACCAGGGATGGCAATGGATTTTCTCCCTTTCCTACTGAGCTTACAGCAATAGCACAATTACCTGATTCTTTTGACGGATCGGCCAGATTGAATATCTTTTCCTGACCTCTTACCTCTCCTGCCTTTAATGAACTCAGATTTATATTAAAAACTTTAGACTCTTTTAAGAGATTAAATTTTGAAGAAATACTTACAGGTTTAACGAGATCACCATCTTTACTGGGAATCCTTTTCCCGCTTAAATTGACTCTTAATGAAGGCATTAATCCGTCAACTATTGCAGCCAGTTCTTTTTGATTGACTGTATGGCTCGACCAGATATAATTAGCACAGCCAAGGAAATCCAGAATTAAATCTTTTCCGAAATTGAATTCGTTTGTTGAGGCCCAGGATGAAGGAGCTCCACCGAGCAGATCGATTTTCTTTATCCTTTCATTCCAGTTGCTGATGTTTGGTGTAAAATTCCCATAGATTTGTTTAAATCCAAAATTTTTCAGTTCCATTTCCTTTTCCTGGTCATCCCAAAACCAGTTCAGGACCAATATATCTTTTGGAATTTTTTCTTTTACAACCGAGGAACGCATGGCTCCGGGAGTCTGATATTTCACACCGGTAGAAGAAGTTCTGTTCTGAGGTCCTGCATTGCGGACACTCTCTAATAAATAATCACCCCACATTGCAATCTTAATTCCTTTCCCTGCCAGGTAGTCATGAATTTTGTTGATATCCTGTGCGAACAGTTCAGAAAAATCTTTCCCTTTACACAGCGGGCAAACACCCAACGGTGCACCCCACCATTCATCATGTCCGATGTGAATCATTTTGGGCTTTATCACTTCAATATACTCATCGTACACATCAAACATCAGTTCATATGATTTTGGATTTGACGGACAATAGGTATCGGGCCAGATATCTCCTGGATATTCTGCTAACTCAGGATGTCTGGTTAACAAATAATATCCATGAGTGAGGGAAGGTATTTCAGGTATTACTTCGAGAAAATTCTCATTTGCGAAATCAACGATACTTTTAACATCATTTTTTTCAATAATATAACCATCACCTGCGTCAAAATGACTTGAATTCTTTTCCTCTCCCCTGATACCTTCTGTAGAATTGGAACGAGTATACTGCATATACTTTGAGAATTCTGTCCAGCCGGCATTGGCTTCAGGGTGTTTGTCAAGCCTCATACAGTTAAACTCTATAATAACCTTATTATATTTGTAGAGTGACATAAAATCCCTCATAAATCTCCTGAAAAAAGGCAGGTTTTCAGGACCAGGCACGTAAAGTCTTATAGCCCGGAATGGAAAGCTTGGCCAGTCTTTTACTTTTACGCCCTGAATTTTTTCCCCGTTTCCCGCATCAATCAACTGGCGCAGGGACTGCAATCCGTAAAAGGCTCCTGCATCATCACTACCTGAAATTATTATTTTATCCGAATTCACCTGTAAAATATAACCTTCTGTTCCTGGATTTTTCTCCGTTATCTCTAATTTATTTTCTTTACAATATGCTTGGATCAGTGGGTTGTCAAATCTACCCATTACCACAATTCTTCTGTTTTTGGGAATATCAGTTCGTGATTCAATTTTAACCGCAATACCATATCTGTCACTTAGTTCCCTCACAAGAAACCGGGCAAGGAAAATATCATTCCTGCTCATATCCTGGGGTACAATAACAGTTATAGACTCATCCAGAATATAACTATCACCAGTGATCTGAATTTGTTGCGGGATGGGAAAAATCAAGGGTTTTTCCACTGTAAAAGCTTTAACTGGATACATGAACAAGGATGAAAATATTATCATTGAAAAAATTCTCATCAGCAGATCTTTTGTTTCTGTTTTTCTCATTTTTTTATTATTATCGGGACTTTTGGGTAATAAGTATTATAAAGTTATCACAAAATTTTTAAGCCGCTGGAGTTTTCTTAATAGATTAATTAAAAGAATCTGGTAGGTTTAATTAAGTATAACCAGATGGCCAAGTATCTCTATAAGCTTATTATCATAAGGAAAACCATGCCCCAAATGCTGTCTGAATCCTTCTGCATACCTGACATTTATCTCTTTCCCTCGCATCTCGGCATAGCGTTTCATACATAAAATATACTCATCAATTTTGTGGTGCTCCAATAACCAATTTCGCTGACTTGCATGACATGCAAGCATTTTTTCTTTAATATGCATCTTGCTTGTAATATCAATATAGATAGATGGTTTAATTAAATTCCCAAATTTATCTTTGCCTTCCATCGGATCGCAATAATATAGGTATGGTACAGGTTCAAATGGTTCTTCATTAATTTCCAGATTTTTTACTCCCGATGAAAAACATGCCGTTTGTACAATTTGACTGGTAATTTCGTGATCAATCATATAATCATTGGGACTTGCCGTAAAAACCATATCTGGATGAATCTCGCGGATTAATCTCGTTGTCATATTAATAGTCTCACGATCATAAAATATATATAAATCCTCGAATTCAAGACAATAATAATGTCCTCCGATTAATTCAGCAGATTTTGAAGCCTCTGATTTCCTGATAGCACTGATTTCTTTTCTTGAAAACTCATAGGTTCCTTTATCTCCCTGAGCCATGCTGGCTATGTGAATTGACCATCCAGCATTTTTGAGAAGGGAAAGAGTGCCTGTGCACATAAATTCTGCATCATCCGGATGTGCAAAAATACCCAAAGCAATTTTTCTCATATGATTTAATTTATAAAGGTAATTGTAACATAAAAATAATTTATTAAAGACAATAATGTTATTTATAATTTCTTAAATTTAGAAATGTTAAGTTGCCAAGATAGAACTGCAGACGGCTGACTTAAATGATTTTAACAAAAGGTATCAAAACTTAATTCAACCGGGGAGGACAAACAATGAAATTTATTAATTATATTACATTGATCTCTATATTAGGGTCAGGTACTTTCATGCCCAGTGGATGTTCGAAGGATTCGAAAAGTCCTGAAGTGAAACTTACAGTGTTGAACAGCATGGAACGTATCGGTCAGAATCAGGAACTCTTCGGAGAGAATCAGGCATCTATCAAAGTTGCAAAAAATGAGGTGGAATCATTCCAGGTAGTTGTAGGCGCAATTCAGAAAAATGTCCGCGTAATCAGTGCGGAGATTTCTGATCTTACCGGAGAGGCAGGGTTCATTGCGAAGGAGAATGTATCCCTCTTCCGTGAGGAATATGCTAGGGTAAGACGATCTACAGCCCGATCCCAATTACCTCCAGGGTTATTTGCAGACCCGCTTGTACCATTTATAAATCCTTTGACCGGTAAACCAATTGAATCCTTTAACCAGTACCGTAAAAAATGGGGTGAACCTTTTATCTCCGGCGGTTTCGAAATGTATGCATCGCCTTTCGATGTGTGGAAGGGTCAGAACCAGCCGATATGGGTGGATGTATTTATCCCACCGAACACAGTCGCTGGTGAATACAAAGGGATATTCTCGGTTAACTTAGATAATGTGCCGGAACAATATGGACCCAAAGTTGACAGCCTTATAACCAAAGTAGTTTCCATACCCATAACTGTGACCGTGTGGGATTTTACGTTGCCTGAAGGTCCTACCCACCGGAATCATTTTGGAACTGTTGACTGGATACTTCCTGGATTATTTGGCGTTGAACCTGATAACGCAAAATCCCTTGATATTGAGTTGCGATATTGCAGGATGATGGCTGATCATCGTATTAATCCTCCCATACCAAAAAGCTTTATGCCTGAAGTGAAATCGGATGGCTCTGTTAATATCATTCCCGAACGTCACAAGTTACTGAAAAAATATCTGGAAGATCTTCATGTGACAGATTTTCAGATTCCGAATGCCCCATTTGAAGATATAACAACCATAAACAGACCAAAAGGAATTCGTTATTATAAAGAATTTTACCAGTATCTGAAGGCGAATGGATGGGATAAGCGTGCTTATCTTTATATGCTGGATGAACCAAACCTAAAGGAGAACTATGAGGAGGTCCTTGCCCTTGGGGCATTGGTACACGAGGCAGCACCCGAAATGCGTTGCCTTGTAGTGGAACAACCATACAAACAGGATCCTTCGTGGCCCGATATCGACCCTGCGGTAGATATTTGGTGTCCTCTCTGGGCCTTTATAGACGGGGATTCAATTGATGCAAAACTGGCCCACGGCGATGAAGTATGGTCGTATACGGCTCTTTCGCAGAGAGCACCTGAGTATCATCCTCAGTACAGTGAAGTAAAGGATAATGATTCTCCTTACTGGCATATTGATGCCCTGCTAACTTCATACCGTACACCGACTTGGATCAACTGGCATTACAGGATAAACGGGCTGCTCTACTGGTCTTCTGTTCAGATAAGCGAAACACACACGGGAGTAATGGATCCATGGCTGCTTCCTGCATTTTCAGAATCAGAATACCAGTTTAACGGAGGTGGTTATCTTTTGTACCCTGGTGTCCCATGTGGTATTGAAGGACCAATATCCTGTATAAGATTGAAAAACGTGCGCGACTCCATGGAAGACTATGAGTATTTTGCCTTGCTTGAACAACTCTCAGACAGAGAGAAGGTTACCAGCCTGGTTTCCGAGGTGGCACCTAACTGGTGGTCCTCCACTGAAGATCCGGAAATGATCCTGATTGTTCGTGAAAAAATAGCCTCTGAAATTGTGAGACTGAAACATGAAAAGAAATAATGCAGTAACCCACTTATTACCATATTGATATTTAAACGATAATCATGAAGAAATCAGTTTATCCGGCATATTTTTTTTTCAAACAATTTGCTCTTTCAGGAATTATACTTGTTATCGGCATTTCTGTCACCTGCTCTTCGAGGGAAAAGCTGGAAAACGGTATTCTGGAAGAGAATACAGGTTTCCTCCAGATACCGGGAGTCGGATGGCAGACGTTTTTCAGGACAGCTCAGGATGATCCGTCAATGACCGGACTCCCGTTCAAATCGGGATGTGCCTATATGCGATGGACCTGGGGTGACCTGGAACCTGCTGAAGGACAGTATGCCTTTGAAATGATAGATGAGTGGCTTTTACGTTGCCGCCAGGCAAATCAGGCTCTGGCATTCAGGGTCATGCTTTCCTGGCCGGGTCATGAGGGAACAATACCCCAATGGCTGATAGATAAAGGTATTAAATACACTTATTCCGAATGTCCCGAAGAGGGCGCACATTATGAGGTTGATCTCGAAGAACCTCTTGTAAAAGAGCTGCACGAAAAGCTGATAAGGGCACTTGGCAACAGGTATGACGGCAACCCCGATCTGGCACTGGTGGATATAGGCTCTGTAGGACTCTGGGGTGAGTGGCATAACTACTGCGATCCTGACCTGATGCCTGGAGATGCAACTCGTAAATATATCATAGACCTTTACTATGAAGCTTTTCCAAATACACCACTTACTGCACTTGTAGACGACAAGAACAATGTTCTTTATGCCAACTCGAAAGGCAGATCAGCCTGGCGAGGTGACTGCTGGGGTAATGGTGAGGGTCCGGGTGTGGGCTGGAATCACCACAAAGACTCGTATTGGCCAATGGTTAACCTGATGCCCGACGGATGGAAAACAGGAACGGTAGCACTGGAACCATGTGGCACCTTCGGCGGTTATCCTACGCCACCAAAAGTGGTTGTGGATGATGCGATTTCATGGCATGCGACTTTTATACAGAACAAATCCGATTATATCCCGACGAACTGGATGCCGGAAATAGAACGTCTTGTAATGAAACTGGGATTCAGGCTGGCACTTAGAGACATTGACTTTGATGAAAATGTTCACCCGGGCAGTGAAATACCCATATCAATGAAATGGGAAAACCTGGGGATTGCACCTCCATATCGCGACCACCGGATTGCCTTCAGATTAAAGGATGAAAGCGGCAATAATAAAGCTGTAAAAATAACTGAAGCTACTATTCTCGGATGGTTACCAGGTGAAAAAAGTATTACTGTAAAATATAAGCTGCCGGATGACCTCCCGGCAGGTAATTATTCCCTTGAGATGGGTGTTGTATTCCACAGTTCCATTGACCATTTAATCCCAATTGCCAACAAAGGAAAAACAAACGATGGATGGTACGCTGTTAGCAGTATGAAAGTATCTGATTAAAAATTATAAACCTGAAGCAATGAAAAAATTCCTTTTTTTTAAAATGGGAAGACTAGGTTTTCCCGCCTTAATCCTGGTAATTATTTCTCTGATCTCATGCAGCTCACCCTCCGGAATAAAAAGCCTGTGGGCAATCGATGACGGTGAAAAGATAAGAAAAGATGATATCACAAATCCTCTCTCTGCCGATCCTGAAAATGCAGTATGGAAGAATAATGCCATCTATCTTTTTGGCGCTAAAAATGAGATAATCGCTTTTCAGTTGATCATACAGGCAGATAAAACAGGTGCAGATCTGGTAAATGTAACTGTCAGCGACCTTAAAAACGGTAATTCGGTTATACCGGGATCCGCTTCAGGTCCTTCAGATCCTTTCGACTACAGGGGCAGGTATGTTGAACTCTTTACAGAACACTACCTTAATATGGTTAAACGGTCGCCACCATTGTGGTTCTTTTCTGAGACTGCTGTTCCTTCTGCATATCACACAGGCTGGGTACCTGATTGTCTGATTCCATTTTCAGCTCCGGCAGGAAAAGGCGGAGCTCCATTCCGGATTGAACCCGACATGAACCAGGGTGTATGGATCGATATTCTGATACCGGGAAATGCTATCGCCGGAACTTACTCGGCAGATGTGACAATTACGGTATCTGACAGGAAGTATAAAAAGATCCCTCTTAATATCAAAGTATATGATTTTACTCTTCCTGATTCCACTCACTTAAAGAACATGTTCGGCTATTATCCTGGCTATATCGCACGACGTCATAATATCGCAGGGAACAGCGATGAATATTACAAGCTCGATCTGAAATACCAGCAGATGGCTCACCGTCACAGGTTTGATCTTGTTTGCGGAGTAGACAATCTCAGAGAGATGGATAAATATTACAAGAGATATCTTACCGGTGAGGCATATAACGAATCATATGGTTATTCAGGCCCTGGTAGAAACACCGGGAACACTACCTTTTCAATTGGTTATGGAGGAGACTTTCCAGAGGAATACGGAGGAAGTGTAAATAAAATGAACCGGAAGGACTGGTGCACCGGTTCTGATGCATGGGAAACCTGGTTCATTAAAAATGCACCCGGTGTTGAAAGACACAAATATTTATTTCCTGACGAACCGGATTGGAAAGGACCCACTGGCGCATTAGGAACCGGTTCTATGGATACCATAAGGATACAGGCAAAATGGACACACAGTAATCCGGGAATAGGTAAGAATATCCCAACGCTGGTGACAAACACCATAAAACCCGGATTAAAAGGATATGTGGATTTCTGGTCAATATCTGCACAGGAATGGACAATGGACCTCACAGCCGAAATGGTCGCCGAAGAGAGAGCGGCTGGCCGCAAATTTGGAATCTATAACGGATTCAGACCGGGGATGGGAGCTGTGGTAAGCGATGCTGATGCAATTGAATTCAGGGTAATGCCATGGGTAGCCTGGAAGTACAATATTGACCAGTATTTTTACTGGTCCACAACCTTCTGGAGAGACCTTAATGTTTTTGTCAATCCGCTGACTTATGAGGATAGAATAAACGGAGACGGAACATTTTTATATCCCGGACAGGATAACGTCTTTCCCGAAGAAAGCAGAAATCTGGCTGGTCCTTTGTCTTCCATAAGGGCTAAAAACTGGCGAAGGGGTGCACAGGACTATGAATATTTATGGCTTGCAAAAAAAATGGGGCTCGAAAATGAACTTAAAACCATAGTTAATAACTGCATCCCAACCGCAGTTTGGGAAGCAAAGCCACAGAAAGACGTAAGCTGGTCGAGCCGGGGATATAAGTTTGAACAGTACCGCAAACAACTTGCGGAAATTCTTGCTTCTGAAGCTGTCAACCGTAAATAAAATGATATAACAATCGTATCATTTCTCTGATTGCTTTATGCCGGATCCCTTTAATAATATTAATATGGTAAAGATAACTTCAATAATTATAACTTAGCTGTAATTAAATGTATATCAGGACATTAATACCTCTATTGTTTTTAACTATTTTAATAACCGATTGTAAGAAGGAAAAATCTCCATCTCCTTTTGGTCCCAACCCTGTTACCGGTGTTAAACGCGTTTGGGCTGTGGATGATGGCGAAAAAATCAAGCGTGAAGACATAAACAATCCACTTGCTTCAGATATTAACAATGTTGTATGGAAGGACAGTACAATAAAAATTTTCGGGGCCAGAAATGAAATCGTTGCATTTCAGCTTATCATTCAGTCAGAAAAAGACGGCGCGGAGAAAGTGAATGTCGTTATCAGTAATTTGTCCAATGGATCAACAGTAATTCCCGGATCTGCTACCGGACCAACCGATCCTTTTGATTACAGAGGCAGATATGTTGAGCTTTTCACTGAGCATTATTTAAACATAACTAAACGTACTCCTCCTAATTTGTGGCACTTTTCCGGCAGTGCAGCACCCTCAGCGTATTACACAGGATGGATTCCGGATTGTCTGATACCGTTTTCTGCACCTTCAGGGAAAGGCGGTGCCCCCTTTTCTATTTCCGGAAATAGTAATCAGGGTATCTGGGTGGATATTTATATTCCAAAAGATGCTTCTGAGGGAAACTACACCGGGAATGCTAAAGTAAACATTGCCGGAAAACTAATTTTGACAATACCAATACACCTGAAGATTTATGATTTTATTCTTTCTGATTCAACGCATATAAAAAATATGTTTGGTCTGTTACCCTGGGATCTGGCAAGACGACATGGAGTAAATTATGGTAGTTCAACATATTATCAGATTGAGGCAAAATATCACCAATTGGCACACCGTCACAGGTTTAACCTGGTCAGGGAAGTTTCAAATCTTAACGATATGGCAGATTACCACAGGAGATATCTGACAGGTGAATTGTATTCAACCGGATATGGCTATTCGGGACCCGGAGAGAATATTGGAAATAATACGTTCTCAATTGGTTACGGCGGCAGTTTCCCGGATGAGTATGGAGGAAGTGTCGCAAATATGAACAAGGCTGACTGGTGGTCAGGCTCTGACGCATGGACAAATTGGCTTCAAAGCAATGCCCCTGGCGTGGAATACCATAAATATTTATTTCCTGACGAACCGGATTGGAAAGGACCAGCCGGTGCTTTAGGAACTGGTTCTATGGATACCATCAGAATGCAGGCAGATTGGACGCATAGTAATCCTGGTATTGGCAGAACCATACCTTGTTTAGTTACCAATACCATTAAACCTGTTTTAAAAGGATATGTAGATTTCTGGTCTGTTTCCAGTCAGGAGGTGACAGAAAATACCTCTGCGGAAAATGTAGCATCTGAAAGAGCTCAGGGACACAAATACGGTATATATAATGGTTGGCGTCCGGGAATGGGGGCGGTAGTTACAGACGGAGATGCCGTTGAATTCAGGGTAATGCCCTGGATTGTATGGAAATATAATATTGACCAATATTTTTATTGGGGAGTGAACTATTGGACAAATATTAATGTTTTCTCCAATCCTTTAACATATAATGATCAGGTAAACGGCGACGGCACATTTTTATATCCCGGAGTGGATTATCTTTTTTATAAGGAAAGCAGGGGTCTCACTGGTCCATTATCTTCCATAAGGGCAAAAAACTGGCGAAGGGGTGCCCAGGACTATGAATATTTTTGGTTAGCGAAGAAGGCAGGATTAGAAAATGAAATTAAATCAATAGTTGACAACTGTGTCCCCACCGCTTTATGGGAAGCGAAATCCCAGAGTAACATAAGCTGGTCGAGCCGGGGATATAAGTTCGAGGAATATCGTAAACAGCTGGCTGATCTTCTTTCTTCCAGCTTAGGAAAAAGCAAATAAAATAAAAGTTATGAAAATGATGAACCAGTATAAAAAAAAGTTGGATTTTATGGTTATCATACTCTTTTTTGTGATTGTCTCCTGCGATAATTCCAATCAATACCAGATTACAATAATTGACGATCTATCCGGGGAGCAATTAGCAGTCAGGGTGTCTGTTACAGACCTCTGCGGAAAACCCATCCATATTGATGGTAACAGAACTCACGTGGAATACCTTGGAAAACATTGGTGTTATACGGAGGGTTCGTTTTCCTTTACTTCCCCCGTTCAGGGTATCACCTTGGAAGTTCAGCATGGACCAGAAACTCTTCCGGTAAAAATATCCCTTGAAAAGAAGCCACAGAAACAAATCATCAGGCTGCATCGGTGGATCGATATGCGGCAACAAGGATATATGAATGGGGATATTCATATCCATACTCCCTTTTCAGAGGAGGCCCATCTTCAAATGAAAGCCGAAGATTTAAATGTACTCAACATTTTGGTTGGAGAGGATACGGTTAAGAACAAACAGTTTACTGGCCAGATAGATCCGGCATCCAGTCCTGGGCATACCATTTATGTAGCTCAGGAAGTCCGCGACTGGCAAATGGGTCATCTGACCCTGCTGGGGCTCTATTCCATGGTCCCGGGTTACCCTATTGTTGGTGGAACGCTGGAAAGTTACAACAATTCGCACTGGCTTATGGCCCATGCAATGGATGAGACCCACCGGCAGAGGGGCCTGGTTGCCTGGTCTCATTTCAGCAATTTACCCGGAGCTGAATCTCCCATTGCAATAGCCCTTGGAAAGATTGATGCCTTAGAGCTTATGACGTATGATGATCCTACACAACTACCGAGCCACTGGGGTCCATGGAAAAACTCGGGAATGCCTCTGGCTGAATTCCCTGTTATGCGGGGTATGGATCTGTATTATCAATATCTCAATGCAGGCTTCCGTTTACCCATTGTTGCGGGAACCGATAAAATGGCTGATGATATCCCTATGGGAAGCAACCGATACTATGCAAATACTAAAGGTGATACTTCATACAAGGCCTGGCTCGCTG
>Ga0315295_10001456_pt1 | contig 20313 bp, 18 predicted proteins | sample YL17G14_0_MG_FD_204453 | JGI IMG/M metagenome (GOLD analysis project Ga0315295, IMG submission 204453) | Sediment microbial communities from Yellowstone Lake, YNP, Wyoming, USA - YL17G14_0 | ecosystem: Environmental > Aquatic > Freshwater > Lake > Sediment | place: USA: Wyoming | collected...
AGGCATAATATCTCTCTTCGGCCCGGCAAGTTCCTCTTGTGTTGTCACTTCAAAGGGCATATTGACGACCCTCACCTCATCATTTCTCTCTGCAGTGAAGCCGATCGCTTTTTTCACCATGTCTTCGAACTGTCGTAGCTCCTCCTCCGTCCTGGGGGTGTATTTCTTCTCATTCGAGCCCTGCGGCGCAGTGTAGGTACCATCCAAGAGAACCACCGCAGAGACCCTCTTGATCTCACCTGTCCCGATGACGACATGGCTCGTAACCTTGCTTATCTCATAGTTCAGGGTTTCGCTCTTCTTCTCCGACTGTCCCTGTGATGGAGCTGCCTGTGTCACAGCCTTTCCAGGCAGATTGGAAGAGACTCCGGGGATGCCGCCCTGAACCCCTTGTAATGCCTTCTCCACATTCCTCTGTTCGCTCCTCACGACCTGGCTGTCGGGGTCAAATTTTTCCTCGGTCTTCTCGACCCTCGTGAAATCGATGCTCGTGTTGACCTTCGCCTTTATTTTCCCCTTTCCCACGACAGGCTCGAGGATACCCACGATCCTCCCTTCCAGGTCTCTCTCAATGGTCCTCTGGTAATCCATCTGGTAACTTGTCATTCCTGAAGACTCACTGGCTGAATAGGTGAGCATCTCTCCTCGGTTGTCAACAACTGTTACATCCCCTGGGTCCATTCCTTCCACACTGCTTGATACGAGGTGCACAATCCCCTGTACCTGTCCAGGGGAAAGCCTTCGCCCTGATTTTAGCTTCACCAAGACCGAAGCCTTCGGCTTCTCCTCTTCCTTCAAAAACAGAGACTTTTCAGGTACAGCGAGGTGTACCCTGCACTGATCAACCTCTGCAAGTGACCGTATCGTGCGGGACAGCTCACCCTGAAGCGCACGGCGGTAATTCAATTTCTGTACAAAGTCTGTCATGGTGAAATTCGTCTTGTCAAAGAGTTCAAACCCGATCCCGCCGCCCTGGGGAAGGCCCTGGCTCGCGAGTTGGAGCCTGAGGTCATACACCTTCTCGGAAGGAACCATGATCCCGCCTGGCGACACCTTGTAAGGAACCTTCTGTTCGTTCAATTTCTGAATGATCAGCCCTCCGTCCTCCTCACCGAGGTTGGCATAGAGTACCTGATAATCAGCATTGTGCCACCAGGATAAAGCGAGGATGAGAGAGGTGATGACGAACGTGCAGGCGATAAAGAGCGCCATCTTCTTCTTTGCCGGGATCGCTCTTAATCGCTCAATTATACCCTGGATGGTCGCCATTACACCTGCATCCTCGAGATTTCTTCATAGGCGCCAAGGAGCTTGTTTCTCACTTCCACCATAAGCTGAAAGGAGAGTTCCGCCTTCTCCATGGCGATGACTGCGTGGGTGATGTCACCACCGGACACAAGTTCTTTCACTGCGGTCTCGGCGTCCCTCTGCACCTGGGTGGTCTTCCCCATAGCCTCTTCCATGAGTTCCTGAAATCCCCTGCCTGGGTCGCTCGTGTTGCCCTTCACCTGGGTGACCCCGTGGAAATTCTTGTTACATGTAATCTTCAAGTCCGCCATCATACCCTCCCAAGTTCAAGGGTTTTCATAATCATCGACTTTGTGATATTAAAAGTTGCCACCGATGCCTCATATGCCCTGAAAGACATCATCATATTCACCATTTCCTCTATGACATTCACATTCGGCAATGCCACATTCCCCTCCTTATCTGCATCCGGGTGGCCAGGGTCATAGATGGTCTTGAATGGCGAATTGTCTCTCACGATGTCGACAACCTCTACCCCATAGAGCGGCATGGAGTTCTGTACTACGGTCAATGGTGAAAAGACAACGTCCATTCTCCTGTATGGCCCTCCCTCTTCGGTCCTTGTAGAATTGACATTCGCCATGTTCGAAGCGATCACGTTCATCCTCTGCCGTTGGGCTTCAAGGGCAGATGCGCTGATCTGAAGTACAGTGAAGGAATTCATGCTACCTCCTCAGGGCATTCCTGAACATCCTCATTTTTACCGAGAGCATGGTGATCCCTGCCTGGAACAGGAGTGCGTTCTCCGTCATTTTTGCTACCTCCATATCGACTTCCACATTGTTCCTGTCTTTCCATGGTTGCCTGGTCTCAATCACGACCCCGCCTCCTCTCAACCCGTCCTCTTGCGGTATGTGAGAAGGATGGGTCACCCTTGTCGCGATCCTTTCATCCTCGAGCACAGTATCAAATTTGATGTCCTTCGCCTTATAGTCAGGGGTGTCGGCGTTCGCGATGTTCGACGCAATGACCCCATGTCTCTTGCTGGCAATAAACAACAGCCGCTCTAATGCCGCAAACCCATCACCCATGATGACTTATCTACCAATTCCTGTGCTAGTCTTTACTAATGCGAAAAAAGGGGCATATCTCCACTGCGACGCCATCCTCGCTTCAGGCATTTTTTTCATACCTTGGGAAAAGTTTGCCCATACTCATTCAGTTTATTCCGTATGGTTCTCACGCTCACCCCTAAGATCTTTGCGGCCTTGGTCTTATTGCCGTTGACATCTCTGAGGGTCTGCATAATGAGATCCCGCTCCATGTCTCTTATCCTGCCGTTGCCGGTGACTTGAGTAGTCCCGTCATCAAACATGAGGTCTTCCGGGACTATCAAGCTACATCTGCAGAGGAAGACAGCCCTCTGGATCACATTCTCCAGCTCCCTCACGTTACCCCGCCACTGCCTGTTCATGAGGAACTCAATGGCCTTTTCCGAAAATCCTTCAATTTCTTTACTGGCAACAGCAGAAAACTTTTCCAAAAAATGCCTCGCCAGCAGGGGGATGTCCTCTGGCCTCTCTTTGAGGGAGGGTATCCTGACCGGAAAGACATTCAGCCGATAATAGAGGTCTTCCCTGAAGCGGCCTTCACTGCACTCCCTGGAGAGGTCCCTGTTCGTAGTGGTAATGACCCTTACATTGACAGGGATAGGTTCTCTCCCCCCTACCCTGTCGATCTCCCTCTCTTGCAATACCCTGAGGAGCTTCGCCTGGAGAGTCATAGACATCTCACTGATCTCATCAAGGAGGATCGTTCCACAATCTGCAAGCTCGAATTTCCCCTTCTTTCTCTCTGTAGCTCCCGTGAAGGCTCCCCTTTCGTGACCAAAGAGCTCCGACTCGAGGAGATTATCGGGGATAGCAGCGCAGTTTACGGCAACAAAGGGTTTGTCTGCCCTCTTGCCGTGTCTGTGTATGTACCGGGCAAGGAGCTCTTTTCCCGTTCCGCTTTCCCCATAGATGAGAACAGTGATGTCGCTTGTCGCGAGGGTCCCTGCGAGATTCACAATCTTCAGCATCTCTGGATCTGAGGTGAGGATATCTCTCCCGTTTCTCTGCCTCACAATGATTGAATTGATGGTATTCCGGAGTGTATCGAAGGAAAAGGGCTTCATGAGGTAGTCTATTGCGCCTTCCTTCATGGTCTCAACAGCATTCTCGATGGTCCCAAAACCGGTAATGACAAGAACGGGCAGGTTACCGATACTGCGCCTCACTTCCCTGAGGAAGGTGAGCCCATCCATCTTCGGCATCTTCATATCCGTAACAACAAGTGAATAGCTCGACTGGTGGAGCTTTCCGAAGGCATCATGGCCGTTCTCGCAGAGCACCACTGTGTACCCGAGCCTCTGTATGGCCTCTCTTAGGGCGAGTCTCATCTGAGGGTCATCGTCGACAACGAGTATCGGTCTCGTCTCCTCTCCCTTCATAGTTCCTCCTTGAAGAAAAGGCTGAAGGTGCTTCCCCTGTCCCTTTCACTCGCAACCCTGATCCGTCCTTTATGTGACTGCATGATCTTTGAAGCAATTGCTAGACCGAGTCCTGTGCCATTATCCTTTGTACTGAAGAATGGATCGAAGATCTTCTCCAGGTATACGGGCGGTATGCCGGTGCCCCTGTCCGTCACATGTACCGAAAGGGTATCCCCTTCACTGTACATGGAGACCTCGATTGTCCCTCCATCAGGCATTGACTGCACAGCGTTGATGAGGATATTTATGAAGACCTGCTTTAAGAGTTCTGCGTCTCCCCTGATGGCACTTTCGAAGATCGATTTTTCGATCTTCACATGCCTTGATTCCATGAGGGGAAGCAGTAGGGCTAAAGACTCTTCCACAACCCTGTCTAGTCTGATCTTTTTCATTGTCGGGGCATGTGGGCTTGCAAAGAAAAGCATATTGGTGAGAATCGTGTTGAGATTGCTGATGCCTGTAGAAATTCCCCTCGCAAGATCCCTCTGCGCTGATTCTGTGAGCTCGCTTTCGAGCATGCTCGAAAATAGCTCTATGCTGCAGAGGGGATTCCTTAATTCATGGACTATTTTGGCCGCCATCTCCCCCATTGCGATCAGCCTCTGGTTCCGTTCGTGCTGAATCTCCAGCTCCCTCAGCCTGGTGATGTCTTTCATAAGGATTACCCTCCCCCTTACCGATCCCTCGGAATCGACGACAGGGGATGTCGAGAGGATGATAGAGTATTTATTACCGCAGGCCGAAAGAAGGGTCTCAGAACCTTCCCTCCAAATGGTGAGATCGAGGGAGCCAAAGGACTCCCCTTTTACATTGTTCGAAGAAACGCCAAGGTTTTTTTCTGCAGATCGGTTCATCATCGTGATCCTCTCTTCTGGATCGACAACGACAATCGCATCCTCGAGATTGTAGAGAACCGCGTTGAGGAAATCCTTATGTTTTTCTGCCTCGGCGAGGGCGCTGTTGAGCTCCCTGTTCTTCTTCTCGATCTCGATGGTGAGATACCTGATTCTTTCCTTGAGGAGTCCGTAATAGGTCTCGAGGCTCCTCGATGCCTCTGTAAAGCTCTGGAATGCCTCACTTAGAGTTTCTACCTGCATCATAATATCCTCTTCATTGCATCTGAGAGGGTCTCGTCCTTCGACCTTGCTTCACTGAATCGACCTAAAAGTGTCTTGCTCTTCCGAAGATTCTCGAGGGTCCCCGCCGGTTGCCCGGAACCAGAGAGAATGGAGATCCTGTAGAGGGCCCATGCGACATCATCAGCCGCTGCCCCTTTCCCATTATTTTCCATAGAGACAAAAAGGCGGTAGAACTTCACAGCCTGTTCTTTCCTCCCCTGATCATAGAGGGTATCGGCAAAAACAAGATACACATCAGCACGAACGTCCTGTTTCTCAATCTCCTTTCCATATGAGTCGAACGCCTTATCAGGATTCTTAGTATATTGCAACAGGGGAGCGAGGGAGATGAGGTCCTCCACCCTCTTCTGTTTGATCGATAGGAGCGACTCCCCCGCCTCCCGTGATGCCCCTCGCAACCTATATACCTGGGCATTAATGCGGAGCACCTCATCGCTCTCATCAAATCCCTTTATCTCCTTGAGGTAAATAGACGAGCGATCAGCATCATCAAGGCCGGCATAGAAGCCTGCAAGCATCACACGGCTATGAGCCTTTGCGTAGCCAGAACCATATTTGGAAAGCCAAGCACATACCTCGAGGTAGGGTTTACCAGTATCCCTCAGTCCTTCCGCGACGTGAATCAGAGAGGGGATTCGAGAGGGCTCGAGAAGCCAATGACCCACACTATTCCAGAGGGTGAGAAACCTCTCGCGGTCTTTTTCCATTGCATTCAGTATGATCCTCTCAAATTCATCAAGGGCCTCACTGACAGGGGTCTTCCTGTACACGAGTTCCTTTAGGAGGGTGAGAGCCTCATCGTATTTCCCCTCTTTACTGTATAGGCCTGAGAGTATCACCATTGCCGCATCATATTCCTTCCCATAGGGATACTTGTTCCTTATCTCAAGGAGCATCGAGATCGCCTCATCCTGCCTCCCCTTCCGGAGGTATGCGTTCGAGAGGGAGAGGAGTGCCTGACGCCGCAATCCCCTCTCGGGGGAGTGGAGCGATTCCTTGAGCAGTTTAATCGCCTCATCATGTTGCGATTCCTCAAGGGCGATAAGACCGAGGGCCTTCTTGGCCATGTAGTGAATTGAAGGCTCCCTTATCAAATTGAGGTAGATCTTTGCATCCCGAGACTTACCCAGGAGCCTCAGATTTTCTCCAATCCGGTACATCGTCTCTTGTGAAGTGCCGAGATACCCCTGATCCCTTGTAATGAGGGACGAATAGAGATTCTGTGCCTCTGCCGTCCTTCCCATATCATGGAGGGTATTTGCTTTTCCAAAAAGTGCTTCGATTGAATCCCCCGTCTTTTCATAGTATACGAGTGCATCTTGGAACTGGCCAAGCCTCAAAAGGACATGGGCAAGCTGCAGATACACCCTTTCCCTCCGGGGGGAATTCGGGAACTCCCTAAGAAAAGACTTATAGCAGAGAGATGCCTCCTGATAATATCTCATTTTCTGGTATGTCTCAGCCCTCTCAAGAAGGAAGTTCTCCCTTTCCTCTCTCTCATCGGCATAGAGGTATGCCAAAGCAAGATGTGGTATCGCGTCGAAAGGTTTTTGCAAACCGTCAAAGGCCTTTGCGTAGAGATAATGGTAGGAAGACAATTCTGAGGAAGAAGGTGTATAGTTGGCAAGTGCATTTACTGCTTGAGCAGGTTTTTTGGCACTGAGGAGTTGTTTTGCATTCTCGATGGCAGGAGCGGGAGTAATACCCTCAGAGGCGGAGGCGAGCGGCGTACTAAGGAGGAAGATAAGTACTGCAAGGTTTTTCATACCTTGCAAAAAGCAAACTCTATGCCTGGAAGTAATTTAAAGGAATGTAATGATTATTGATCTGAACCACCTGTCAGAGAAATGACGCTTTTTTATTACCTCCTCTGCATCTCGATCCCCATCTTCTTCATCTTCTCAATAAGGGTCGTCCTATTCAGGCCCAATAGGCCTGCAGCCTTGCTCCTCACACCCCCGGTCTTCTCGAGGGCCTTCAGGATGAGGTTTTTTTCTATGTTATTGACGTAGGTATTGAGGTCGAGCCCATAGACGGGAAGAGCGCCGTATCCCCCCTGGTGTTCAGATACCTCGGGGGAATGGGCAGAGTCTTCAATCTCCGGTATCGTGAGCTGATGAATCTTTTCCGGGAGATCGGAGACTGTCACGACATTTCCGCTCGAGAGGATCGTCAACCTCTCTATCAGGTTTTCAAGTTCCCTCACGTTTCCGGGCCACTTGTACTTCACGATGCAGTCCATCACCTCTTGAGAGAACTTCAGTGGTTCCCTCTTTCTTCTTTTTGATAACTCATGGACAAAGTGTTCGATGAGGAGCGGGAAATCTTCTATCCTCTTTCTCAAGGGAGGTAACTGAAGGGGTATCACATTCAGCCTGTAAAAGAGATCTTCCCTGAACTTCCCTTCCTTTGTTGCCTTCTCGAGGTCCTTATTCGTTGCTGCCAAAATCCTCACATCCACTTTAATCGTCTTCACCCCCCCGACCCGCTCGAACTCCCGCTCCTGAAGGACCCTCAGGAGCTTCACCTGAAGGGATGGGTCCAGCTCTCCGATTTCATCAAGGAAGAGTGTGCCGCTATGGGCAAGTTCAAAGCGGCCTATCCTCGTGCTCATGGCGCCGGTGAATGCACCCCTCTCGTGGCCGAAGAGTTCGGATTCGAGGAGGTCCTTTGGAATGGCTGCACAGTTGAGCGGCACAAAAGGCCTTTGGGAGCGGGAGCTGTTGAAGTGGATCGTCTTCGCTACAAGTTCCTTCCCTGTCCCGCTCTCCCCTGTGATCATCACCGTACTGTCCGTATCGGCGATCTTCTCTATCATCTCATAGACCTTCTGCATTTGCGGGGAATCGCCGATGAGCCCTTTGAAGTTATACTTCTTTTTGAGCTGCATCTTGAGCATCAGGTTCTCCTTATGGAGCATCGAGACACCGATGGCACGCTCCAATATGATATGGAGTTCATCCAAGACAAATGGTTTTGCGACGTAATCAAAAGCACCCATCTTCATCGCTTCGACCGCAGTCTGTACAGAACCATAGGCGGTGATCATAATGACCGGTGTATTTGGATTCTGTTCGACGATTCCCTTTAGCACTTCTATACCATTGACACCCGGCATGACGAGGTCAGACAGCACGGCATCGAATTTTTCTTCCCTGAAGCGATCGAGACCTGTCTGGCCATCTGAGGCAGTCGTTACCTCAAAACCTTTTGCCTGGAGGAACATCTTGATCACATCCCTTACAGTCTCATCATCGTCTATAACAAGAACGCTCGACATATCTCATTTTAAACTATTCATGTGTTGACGTCAATAGATTGACATAACAAGCTGAAGTGAAAGATCTCAGCGTCAAGATTGAAGAAATCTTTTTCTTTCATCGCAGTGGTGCTGGCGAAAATCGACTTCATCATCCAAATGATGTGATATACTATGGATGATTTTGAGTTTTTTTGCGTGGCACGAAAAGTGGCACGTGAGAAAGACGGCTCAGGGAAGGGTGCCGGGCTCTGAAATGTCGCATCACTAATGCTATTCGCTCGATGTGAGCTGAAATAGAGGGGGGCAAGGTAAAGGTTGTGACCATCGAGGAGATGTACCGGATGAAATCGCTGAGATGGTGCTCGACGGCATGAGGAGGGACATCGAGCAGTAACGGACATAGGGCCATAGGAGAGGGTCAGGGTCTCACATTTCGCATGAGAGGTCTTCGGTAGTCAGCATATATCGTAAGAGGGGGGTGAGGAGATGGCGGTTTTTACTTGCAGCAAATGTGGAACCACAAAAGAAGGAAGGTGCAAACCTCAGAAGTGTCCGAAATGCGGCGAAAAGGGAACCATGCAGAAAAGTTAATATCGCCATCCTTAGTCCTCAATGAAGGAACTCTGGGATCGAATGAGGAAGAGGGAGCATGGCGAGGATTGTGTCGATAGATTGCAATATATTGATTTTAAGAGATTATTCTGTGAAAGTGTGAAATAATTTATAAGATTTATTGCATAGATACCGGGAAGTGTGCTATTTTTGTTATACGTTGGGGCTGTAGCTCAGTTGGGAGAGCGCTTGAATGGCATTCAAGAGGTCGTCGGTTCGATCCCGATCAGCTCCACCATATTTTTCAATGACTTACCTTCCCCGTAATTACCTGATATCCTCTGAGCAATGCAGTATGCTTTGACTCCCCTATCAGATTGAGCATATTGACTGCATTCTGTGAGGGACGGAATAAATAGAGCGTCTGGGACGGATTACATAGGTACAGCGCGAAAGCGCCGGGATAAACCACCGCAAGCCCGTGCTCATCCTGATAATAGGTGATGTCCTCAGCGATCTTACCTTCAAGGCCGTGAACTGCGAGGTTCATCCTTGCGATACGAACAGTGTCACGGTTCTTCTCCTGGCCGTAGAAGACAACTTTCCTGGCAGTGTCACGTCCGGCATGTTCGATGAAATGGCTGGACTGAACGAACATGCCGCCCGAACCGCAGGCCGGATCGAACACGGTACCGTGGTCAGGCTCCATGACATTCACAATAGTCTGAACGATTGAAAAAGGCGTGAAGAACTCGCCGTTGTCATGGGCCTTCTGGAACGAAAATTTAGCGAGAAAATATTCATAGATTTTGCCGAAGACATCACCCATGGCTTTTTTTATCTCCTCGCTGTTGAACAGGCGCATCAGGTCTTCGAGCACTTTAGGTTCGAAGATACCATAGTCTTTTGGCAGAACACCCTGAAGCGGCTGAAAAGCAGTCTCGATGGCGATCATGGCATCGATAACAAGCTGTGGCAAATCGTTTCCGCTTATAGCAGCCTGTTCCATGATCCAATCGTAGCGCGCGGTTTCAGGCAGCCAGAGAGCGCGACGCCGGACATAATCCTCAGGAACTACCTTGCGCTTCGGTATTTTGCCGCTTGCCTGATCTTCTTCGATCATATGCCTCACCTTTTTCATACTGTCCAGTCAACAACCTTGAGGTCATGTATCTGCCCGAAATCTTTGGTATTGTTCGTCACAAGGGTTACCCCGAGGCTCAGAGCATGGGCGCCGATAAGCATATCCATAGAGCCGACAGGTCTGCCTCTCTTCTCAAGATCAGCGCGGAGTAATCCATATGCTTCATCTGCCTTTTCGTCAAAATGTGCAATTTCAAGGGGCAGAATAAACTCGTCAAGGGCCTGCCGGTTTTTCTGCATATGAACGCTCTTCGCCACGCCGTATTGCAGTTCAGCAAGCGTTATCGTAGAAATGCTGACATCTCCTACAGCATGGGCTGCAACGTGTTTCAGTGCTTTGGGAGGCTTCTGTTTTATGAGGTAAATACAGGTATTGGTATCGAGCATGAACTTCATCAGAAGCCCCCTCTCTTCTGTATCTTAGGCTGTGTTCTCTCAGCCATATAATCATCAGAAAATTTATCGAGGCTCCCGAACAAAGATTCCCACGATCCACGGGCAGGAATAAGCATGACAACATTCCCGGTTTTTTTGATAAACACAAAATCGTCATCAAACCTGAATTCTTTCGGCAGCCGCACCGCCTGACTCTGGCCGTTCTGAAAGAGTTTTGCAGTTTTCAATGCACACCTCCTTGAATATATATTTATAAGATATATCTCCTCGGCCCTATTTGCAAGGAGATTTAAGGATGCCTGATAAGCCATCAAACCAGACCCCAATGACCAACCCTCTATATCCCGCATAGCTTGCTATGCTTCTCCCCGGAAGACATATCATATGCAATATTGAGTTACCTCTTCATGTAGAGAAGCATCAGGTTCATGATATACAGCGCAACGATTCCTATGGAGTCCCAGGCCAGGAACAGCCGCTTCTTCTCGGCACGGTAGGTGAGGCCGATGATAGCGATCGTCGTCATCGCAATGGCGGATAATGCCGACAGTAAGTGATTCGGGTTCACAAAGGAGAGGATCGGTCCCTTGATGAAAAGGAGGTCGTGAATCGTCGCATAATAACTCTAACCAAGCCTCTTCCTGAACCTCAGGGAGCTCAGCATGATGATCATTGTGCCAAGGACTAATAATGCACCCATCTGCGGCCAGAGGAGGTGGATTCCGCTGCCCTTGAGGAATACGCCGCGGATGATGATGAGAAAATATCTCAGGGGATTCAAATAGGTGAGATACTGGAAGACCACCGGCATGTTCTCTATGGGGAACATGAAACCGGAGAGCAGCATGGAAGGCATAAAGAAGAACATCGTCGCCATCAATGATTGCTGCTGCGTCTTTGCTATGGTGGAGAGAAAGAGCCCTATGCCCAGCACGGACAGGAGATATACAGAGGTGCCCAGCAGAAGGAGCACAAGGGCGCCCTTCATAGGGACGTGAAACCAGAAAATGCCGACTGTCGTGACAATCGCCATGTCCGCAAAGCTGATCATGGCAAAGGGGATCGTCTTGCCGAGCATCAGCTCTATAGGCCTTATGGGTGTCACCATGAGCTGTTCCATCGTCCCTGTCTCCCTCTCCCGCACCACTGCCGATGATGTGAGCAAGAGGCAGGTGAGCATGATTATCGAGGCGATCACCCCGGGGACATTGTAGTTCCTGCTCCTGAGGTCAGGGTTAAACCAGACCCTCGTGCGGAAATCGACCTTTACATGCCTCGCCATGATTGCCGGCACCATGAAGTCATTTGCATATTGTGTAATGACTTTCGTTGCGTATCCCATCGCAACCGTTGCCGTATTCGAGTCTGTCCCGTCGACAATGACCTGTATCTCTGTCGGGATGCCTCTCTTCAGGTCACTTCCAAAACCCCTGTCGATCTGAATCGCGCAGAGGACTTTACCCCTGTCGAGCAATTCTCTTATCTCTCCGGCAGACCCTGGCGTATATCTGATACTGAAGTATCCGGATGATTCGAGCCTCCGTGCAAACTCCCTGCTTTCCCTGGATATGTCGAGGTCATAGAACGCCGTAATCACATTGTTCACGTCCGTGGTGACGATATACCCGAACATGAACAACTGGATCAACGGTGTAAGGAAGAGCAGAACCCAGTTCCTCCTGTCGCGGAATACCTGAATGAACTCCTTGACCACCATATGCCGCACACGTTCAACCATGGCTATTCAATCCTCTTCTGAAATTTCCTGTTTGCCAGGGTAAAGACAAACGCCCCGTAGAACGTCAATATGAGGACCTCGGTAATGAGGAGTTTCAGCGGGCTGCCCTTCAGGAAAATCCCCTTCGAGATAGTCACGAGATACCGTGCAGGGACGATATACGTGAGCAACTGCAGCGGTTTCGGCATATTCGCGATGGCGAAGATAAAACCAGAAAGCAGAAATGCCGGGAGGAACGTCGACAGCAGTGCCATTTGACTGGCTATGCTCTGAGAGCCTCTTGCGATGATGGAGATGAGCACTCCGAAGGAGACGCCTCCGAACAGGAATATGCCTGACAGGGCGATGAGCAGGAAGAAGTCGCCCCTGAACAGCACCTTGAACCAGAAGATACCCATGAGGATTGCCACCACAATATCGGTGAACCCGATTAAAAAATAGGGGATGAGCTTGCCGATGATCAGCTCCGGCACCTTGACGGGTGTCGATATCAGTTGCTCCATTGTGCCCCTCTCCCATTCACGTGCAACGGTTAAGGAGGTAAGGAGGGCGATGATCACTGCCATGATGACCACGATGAGTCCCGGAATGATGAAGTTCCTCGACCTCAGCTCAGGGTTATACCACACGCGTGTGCGTGAATCTATGAGGGGCTTGATATGGACACCTCTTATCCTCTGCCCGTATGCCCGGGATATGGCCGCGATGTATCCTTCTGCAATGGTTGCGGTGTTCGAATCGCTTCCATCAATGAGGACTCCTACGTGTACATCCTTCTCCGATCGCACTTTCCTGGAGAAATCCCGGGGGATGAGTATCGCCACCCTTGCCCTGCCGGAATCGATAAAGGTATCAATATCGCGATACGCAGTGATGTAATCAACAACCGTGAAATATCCCGACTCCCTGAACTCCGCGATGAGCTCTCTGCTCATGCTGCTTTTGTCCTGGTCATAGACAACCGTGGTGATGTTGTTGACATCAAAGGTGATCGCATAACCGTAAATGAAGAGCTGCATCAACGGCATGAGGAAGGCGATCAGGAGACTCAGGGGATCACGGAATATCTGGATCATCTCTTTCCTTGTTATCGCCTTCAGTCTCATGAATTTCATCTCACGCCACCTCGATCAGCGCAACAAAGACATCTTCAAGTGACGGGACTATCTTTTCAATTCTCGTTAACGTTATGTGTTGTTGCTCAAGAATTGCCCTGATCCTCGGTATGGCATACTCCGTACTCTCTACCGTTGCATGGAGCAGACTCCCGAAGATTGCTGTCCCGATTCCGTTCCTGTCCAATACGGCCATTGCCTCTACCACACCGTCCACCTCTATTTCGAGCACATCACGCTTCATGAACGCTTCCCTTAATTCGTTCGGTGTCCCTTCCGCAATAATCCTGCCCCTGTAGATGAGGCAAAGCCTGTCGCAGTAATCGGCCTCATCCATGTAATGAGTCGTAACGAATACCGTTGTCCCTGAGCGTGACATATCATAGATGAGATCCCAGAAATTGCGCCTCGATATCGGATCAACACCTGAGGTAGGCTCATCGAGGAATAGTATCGGCGGCTCGTGCAGGATGGCGCACCCGAGCGCGAGTCTTTGCTTGATGCCGCCGGGGAGTGTGCTGGTAATCGAACCCTTTCTGTCCCTGAGCCCTGCCATCTCCAGCACCCAGTCCCTGCGTTCCTTCTTCTTTTTGCCATGGACACCGTACATTCCTGAAAAGAAGCCGATATTCTCCTCTACAGTAAGATCATCGTAGAGGGAAAATTTCTGGGACATATAGCCGATATGCCTCTTTATCTCCTCGGCCTCCCTGATGATGTCGTATCCTCCTACGGTGCCATTGCCGCCAGTTGGCATCAGGAGCCCGCAGAGCATCCTTATAGTAGTCGATTTGCCCGCGCCGTTCGGCCCGAGAAAACCGAATATCTCGCCTTTCTTCACATTCAGGCTGATACTGTCCACGGCGACGAAATCCCCGAATGTGCACCGCAGGTCTCTTGTTATCACCGCGATCCCGTTCTCATTTATCATTGTCACTTCACCTTTGAGAGAAATATATCCTCAAGAGAGGGGAGAATGCTTCGTTGGCCTTTCACTTCAACACCCTGCGACCGGAGTTCCCTCACCACGATATCTGCCACTGCTTCGGTCTCTAACGCAATATGGATCCTGTCGCCGTATGTAGTTGCGCGTATAATCCCCTCCACGTGTCTCATGACCTCGCCTGCGAGACGGATACTATCGACCCAGATTTCGATCATCGGCACGCCAAGGGAATTCCTCACGCGAGTCGGCTCATCTACCATGAGGATTCTGCCCCTGTGGATAAGAGCAATCCTTGTGCAGCGTTCAGCCTCATCGAGATACGCGGTCGATACGAGTATGGTTATCCCTTCCTTCAACAGATCGTACAGTATCTTCCAGAAATCCCTTCTCGAAACAGGGTCGACACCGTTTGTCGGTTCATCGAGGAACAAAACCTCCGGGGTATGGATGAGCGCACAGGCGAGCCCGAGTTTCTGCTTCATCCCGCCCGAGAGCTTTCCCGCAAGCCTGTCCCTGAACGGGGTCAGATTGCTGAACCCGAGAAGCCTTTCGATCCTCTGAGGTCTCTCCTTTTCCGGCACCTGATATAAGTCTGCGTAGAAATGGATGTTCTCGATAACCTTCAGGTCTTCATAGAGCCCGAACCTCTGGGACATATAGCCGATCTTCTCCTTGATCCTCTCACCTTCCTTCAGGATTGAATGACCTGCAACCCATGCCTCACCGGAAGTCGGCTCCATGATAGCCGTGAAGAGTCTCATAATTGTCGTTTTGCCGGCGCCGTCCGGACCGACGAGCCCGAACAACTCTCCTTTGGTAATCTCAAGGCTGAGGTTGTCAACAGCGGTAGCTCCTCTGAAGGATTTCGTCAGATTCGATGCCCTTATCGCAATTGATCCGGTCATTTCACTACGATACTTACATCGGCAGGCATGCCTGGCTTGAGCTCCTGATTCTCATTTCTCACGCTCACCTTGACACCGAAGACGAGCTTCACACGCTCTTCCTGTGTCTGGACGGTCTTCGGGGTAAACTCGGCCTCTGATGAGATGTAGGTAACACTCCCTTCGTATTTCTTGTTTGGATATGAGTCGGTGGTGATCTCTGCCTTCTGCCCGAGCTTCACAAGGCCGAGCTTGTCTTCCTTCACATATACCCTTATCCAGGGATTTTCAAGGTCCCCGATGGTATACACAGGGATTCCCGGGGCGATTGTCTCGCCAGCCTCACAATTCTTTTTCAATATCACTCCTGTGAGAGGGGCATAGATGACCGTATCTCTCAATCTCTCCTCAGATACCCTCAATGCTGCCTTCCACTGCTGCACCCTCTGTTCTGCAGCCCGGATCTCCTCCTTTCTCGGCCCCTCCTTGACAAGACTCAGATGTTCAATGGCGCTCTTGTATTGTGCAGACCGGATCTCATATGTGCTTTTCGCGGAATCGAGGTGTGAGGCTGATACCACACCGTTATTGTAAAGTGTTTCAGCCCGCTCGTAATCCTTTCGCACCTTGACCAGTTCCGCTTCTGCTGATTTCACGTTTTCCTGTGCTTTTTGTATTTCCTGAGGTCTCGACCCAGCCCTCAATTCCTCAAATCGTGCGATGGCCTCACTCAGGGAAGCCATGTTCTGGGAAACAAGGCCTTCAAGTTCTGCATTGTCGATCATTGCAACCTTTTCACCTTTTATGATTCTCTGCCCCTCCTCCGCGAGCAGGTCCGTGATTCTCCCGGAGGTCTTGAATCCGAGGTCAACCTCCGTCACTTCCACATTTCCTGAGAGGACGATCACCCTGTCGTCTTTCTTATTGCGGAAGTGATATGCTGTCAGAATGGCTACCCCTGCTATGATAATAATCCCGGAAACAAGCAATCCCTTTTTCACTTCGGTTCCTCCTCACCGTCACGTTCATTGCCGGCACCTTTTCAGAGATGCGACAGTAGGCCCCACTTCTCCGTATGGTTATGATACAAAGAAATGCTGTCAATTGAGCAAGGTGCTTTCTCGTGAGGTGGGTTTTATGAAATGCATCTCCAACCTTGTTTCCCATATGCCGAAGGAACAGCATAGAACTACACCTCAAGAGGACAATGTGAGAGTGTAAAATGCTATTTTTATTTTTTCCGCCCCATTCTGGTATAATCTGACCATGCGATCTATGGCAAGGACAACACTGTTGACTATCGGGATGGTAGAGGGAGTAAAAACAACCGATGGTTGAGGGCATAAAAAAAAAAGAAGAAGATACTGGTCGTTGACGACGAGGCTGACATTGTAGAGCTCGTTTCATACAATCTGAAAAAGGAAGGCTTTGCCGTCGATTCGGCCTATAATGGAGAAGATGCATTGAGATGCGTGAAAAACGATACGTATGACCTCCTGATGATCGATCTTATGCTCCCGGGGATTCAGGGCATGGAGCTCTGCAGGATCATCAGGGGCGATGCCGATACCGCTCATGTCCCGATCATCATTCTCACGGCAAAGGAGGGCGAGGTAGACAAGATTCTCGGTCTCGAGATGGGTGCAGATGACTATGTGACGAAACCCTTCAGTCCGAGGGAGCTCGTGGCGAGGGTCAAGGCGGTACTGAGAAGGTCATTGCCCGTAAAGAAGGAGGAGCAGCACGCAGCAGGGAAGATACTGAGGATAAACGGCCTCGAGATGGACAGGGAGCGGTATACCGTTTCCCTGGAAGGGAAACCCGTGAAACTCAGCGCCACCGAATTCAAACTCCTCCTCTACCTTGCCGAGCGGAAGGGAAAGGTCTTCAGCAGGGAGCAGCTCCTTGATGCCATCTGGCGCGAAGAGTCCTTCGTCGAACCGAGGACTGTGGATGTCCATATACGGAGATTGAGGGCACAGATAGAGAAGGATTCCTCGAACCCGAGGTATATCAAGACCCTCCGTGGGATAGGGTATTGCTTGAGCGCTGAGTGATGAGAAGGGTACTATTCTGGAGAGTCTTTCTTCCGTATCTTGTTATCGTCCCTATCCTCTTTCTTTCCCTCGACATCTATCTCTCGAGTGTGATTAAGGACAGTTTCATCTCGAAACTCAGGGACAGCCTGACCATTCAGGGACGCCTGATCGCAATCCAGATACCTCCTACCTTTTCTGAGAACCTCGATGCCTTCAGCAGGGAGTACAAGGAAAAGACCGGTGCGAGGATCACCCTCATAGAAAGCACGGGCCGTGTGGCCGGGGACTCTGATGAGTCTTCAGAAAGAATGGAGAACCACCTCGACCGTCCCGAGATACAGGAGGCCCTCACAACCGGCACCGGCACCTCAATCCACTTCAGCAAGACACTTCTGAAAAACTTTTTCTACCTCGCCATGAGGCTTGGCGAAGGGAGGGCAGAAAAGGGATTCCTCCGGCTTTCGGTGCCCTTGCAGGACATGGAAAGGGCTGTCTCACAGGTGAGGATGCGCATTCTCTCCGCCTCCGTCCTCACCCTTCTCCTCGTCCTTTTCATAGGGCTGCTTCAGACGAGGAGGATCACGAAATCCGTTGAGGAGATCGCTGCATTCCTGAAGGAGGTTGCAGCGGGAAACCTCGATCGGAGACTTTTCCTCAAGGAAAAGGGTGTCATAGGTGAACTCGTATACCACATCAATACCATGGCCCAGGAGCTCAAGACCAGGCTGACCGAATGTAAAGAGGAGCGGCACCTGGTCGGGGCGATACTTGCCAGTATGTTGGACGGGCTTATGCTCATCGATACAAAGGGAAGTGTCGTGCTTTGCAATCAGGCGGTGAAGACTATATTCGGGATAGGGGGGGCTGCCGAGGGCAGGTCTCTGATGGAGACCCTGAAGAACCCGTCACTCATGGAGCTCTTCGCAAAGGTGCTCGAAAAGGAGGAGACGATGTCCCGTGAGATTCACGTGGTGCGTCCGAGGGAGTTCTATCTCATGGCGACAGCCGTACCCTTTTACTCCCATGGGGAAAAGGAGAAGATATCGGGTGTGGTGCTGTCGCTCCATGACATCACGAGGCTGAAACTCCTTGAGGAGATAAGGAAGGACTTCGTCGCGAATGTCTCTCATGAGATAAAAACGCCTATCACGGCGATCAGGGGTTTTGCCGAGACGCTCCTGGAAGGGGCGATTGATGACAGGGAGAATGCCTGCAAATTCCTCACGACAATCAGGAACCACAGCGAACGCCTAGATTTCCTCGTGAGCGACCTTCTTACTCTCTCGAGGATTGAGCTCGGCGACATCAAGATCGAAAAGAGGGCCGTCAGCCCCGAAGACGTGATCGACACAGTCTTCACGACCCTTAATGACAAGGCGGAACGTAAAGGACTCTACCTCGTCAAGGACATCTCGGAAGAGGCCAGGGACATCATGGCCGACAGGGACAGGCTTGTGCAGATACTCCTGAATCTCGTTGACAACGGGATTAAGTTCACCGAGGAAGGAGGGGTGGTGGTGGGTGTGGAAGTCCGGAAGGAAGGGAGCACACAGGGAGAAGAGGGGGATGCAGCGGAACTCACGGAGATCTACGTTGAGGACACTGGCATGGGCATCCCCAGGAAAGATCTCCCCCGTCTTGGCGAGAGGTTCTACAGGGTTGACAGGGCCCGGTCGAGGGAGCTCGGGGGCACGGGTCTCGGACTGGCGATCGTGAAACACCTCGTGAAGGCCCACGGATGGGAGATGCAGATCGAGAGCACCTATGGCTGGGGGACAAAGGTGAAGATCTTCGTGCATGACAATGAACGCTGAGCAAGAAAGGGCAGAGGTTCCCTGCGTATCTCACAATGCACCGATCTCCTTTAGTTAGTCTTGCATTGACCCAATAGGCCACACAAAAAAGACCTGGGTTGTTCTCATTCCATAAGATATCTCAGTTACACGAGATAAAGCACTGCATGAACCCAATCTCAGAGCACTCAGGGGGGTCAAGTCTTTTATATTGCTATTTTGGTATGTTATATTTGACGGATGGCTCGGCCGATACGAATAGAGTACGATGGAGCAGTCTATCATATCACCGCACGTGGAAACGCGCGAAAGCCTATTTACAAAGATGACGGGGACCGCGTGAAATTTCTCGAAATCCTTGGAGAAGTAAATCGAAAATACAACTGGCTTTGCCATGCCTATTGTCTGATGGACAACCACTATCATATCATTATAGAGACGCCCGATGGTAATCTCTCAAAAGGAATGAGACAGCTAAACGGCCCTTATACACAGCGCTTCAATAGAAAACGCCGTCGAGTCGGGCACGTATTTCAGGGGAGATACAAAGCCATCCTTATTGAAAAAGAAAGCCATCTTTTGAAAGTATGTCGATATGTGGTATTAAATCCGGTCAGAGCGAAGGCAGTACAAGAGCCTGGGGAGTGGAAATGGAGCAGCTTTAACGCAACGGCAGGGAAGATAAAACCGCCCCAATGCCTGACAGTAGATTGGATATTGGGACAATTCGGCACCAAAAGGGGGCAGGCGGAAAAGGGGTATTGTGATTTTGTGAGGGCTGGGATCGGCGGGGAAAGGATATGGAGGCAAGTGAAGGGACAAAGTATCCTTGGAGAAGAAGACTATGTAGGGCGGTTAATGGAATACATAAGAGGTCGGCGTGACATACAGGAAATACCGAAACAGCAGAGATATCTGAACCGGCCCGGACTTAATGAACTGTTTCGGAATAAGGGGAAAGATAAGGAGAAGAGGAATAAACTTATGTACAACGCAGTAGTTGAGCACGGCTACAGTCAGAAAGAGATTGCCGATTTTCTGGGATTACATTATTCAACCGTAAGCAGTTTGATCAGGGCTCGCAAGATATCATCAATTTAAAAGACCTGACCTTATTTCCTACTCTGCATGGGCAGTGTGAAGGAGATCAAGGAAACCGTTTTGTCCCAATCAGGCAGGTATAAGGTCATACGTGACAATCTCCATGCGAAAGAAGTTATTGTAGGGGATGGAGAAAGGAGGAGGCGGTACATTCTGTGTTATAACCCTAAGGAAGCAGAGAAACAACGCAAGCATCGGGAGGGGGTGGTGCAGAAACTGGAGGAAGCACTCAAGAAGCATCCAGACCATAATGCCTCTGCACAATGGGCCATCGAGTTATTGGCCTCAGGCCGATACAAACGCTATCTGAGCATCGACAAGGATAATCGGATATGTATGGATAAGGCAGCGATACGTGAGGCAGAGAAGTATGATGGAACATGGGTGCTTCTGACCAATGATGATACCATCAGTATAGAAGATG
>Ga0315295_10001457_pt1 | contig 20298 bp, 22 predicted proteins | sample YL17G14_0_MG_FD_204453 | JGI IMG/M metagenome (GOLD analysis project Ga0315295, IMG submission 204453) | Sediment microbial communities from Yellowstone Lake, YNP, Wyoming, USA - YL17G14_0 | ecosystem: Environmental > Aquatic > Freshwater > Lake > Sediment | place: USA: Wyoming | collected...
AGGACAGGCTCACTACGCCGCAGTCAACCATCGCCATCTCACCCGCATCTTCATCCACCACACCGTAGCCCAGATTCAAAGTGCCCGGGTCAATGCCGAGAACACGCATAATTATGCCTGAGCCCGTAGCTTCTCCAGAACAGCCTCGGAGTAATCGAGATTAGCGCAAACACTCTGGACGTCATCGAGCTCTTCCAGGTGGTCGAGCAGCTTCAGAGTTTGGATGGCTTCTTTTTCGTCCAGCACCACTGTTTTCTTAGCCACACGCATAACTTGAGCGGAAACGGGCGGCTTTATTTTCTCCACGGCTTTCCTCACAGTCTCCAAATTTTGCGGCGTGGTCTGAATTTCGAGATAGCCTTTTTCTTCTTTGACATCATCGGCGCCGGCATCGATAGCCGCCAGAGCCAGTTCTTCGGATTGAGCGCCATCGGTCTCCACGACAATCACGCCCCTGTTGTCGAACAGCCAGGAAACTGACCCGTTGGAACCGAGGCTGCCGCCGTGGCGAGCAAACAGGCTGCGCACCTCCTGAACGGTGCGATTGCGATTATCGGTCAGCGTCTCTACCATAACCGCTATGCCGTGAGGGCCGTAGCCTTCGAATGTTATCTCGGAAAGAGCCGCGCCTCCAGCCTCACCGCTTCCCTTCTTTATCGCCCGCTCGATGTTATCAGACGGCATGTTGCTGTCGCGGGCTTTCTGTATGGTCAACCGCAGGCGGAAATTATTCTCGGGGCTGGGGCCGCCTTCTCGCACCGCCACGATAATCTCGCGGGCAAACTTGGTAAACAATTGCCCTCTGCGGTGGTCGGCTACGCCTTTCTGCCGCTTGATCTGCGCCCACTTAGAATGGCCTGACATGCTTAACGCTCAACCTAATTTTACCACCACAACCACTAAGGGTAAAGCAAGACGTAATTTGGTATAACAACTGAAATCATAAATCCGAATTTCTAAATCCTAAATAAATTCAAATATCCGAATCTCAATCAGAAATGATGGCAGCGATATTGCCCGATAGCGGCGATTATCGTTGTAATCGGAAACAATTGCTGTAATCGAAATCTTTTGCGATTTACTGCAGTTCAGCGGAGGGTAATGATATAATGCCAGACAAAGGCTATGGGATGAGGATTGTCTGTCCTGTCACCCTGAGCGACAGCGAAGGGTCTCAATGTACTGTACTAAGTAAGATTCTTCGCGGAGTTTACCCTGAGTGGAGATTCTTCGGTCGCTTCGCTCCCTCAGAATGACAAATGGACCAAAATGATTGAAACTTAGCAATTCAGGACTTTATCCTTTATCGTGATATTCAGATGATATTAAATATAATCGAATTCATAACACAACTGATATCCTCCTGGGGATATGCCGGAATTTATATTACGATGACGCTGGAATCTACCTTGATTCCCATCCCCAGCGAAATTGTAATACCGTTCGCCGGATTCCTGGCTTATATGGGAGAAATGAACATCTGGTTAATCGTACTGGTCAGCTCCTTTGCCAACCTGACCGGTTCTATAATAGCTTATGAAATAGGCAAATATCTCGGTAGAGGGTTTATTGAAAGATATGGGAAATATGTACTGCTGAACATGAAGCATGTTGAACTGGTAGAGAGGTGGTTTGACAGGTATGGCAGTTTGACTGTCCTGTTCTCAAGAATGTTGCCTGTGGTCAGGACGGTTAACGCGCTGCCGGCCGGCATCGGTAAGATGAATTTTCCCAAGTTCTGTTTATACACTTTTATCGGGTCGATACCGTGGAATCTGGCACTGGTTCTCGTCGGTTACCTGCTCAAAGAAAATTGGAGTATCCTGGAAAAATATTCACTGTACATTGACATACTTGCAGTTTTCGTGGCAGTGGCTGTCATATTCTATGTAGCCAGAAGGATAAGGCTCAGTACCAAATCCGGATGATTACTGCGCTCGGCATATAGAAGTTATCACCCCTTAAAGATTTTTTGACATATCAACATATATATGTTACCTTTATCCGGGAGAAAAAATTATGGCGACAAATCTAAAACGAACGACTATTTTCCTAACCGAAGAGCAACATGAGCGGCTCCGCCGATTAGCTTTTGAACAACGTACTTCAATGGCTAAACTCATTCGGGACGCCACGCTGGAGATACTGGAGGACGAGGAAGATATCAGGGGGGGACTGAAAGCTCTGGCCGATAAGAGAGGCACCGTTACCTGGGAAACATATCAACGTCACAGAAAAGGGCGGAGACTTCGGGGTGAGCTACAAGATTGAACTTAGACATGTAGCTCAAAAACAATTAGACGAGCTGCCGGAACGAGAGTATAAAGCCATCGCTGAAATTATTTCTTCCCTGGCGCAAAAACCCCGACCCCTACGAGTCAAGAAGCTAGCTGACAGCGGCCTGTGGCGTATTCGCGTGAAAAAATACAGAGTGGTATATGCCATAGACGACGAGGCACAGATGGTCACCATAGTGCGAATAGCCAGGCGTAGAGAAGATACGTACAAAAGCCTATAGAGAATTACAAGTCAGAAAGGTTTCACGGGTTTTGAAACTCAAAGAAGCAGCCGACAGCTACATGCGGCAGGTCCCTGAGGTCGGAGACTATATCGAGCGATGCCTGCGGACTGAAAGATGGGATGGCAATGTCGTACTGATGGTGGTGGATGCTGCTTTTACTTCCATCGGCTTAAACTACTTCCATGCTGTGGTGCCCAGGGTAGCGCAGTTCAGGCAGGAATTCGTTGAACTGGAAAAAATCCGCACTCTTGAAGATTTAGCCGCGGCTAATAACGCTGAGCTGGAGAGGGTCTGGAGAAACAAGCGCTCGTGGCAAATGGCGAAGTCGGTCGCCTCTTACCTGGCGGGGATTAAGAAAGAAAAAAGATTCGACGATAGGCAGGCTCTCATATACTGGGCACGGCACGCCAGCCTCGACGACTGGGAAAAAGACCAGATGGGCAAAATTAAAGGCGTGGGCATAAACAGCTTTCAATATCTGCGAATGATGGGTGGCATCGATACGGTGATGCCGGACAAGATAGTGAAACGAGTTATCGCTGAAATGTTAACCAAGGCGAATGTGGAGATGCCGTCAACGGACATCGAATTCGTCAAATTCATGGAGCGCATGGCGCCGGAAGTCGGCTACAAAGCTATCGCCCTTTGCTGGATGACCTGGATGATACAATCGGAGGCAGGCATGAGTCGTATGGAAAAATATGCAGCGCTGCTACCTAGAATTTGAGATTGCTAAGCATAATCCATTGTCATTGCAAGCCCTTCTCTTTTTGTCATTCTGAGGGAGCGAGGCGACCGAAGAATCTGTGGTTTTTTCTTTGTAGATTCTTCGCGGAGTTTATCCTGAGTGGAGATTCTTCGACAGGCTCAGAATGACAGGGAAAGTGGCTGGGGTCGACGCGGCACTAAGTGCCTCGCGATAACAGAATAAATAAGCCTCGAAATAAGAAACAAGTATTCTAATTACACCAAGCTGTTGTTATCTTTTGGCTGTGATATACTAGGCTGAAAAACTGCTCCGTCGCACTGAACAGGGATAATTACAAGTGCCCTCAGAAAAAGTTTTCCGACCTGCCGACTATGTCAAGATAAGTATTTTCGCCGCTGCTTTATCTGTTCTGTGGCCCAGTATTCACAGCCTAATAATTCCGCTACGACTTCTGGAGTTCGCACCTGAAGCGCAGAAAAACACTTACCTTGGCCTACTGACATTCCTGGGCTCAATGATAGCCGTGTTTATCCAGCCGCTGGCAGGGGCATTCAGCGACCGCTTCGCCTCGTCCTGGGGCCACCGGCGGCCTTTTATCTTTGTGGGAACGCTGCTAGCCCTGCTCTTCCTGCCCAGCATAGGCATTTCCGGCAGTTTTCTCTTCCTGCTTACAGGCTATTGCCTGCTGCAAGTCGCTACCAACATCGCGCAAGGCCCGTTTCAAGCATTCATCCCAGACCTGGTGCCGCGAGGACATCGAGGCCTAGCCTCCGGCGCCAAGGGACTGGCGGAGATATTAGGCGGTGTCGTCTTCCTGCGCCTGGTGGCTTACTTCATGGACAATTACACTTCCAGTGGTAGTAATGTATGGCTATGGGCAGCCATCGGCTTCCTCGGGCTGATGTTACTGGCGGCAATGGTGGCTACTATGCTGACAGTAAAAGAGCAGCCGTCGTCTTCAACCGGCAAGCTGTCTGCCGTCAAAGCTATGGCCGGCGCCTACAAGATTGATGCTAAAGGAAATCCCAGTTTTATCTGGTTTCTCGTATCTCGATTGTTCATCTTGATGGCGATGGTGGTACTTCAGACCTTTGCCCTGTACTTCGTAATAGATGTAATCAATCATCCCAACCCGGCGGGAGTAGCCGCCGATTTACTGATTACCGTCGGTGTTTTTCTGCTCCTGGCAGTTTATCCTGCGGGACGGCTCTCTGATAGATTCGGCCGTAAGCCTATTATCCTCTTCTCGGGATTTATCGGCATCGTCGGCATACTGGTGCTATTATTTACGCGCAGCTATGTGGGCACACTGGTCTGCGGCGGTTTACTGGGGCTGTCGGCGGGAGCTTTTTTGAGCACCAACTGGGCGCTGGCTACCGACCTCGTTCCGGCAGGTGAGGAGGCCCGCTACCTGGGATTGACCAATATAGCCACCGCCGGCGCCGGAGCCCTAGCCCGGCTTATCGGACCGGTAATCGACTTCTTCAATAACCGGCAGTCCGGCTTGGGCTATTCAGTCATGCTTCTGGTATGTGTCGTATACTTTGTTATCGGCACGGCTTCGGTGATACCGATTAAGCTGAAAAGTAGAGAAAGCTGACTAAACTATGCAGACAGGCAACAAGGTTAAAAAGCGATTCTGGACAAGGGAGCGTTACCTTCAAATTCTGGCTTTGCTCTTCGTAGTGGCCCTGTCTGTTTTTATCATACTTAACCGACAGAAGGTGGGCGAGCTTGAAGAATGGGGTTACCTTGGCGTATTCTTTATCTCCATCATATCTTCCGCCAGCATAGTATTGCCTGTGCCTAGCTGGATTTTGGTAGCAACCATGGCCTTCACCCTGAACAATCCCCTATTAGTAGGAATCGTATCCGGGCTGGGAGGCACAATCGGCGAGATGACAGGTTATCTTTTAGGCTATGGCGGCCGGCTTGCTGTGGAAAACGTAGGTATATACGCCAGAATGGTACAGTGGATGAAGCGATGGGGCAGCGTCACTATCTTTGTCCTAGCCCTGATACCCAATCCACTTTTCGATGTCGCCGGTGCTGCCGCTGGTTCGCTCCGTTTCCCGGTGTGGAAGTTCATACTCTTCGGCGCTGCCGGCAGGATACCCAAGAATATATTATTCGCCTATATCGGCGTCTGGGGCCTGCACTTTCTGCCGCTGTAGCCAAAAATAACAATAAAATAGACTAAGAAGGGGAAAAACAAATGCTAGAAGAGATAGTGCGTAAGAACAGAAGCTACCGGAAATTCTATCAGGACGTCTCCATAAAAATCGAGACGCTGAGAGAACTGGTTGACCTGGCCAGGTTGTCAGCTTCAGCGCTCAATATGCAGCCGCTCAAATATGTGCTCTCCTGTGAGCCCAAGAAGAATGCTTTGATATTTCCAAATCTGGGCTGGGCGGCTTACCTCAAGGACTGGCGGGGGCCGGAAGAGGGAGAAAGACCGTCGGCTTATATAATCATGCTGGGTGATACCGAGATAAGCCGGTCTTTTGGCTGCGACCATGGAATAGCCGCCCAGAGCATACTCCTGGGAGCTACAGAGAAAGGCTTAGGCGGCTGCATGATTGCCACTGTGAAAAGACAGGAGCTGACTAAGGCGCTGGGGATAGAGCCGCGCTATGAGATACTCCTGGTTATCGCCCTGGGCAAACCTAAAGAAAAAGTTGTCATCGACAAAGTTGGGCCCGATGGAGATGTGAAATACTGGCGGGACAGCCAGGGGGTACACCATGTGCCAAAGCGAGCTCTGGATGACATCATCATCGGCTAATTACAGAAAGACTGTCTAAATGTAGTTGGGGCGCAGAGCCGTGCGCCCCAACTGTCTTTTTCCGATAGATGGGCTTGCACTCACCGTCATCTCACCATAAGATTAAAAGGCAATGTTTGTTGCCTGCGAGGCGACGATTATCCAGGTAACCAGCATGGCACAGAGGAAAGCTCCAACGTATATATGGCCCGTCTTGCGATAGAAAAAGGTATAAGCCAGCGCTACAATGGTCATTATCGGCAAGAGCTGAAAGAGAATGATGGAGAAAAGGATTTCACTGCGAAGGGCCAGAGTGCCTCCCATCAAAAGCGGGATGTATTGAAACGCCAGCAGACCGAAGAAGCCCAGGACCAGCAGTGCCACGTTTATTGCCATCTCGCTGCCCAGGCTCATTTCCATCCCTTTGCGGGTTGGGCGAAGCTGACCATTCAGTACCAGCCCTAGAATTATGAAGTAGACGATAAAAGGAATGAGGTAAGACAAAAACATTCTGAACTGAATCGGTGACATCGGCTTCACCGCAAAGAGCCAGAAGCGGAAATCAACCGTGAACAACCAGGCTGAGAATACCAGTGTCAGATAACCGACAAAGGCCACTAGAAAAGCCAGTAAGAATGACTTACCGATCTTTTCCCAATCGAGCTTTTTGCCCCAGGTGAGGCCATAGTCACCGGCGGTGGCTTTTGCCTTGCGGTTGAACGCGAAATGCCATATCAGGAAGAGCGCCACTGCGATGACGCCGGCTAGCAGCAGCCAGACCAGCAGTTGAGCCGTGATTGCTTGGGGAAAGATTTGGTTAGGTGCTATTTTGTACTTGGTAGCGTACTCTTTGAACGTGAAATAGGTTAACGGAGGCACGACGACAATGATAATGGCGGATATCCACCAGGCAATGCCCTTTGCAGACTTAGGCTTGGCAGGAGCCTCGTCCAATTCTTTGAAGAAATTACCTCTCAAGAGCAGACTGCCGACAGGGAAGAACAGCAAGACCATACCGATGAGGGCAATCAGATTGCCGATTTCCTTCCAGTGCCAGATTTGGTCGGAAGGCGGCAGAGGTTTACCTCCCTGTAAAGTTGCCTGAAACCAGTCAATCGCGGCACCAACGCCCGCGGTTGAGATGTGCACGCCGGGGTGCGTGGTGCGTGGCTGATAGAATTTACGCGCGGTACCGTCTTCAATCGAGCCGTACAATTTGCCCACCACTACATCGTTATTTGTACCAAAGGCTTTTTTGAGCCTATCACCTTTGACGGCGTCCTTGGCCACAGGCGTGCCCCACATGCCCTGTGAGTACTCGTCCCATTCCCCTAAAACCACACCCATGTTGCGTGGGAAGGTAGCAGTTACACTGCCGATGCCAGACCCCTCCAGGACGACAGCTTTGTAGCTGTCCGGGAAAGCTTTTAATGTGTTGATAATCCCCCAACCACCCATAGAGTGCCCTTCCAAGCCTATGTTATTGGTATCAACTATATCGAGGCTACGCAGGTAGCGCAGGCCATCGATGGCACCAAATTCGTTCGTAAAACTGGGAGGGTCCGAATAGCCGTGACCTGTCTGGTCAATGGCGAGTACCACGTAACCGCGCCTGGCAAACTCGATGGCAAAGCCGTCCTGTGTTTCGCGAGAGTTGATGTAGCCATGAATACAAAGTATGCCGGGAGCCGGGTTCTTAGCAGTGACACCTTTGGGCTCGTATAGCAGGGCGCTCATGATTATGCCGTTAGTTCCTGCAAAGCGCACATCACGTACTTTCACGTTGCCCCAGTCAGTTTGAGTCGAACAGGCCAACAGGTTACCTACCAGCATCACAAACAGGGCAACCGCCAGCATTATTATATTCGTGCGCTTGGATTTGTTTTCATTTGGCATTTCTTTCTCCTAAATTAGATTTATATGAAATTTGGGTAGTTTAATGAGAATATTATAGAAGCAACGATGCTTGGCACGTGAGCGAAGGCAAACACATCAAATCCGCATGATTCCCACCCCCTTCGAATGAAGTAATAGCAGAAAGCTGAGTATCTGGCTAAGTATAAACCGATTTTTATACTAATGCAATATCGTATAAGACTGATATGATAGATGGATACTTGAGGCGCCTATTGATATGTTGAGGTATAATGCTAATTCCGCACAGGTGCCGATAAAGGCAGTAATTGCGCGAGAGCAATAATAGTGAATATAAAACGGTTATCCTGCTCAGCTTTATTGTTGTCGGCACTGCTCTTCAGCGTGCTGAATTCTAACTGTATATCCAGTGGCAGCCGTGATGTCAGCCAAACAACAGGTGATTCCAATACAGAAAATGCCCCTATTTATTCAACGCCGGCAAAATATGATTACTCGTCATCTATCTTTAGCGGAGGGCTACAACGCACCTTTGACGTTCACATCAGCAGCTCCTATGACAAGACCAGACCGACACCTCTGATAATTGTCCTGCACGGCGGTGGAGGTACGGGTCAAGGCATGTCTAAACTTACCAACTTCAATACTATTGCAGATAGAGAGAATTTCATCATTGTCTATCCTGACGGCTTCGAAAAACACTGGAACGACGGCAGAGGACTTTCACAATATAGTGCCCAGACTCAAAACGTTGACGACGTAGGCTTTATTTCGGCTCTTATAGACCATCTTTCGGCTGAATTCAACATTGATGCCAAAAGGATTTATGTAACCGGCATATCAAATGGAGGAATGATGTCGCACCGGCTGGGCTGCGAATTGTCTCAAAAAATTGCGGCTATTGCTCCGGTTGCCAGTAACATATCGGTAAACATGGCCTCAATATGGGCACCATCGAGACCGGTACCGGTTTTGATAATTAACGGAACAGAAGACCCACTGGTGCCCTGGGCAGGCGGCGATATCCATTTTGGAATGGCCAAGCTGGGCCAGGTACTATCCGTAGCCGATACAGTCAAGTTTTGGGTCGCTAATAACAAATGCACTTCGTTACCGCTTGTTACGCAATTGCCTGACAAAGACACTTCCGATAGTACCAGAGTGCGGAGGGAAATCTACGGAGGATGTGATAACGGCGCTGAAGTTGTTCTTTGCGCGGTAGAAGGCGGCGGACATACCTGGCCAGGCGGACTACAGTATCTGCCTGAATTGGTAATCGGCAGGACATCCAGAGATTTCGATGCCAGCGAAGTAATATGGCAATTTTTCAAGGAACACCCGATGAGGTAATATTTAGCCAGACGGTAGGATGACAGTCTACGACTTTGTGTTAAATTGCACGCATTTTTCTGGAAATCAGTTGCTTCAGCGAGCTTCGTGGTGAGCCGCCAGGGGCTCGAACCCTGAACCTGCTGATTAAGAGTCAGCTGCTCTACCTGTTGAGCTAGCGGCCCAAGCGGGCTCATGTTAACACCCACACCTTCTTAAGTCAACATTATTCTGATTTCTTGACCCGTTCCCGACATGATATAATTAAATCTCCAGACAGCGTGAGTACAGTGAAGCCTTTCGAAATTATCGACCATACTGCAGATATCGGCATCGTTGCCTATGGCGCTGATATCAAACAGGTATTTGCCAATGCCGCCCTCGGACTTTTCAACCTGATGGCAGACCTGGACAATCTCAAGGAAGATACCAAACGCCAAATAGAACTGTCGGCCGAGGATGTCGAGGTTCTGCTGGTAGAATGGCTAAACGAGCTCATTTACATCTCCGATGTTGAACATATCATCTTCAAACGATTTGAGATTAACGAACTGAGCAATACCCAGCTCAGAGCCATCTGCTTCGGTGAAAAGATAAAGTCGGGACAACACAAGCTGAAAAGGGAAATTAAGGCAGCCACCTATCACATGTTGCGGCTAAACAAAGAGAACGGTAGCTACAAAGTTCAGATAATCTTCGATATCTAAAGGGTGAAAGTATGCCGAAATGGACAGGGCAGCTCAATAAAATAGATGATTACCGCTGGGAGATTCCTAAGAGCTACAAACCGGGGATGCGGGTTCCGGGATTGGTCTACGCCGATGCAGCTATGCTGGAAGCTATCAAGGAAGAGCAGTCTCTGGAACAGGTGGCTAATGTGGCTTTTCTGCCCGGCATAGTTAACCGCTCGCTGGCTATGCCTGATATTCACTGGGGTTACGGCTTTCCCATAGGCGGGGTGGCGGCTACGCGAGTCAGCGACGGTGTCATATCGCCGGGGGGCGTTGGCTACGACATAAACTGCGGCGTTAGACTGTTACGGACTAATCTTACCGAAAATGAAGTAAGACCTAAAATCAAAGAACTCGTCAATGCACTGTTCCACGATGTTCCCTCCGGTCTGGGCTCCGAGGGTAAGATAAGGGTGGGGGAAAAGGAGATAAACGAAGTACTGACTGATGGCGCTCACTGGGCAGTAAAACGCGGCTTCGGTAAACCTGAAGACCTGGAGGCGACTGAGGAGACAGGCCGCATGAAAGGAGCCGACCCGGAGAAAGTAAGTGCTAGAGCCAAGAAGAGAGGAGCACCTCAATCAGGAACTTTAGGCTCAGGAAACCACTTCCTGGAGGTCCAGGTGGTAAGGGAAATATACGATGGAGTTGCGGCTAAAACTATGGGTATTGAGCGAACTGGACAGGTGCTGCTGCTCATACATACCGGCTCAAGAGGACTGGGACATCAAGTCTGCGACGACTATCTGAGAATAATGGAGGAGGCAGTTGGAAGATATGGTATCAGTCTACCTGATAGGCAACTGGCCTGCGCTCCGGTAGATTCAAAGGAAGGGAAGGATTATCTAGCAGCTATGGCCTGTGCTGCCAACTATGCCTGGGCTAACCGCCAGTGCATTACCCACTGGGCACGGGAGTCATTTGTTAAGGTCTTCGGCAAGAGCCTTGAAGAGCTGGGTATGCAGCAGGTTTATGATGTAGCTCACAATATTGCCAAGATTGAGGAGCACACCATAGATAGCAAGAAGCTCACAGTGTGTGTCCACCGCAAGGGAGCGACCAGAGCTTTCCCTGCCGGACACAAGGATATACCAAATCGTTACAAAGAAGTGGGACAACCGGTGCTCATTCCCGGCGACATGGGACGCTGCTCATATATCGCCGTAGGCACCGAGAGAGCCATGGCAGAAACCTTCGGTTCCACCTGCCATGGCGCCGGCAGAATGCAGAGCCGGGGTGCCGCCAGGCGCAGCCTGAGAGGCATTGATGTCACCAATGAGCTAAGAGCTAGAGGTATCACGGTAAAAGCCGATAACATGGCTTCGCTGGCAGAAGAGGCGTCGCAAGCGTATAAAGATATTACTCAGGTAGTCGAAGTAACCCATCAAGCCGGAATTTCCCGGAAAGTCGCGATGGCAAGCCCGTTAGGAGTGATAAAAGGCTAGTGGTAAGGACAACAGAAACTCCGATTAAGCTCCCTTCCCCGATCCCACGCGGGAAGCTATCACTGGAACAAGCCATCTCAAAACGAAGGTCGGTTAGAAGGTTTAAATCCGAGCCATTGTCTTTGGAACAGCTTTCCCAGCTATTATGGTCGGCCCAGGGCACCACGGGCGCTGGCGGAAGAAGAGCTGTCCCCAGCGCCGGAGCTACCTATCCTTTAGAGATTTTTGTCGTTATCGGCGAACATGGAATACAAAGCCTGGCCGAGGGCATATATCACTATGACGTCGACAACCATTCTCTCAGCTTGCATCAAATTGGCGACTTTAGGCAGAAACTAGCTGATACCGCACTGGGTCAAAGCTCTATTGCCAAGTGCCCGGCGGACATGGTCATCTGCGCCATTCATCCCCGGACAGCCTACAGGTATGGCAGACGCGGCGAGAGATATGTCCACATGGAAGTCGGCCATGTCGGCCAAAATGTCGCACTACAGGCCGTGGCACTTGGCTTGGGTACGGTAATGGTCGGCGCTTTCGAAGACGAAGACGTGAGAATAGTCCTAAAGCTCGAAGAACAAATCAAGCCATTATACATAATACCAATGGGCAAACCAGTATAATTACCTAAGTATAAAATCGATTGCCCCGTTCGTTGGAATATAGTACAATTAATCGATTACTAACTAAGTAACTAACAAGGAGGTTTAAAAATGCCACAAACTAGAGAAGCCGTAATAGTAGACTATCTGAGGTCTGGATTTTCGAGGTCAAGGCCCAGAGAACCCGAGAAGGATGTATTCAATGGGCTGAGGATGGACGCCGTTTCCGGAATGCTGATAAAGGAGCTCGTCAAGAGAACTAAAATCAACGCCAAGGAAATCAATGATGTAATAGTCGGCACAGCCATGCCTGTGGCCGAACAGTGGACATATGGAGGTAGAACCTCAGTATTTCAGGCGGAACTTCCTTTCGAGGTTCCGTCCGAACAAATCGACAGGCAGTGCGGGTCTTCAATGTCAACCATACACGCAGGCGCTATGGAGATAATGCTTGGGTACTCGGACATTGTTATATCGTGCGGGATTGAGCACATGACGCATATTCCAATGGCCATGGCCGAGGGAGACCCCAGGGCAATATTGAGACAACCGGATCTTGCCTTCGTAACGGATGAACGCTTCAAGAAATACGACTTTCTGACAGCCATGAACATGGGTCTAACCGCAGAAAAACTGCTTGTGGAGTCTGGCCTAACCAGAGAGGACATGGATAAATGGGCACTTAGAAGCCACCAAACGGCCGCCAAAGCGCTTGCAGAGGGCTATTTTAAAGGCGAGATAATACCCATTGAAGTAACGCTGGCTGATGGCACAAAGCAGGTCATCGACAGGGATATGGCCATCAGAGCAGACACAACAATGGAAGGCCTTGCTGCATTGAAGCCGGCATTCAGGCCGGACGGCCAAATAACCGCCGGTAACTCTTCGCCGCTAAACGCTGGCGCTACAGCAATGATGCTAATGTCGAAAGAAAAGGCAAAAGAGTACAAACTCAAGCCTTTAGCTACGATTGTCTCTATGGGTTGGGCTGGAGTAGAGCCAGCGATCATGGGAAAAGGACCGGTACCGGCCAGCAAAATGGCATTAAAGCATGCCGGCCTGGATGTGAAAGATATTGACTTCTGGGAGATAAACGAGGCGTTTTGTATAGTCGCCCTTTATGCCATAAAAATGCTGGGTATCGACCCCAATAAAGTCAACGTAAAAGGTGGCGGTACCGCCATCGGCCATCCGCTCGGTGCCTCTGGAACCAGGCTAGTCGGCACATTGGCCAGAATACTGAATATGGACGGCGGGACTTACGGCCTGGCTAACGCCTGCATCGGTGGCGGGCAAGGAGTAGCCACTGTTATCAAGAGGGAAAAGTAGTAAAGGCTTTAAGCTTTCGGACTTAATTGAATATAGAGTCGTGACTTAATAGCAGGCAACGCAATAACGAATATTATTTTGATTTGCGTTGCCTGTTTTTATTCCGCTTCAGCAACCAGTATTCCATGCTATCGGCTAGAGCCAGCCAACTGGCCTCAATGATATTCGTCGAGCTGCCCATAGTTCGCCATTGCTTCCGGCCATCGCTGGACTCGATTAGTACACGTACCTGCGAACCAGTGCCAGCACTTTCTTCCAAAATCCGAACCTTATAGTCCATCAGCTCAACCACAGTCAAATCAGGGTAAAACTCAACCAAGGCCTTTCGCAAAGCCCGGTCAAGTGCATTCACCGGACCGTTGCCCTCAGCAGCAGTGTGCATTATCTTGTCGCCGACTTTCACTTTGACCGTTGCTTCCGAAAGCAGTTCAGATTCGTCTTCGCGGGATGGGCGGCGGTGCCTCTCGACGACCACCATAAAATCAATAAGTTCAAAAGGAGCCTTATATTCTGCCTGAGCGCGGTGCAATAATAATTCAAAGGAGGCATCAGCACCTTCATATTGAAAACCGCGGCTTTCCAATATCTTTATTTGCTGCAATATCTGGCGCGTCTGTTTGCTCTTCGATGGCAGAGTAATACCCAGTTCCTTCGCCTTGTAGACAATGTTACCCTTGCCCGATAACTCGGACACAACTACATTAGGGTGATTTCCTACCAGTGACGGGTGGATATGCTGATAGCTGTCTTCCCACTTCATGATGCCCGATACATGAAGCCCTCCCTTGTGGGCAAAAGCGCTGGTGCCTACATAAGGAAGGTGGCTGGACGGAGCCAGGTTGGCTAGTTCAGCCACGTAATGAGAAACTTCGGTGAGCTTAGCCAGCTGCTCGTCTGTGACACAGTCAATGCCCAGTTTGAGCTTCAGGTCTGGGACAATCGAACAGAGGTTAGCGTTGCCACAGCGTTCACCATAGCCATTAATAGTACCGTGCACCTGAACGACTCCAGCTTGAACCGCAGTTAGTGAGTTGGCTACAGCCAGCTCTCCGTCGTTGTGTACATGAATGCCGAGCGCAACAGATACCCTTTTCTGAACAGACTTCACCGCCGCAGTGATTTCAGAAGGTAAGGCACCACCGTTGGTATCACAAAGGACTATGCAATCAGCTCCAGCTTTCGCCGCAGCCTTGACCACCTGGACCGTATATTCGGGATTCGTTTTATAACCGTCAAAGAAATGCTCGGCATCGAAGAATACGGTAAGTCCTTTTGACCTGAGAAAGTCCACAGATTCAGCGATAATGCGTAGATTATTCTCCAAATTGGTTTCCAGCACCTGGGTCACATGCGCATCCCAACTCTTGCCGACTATAGTAACCACCTTTGTTCCAGCTTCCACCAAGGCTAGCAAGCCGGCGTCTTTGCCCACCTCTGAGTCAGGGTGTCTGGTGCTGCCGAAGGCAACCAGGACCGAATTCTTCAACTTCAAGCCTTGAGCCCTAATAAAGAACTCCGTATCCTTGGGATTGGCTCCCGGCCAGCCGCCCTCAATAAAATTTATGCCTAACTCATCCAGCTTCTGGGTAATCTTGAGCTTGTCGGCAACAGAAAAGGAAATCCCCTCCTGCTGAGCCCCGTCTCGCAAAGTCGTATCATAAAGCTGAACTTGCATTATGAATTCTACCTGGTTATCCTCTCGGCAATTAGTCCCCCCATCTCCTTCGTCCCCACCTTGGTTTTACGTTCGTCCATTATATCATACGTACGATAACCTTCTTCTAAGACAGCTATTACTGCCCTCTCTATGGCTTCAGCTTCAGATGCCAGAGCAAAGGAATAGCGGAGCATCATGGCAGCACTTAATATTGTGGCGATGGGGTTAGCAATGTTTTGTCCGGCTCGACTTGGCGCACTACCATGAATCGGCTCATATAAGCCGAAGGCTTTAGAAGTACCACCCTCAGGAATGCCGGCTAAACTGGCGGATGGCAACATACCCATGGAGCCTGCCAGCATTGAGGCTTCATCGGTTAGAATATCGCCGAACGTGTTCTCAGTTACTACGACATCAAATTGAGCCGGCCGCTGGATAAGACGCATAGAGCAGGCATCTACCAGCATGTGCTCCAGCTCCACGCCGGGATAATCAGCAGCAACCTCAGTAGCCACCTGCCGCCACAACCGAGACGACTCGAGAACGTTTGCTTTATCCACTGAGGTCAGCTTCTTACGACGGGTCAGCGCTATCTCAAAGCCAACCCTGACTATGCGCTCGATTTCACTTTCTGAATATGCCATAGTATCAACAGCTCGCCTGCCTTCAGACGTCTGCCACTGTTTCTTAGGCTGCCCAAAGTAAAGGCCGCCGGTAAGCTCTCGGACCACCATAAGGTCTACATCTTTTATAATTTCAGGCTTGAGACTTGTTGAATTGACCAGCATGGGCAGGACTTTTATCGGACGCAAGTTGGCAAAAAGTTCCAGTTCCTGGCGCAAAGCTAGAAGCCCATCTTCGGGTCGCACTTTAGCCTTCGGGTCATCCCATTTCGGTCCGCCGACAGCCCCAAGCAATACAGCATCACTGGCCCGACACATCTTCAAAGTTTCTTCAGTCAGGGCGACGCCGTGGACATCTATCGATGCCCCACCGACCAGGCCATGCTGAAACTTAAAGCCGTGACCGAATTTTTTCCCCACAGCCTCGAGGACTCTTATTGCCTCACTGGCTACCTCGGGGCCGACGCCATCGCCTAACAATGCTGCGATATTAAATTGCATCTCACTATACTCCAGTTAGTTTCTTCTTGGTATATTCAACAAGCCCACCAGCATTTATGATTCCCATCATAAAATCGGGATAAGGTTCGGCAACAAAAGTCTTAGCTCTGGTAACATTAACTATTTTCCCGGTAGCCAGGTCGACCTCGAGAACATCGCCGGCTTCGGTTCCGTCAACGGCTTCGATACATTCCAGAAGAGGCAGTCCTATATTGATAGAATTGCGGAAGAAAATACGGGCGAAACCTTTAGCAACAACGCAGGATATGCCCGCAGCTTTTATAGCTAACGGGGCGTGCTCCCGCGATGAGCCGCAACCGAAATTGGTGTCAGCCACAATGATATCCCTTGGCGTAACCCTGGTTAAGAATTCGGGGTCTACGTCTTCCATACAATGTTGAGCCAGTTCTTCAGCCTCAGATAGATTGAGATAGCGAGCTGGAATAATGGCATCGGTGTCCAGGTTAGCGCCATACTTATGGACCTTACCTTTAATCTTCAAATAATATTCCTCCTTCAAAACTGAACGGGAGCCCCCAACTCTGCCGAATTCTATTTACTCTGTAAAGTAGCTCTCATTAACTCGACTGTATACGGATTCCAGGTCGACATCGTGGCGGACATCCCCTGCCTCAACTATAACCACGAGTAAAACTTACCCCTATGCTTTGCCCACTTATCCAAGCCATACTTTCTAATCTTTCTCAGATTTTCCTTTGGGACATTAACATGTAATAGCTTGAGAAATTCGAACTTCCCACATCCTTCGAGCTCATCACACTCCCAACAACCTTCGAGGTTTTTTAACTCGACACATCTCTTGATCTCACAAGGTTTTGAACATCCGTCGCCACCAGCTCTGCACGGAGTGTCACATCCCAATTCAGATATGGTATGTAAGACCTGGAGGTATTCGTCATAGTGCTCCAACTCTTTAACAGCAGCACTTTTGACCTCTGCATACTTATCGAATCGTACCGCTTGCAGCTCACTCGTCAAATCCCGTGCCAATTGCGTGACTTTACTCCGGTAACGAAGGCAGTCACCGCAATACAGGCCACAGTATGCAGTTAGCTCAGCATCTAGATTATTCTTTTCATTCATAACACAGTCCCCAGGAAAAACAATATGGCTACAGCTATCTTTACCGCCGGGCAAATCTTTATCGGCAAAATCGACGTTCTGGCTCCAGTTGACGCGGTCAATATAGCCATGACCACAAGCATCGCGGCAGATGTACGATATACGATAATAGAAGCCTCATTCTGAAACCCACCCCAAAGGGTGACAAACAGCACTAGTAGACCTATAAAGCACAGCGTCAGTCCTTCGGCAACCCACTCCATGGTTATTATCCGCTTGTTATCCTGGGATATTTGCCCAAAACCGTTAACCACAGATTTAGTCGGGATAATGTGGGCTATCCCCCACAGTGTTATTACACCGGCCCCCACATATAGCAGAATATCGCTAATCATGGCAAATTTCTCCCTTTAGTCTTATATCAGGCGGCAGCGCTGCCGGAAGATTATCTCTCCTCAACGCCAAACTGGGCACAGACTATGGAGAACCCTCCGTTCACTTCTTCGAAATATATCCTTACCTTCTTCCCCTCATGGAAAATCGGCTGGTCTTCCACCGCCTGCGTAATTCCTCCAACCGTTCCGCCGGGAGTAACAATTTGAAGCATATTTTCGGCAAACGGAGCCCCTTTCACGCAATTTTCAATTCTCAAATCGGTGTAAGTAAAGATACCGGTTCTCTCCTCGTTCCATTTGCTCTCTACTTTTTCAACCGTGCCCTCGACTATGTAATCAGCTGTCTGGGTTATATAAGACTTATCACTGCATTCTTTTATCAGCATCCCGGCACCACCAGACTGCTTCACTATAATCTGCCCCCCTGGTGACGGTGCGCCAGAGGGTTTGTTAAGACATGCAAACCAGCCAATAACAAAACTGACCAATATAAAAACTATTAAAACTACGCGGATGCTTTTCACATTTTTCATCATAGCCTCCAATAATGAAGGTATCAGCCTGCGATCTCTACCGGGCTGGCAATCCTTCCCACAACGGCGCTGGCGGCGGCTACCGCCGGATTCGCCAGATAGACTTCAGACTGAGGGCTACCCATCCTGCCGACGAAGTTCCGGTTGGTCGTCGAGACGCACCGCTCACCGGCAGCCAGCACTCCCATATATCCCCCAAGACAAGGGCCGCAGGTAGGTGTACTAACCACTGCCCTAGCTTTGATGAAAGTCTCGATTAAGCCTTCATGCAGCGCATCGAGATAGACTTGCTGTGTGCCCGGAATGATAATGCACCTGATTTCAGGATTAACCTGTCTGCCCTTAAGTATCTTGGCCGCCAGCCTCAGGTCGTCAAGACGCCCGTTAGTGCAGCTGCCGATAACCACCTGGTCAATCTTTATGTCAACTACCTGGCTTACCGGCTTCACATTAGAAGGCAAGTGCGGCAAGGCTATCTGCGGCTCAAGTTTGCTCACATCATACTCAATTACTCTGGTATATTCCGCGTCATCGTCCGGCTCGTAAGCTGTGTACGAACGATTGGCTCTACCTTTGACGTATTGCAGCGTCTTACTATCCACTCTGAAGACACCCGCTTTAGCTCCAGCCTCAATCGCCATATTTGCCATCGTGAAACGTCCGTCCATGGACAGAGCATCAATCGCCTCACCAGTAAACTCCATAACTGAATAAAGAGCGCCATCAACGCCGATATTACCTATAGTGTAAAGTATAAGGTCCTTACCACCAACCCATTTCCCCAGCTTTCCATGGTAGACAAACTTTATAGTTGGCGGCACTTTCATCCATATCTCACCGATGGCCATAGCCACAGCAATATCCGTCGACCCCATACCGGTGGCGAAGGCACCCAATGCACCGTAGGTGCAGGTATGAGAATCAGCACCAACCACCACTTCTCCGGGCAAGACGAGGCCCTGCTCCGGCAAAAGCACGTGCTCGATGCCCATTCTGCCGACTTCAAAATAAAGTAAGCCATAGCGCCGAGCAAACTCGCGCATCAGCTTGGCTTGCTCGGCAGAGAGTATATCTTTATTGGGGCAGAAATGGTCGGGCACCATCACTACCCTTTTCGGGTCATAGACCTTGTTAACTCCCAGGCGGTGGAATTCTTTTATTGCCAGTGGCGCGGTGATATCGTTCGACAAAACCAAATCAACCCTGACGTTTATAAACTCGCCAGGGCTGATTTTATCTTTGCCCGAATGAGCTGCTAGTATCTTCTCAGCTAAAGTCAAAATTCATCACCTCAGTTTCCCAACTTATCCTCTTACTCTGGGAATCATGAGCACGAGCACAGCGATTGCGGCAACGATAGTCGCTATCAGATACCAGCCCACACCAGCCGCCAACCCTATTGCTGCTGTGATCCATACACTGGCTGCAGTCGTCAAACCCATTACATGGTCGCCGCGCATACCACGAAAGATAACGCCGGCACCTATAAAACCGATACCGGTCACCACTCCAGCAGCCACCCGTGAGGGATCTACTCCATCGCCAAAGCCGAAAAGTGAGACTACTGTGAAAAGAGCAGAACCAACAGAGATTAGAATATGGGTACGCAGACCTGCAGGCTTATTAGCCCGCTCCCGCTGATAACCGATACCAGCTCCCAGTGCTGTTGCCAAAAGCAGGCGCAGAACAATCTCTACTTCTGTATTCATCAGAATCTCTCACTCTTTTCTTGCTTTCTTGACCGCCAGGAGCCGATTCAGAGCATTCATATAGGCTTTAGCGCTGGCAACGATAATATCCGTGTCGGCACCACGCCCGGTATAACTTGCGCCATCGCTCTCTATCCTGATAAGTACCTCACCGATAGCATCGATACCTTCAGTCACCGATTTCACTGTGAACTCAGTAAGCTTATTAGGTACCTTGACTATTCGATTAATGGCTTCGTACACAGCATCCACCGGTCCGGTACCCAAAGCAGCATCAGCCACAGCCTGGCCACCAGGATTAATGAGCCTTACCGTAGCCGTCGGAATATTATGATTGCCGCATGAAACTTCAACGTGGTCGAGATGATAAACTTCGGAAACAGTGCGCAGCTCTTCAGCTATCACAGACTCGATATCACGGTCTGCGACTTCTCGTTTCTTATCAGCCAATTCCTTAAAAGCCTGGAAGGCATGCTTGAATGATTCTTCGTCCAG
>Ga0315295_10001458_pt1 | contig 20296 bp, 21 predicted proteins | sample YL17G14_0_MG_FD_204453 | JGI IMG/M metagenome (GOLD analysis project Ga0315295, IMG submission 204453) | Sediment microbial communities from Yellowstone Lake, YNP, Wyoming, USA - YL17G14_0 | ecosystem: Environmental > Aquatic > Freshwater > Lake > Sediment | place: USA: Wyoming | collected...
TTTCTATATCTTCTTCTAGTCCGTAAAACTTCCCTTTTTTTGGTTTCTTTGATTACTCTGGTGTTTTCGGCGTTGGAGGTATTGTTTTTATGGAAAATAACACCCTTTTATTTTTTTTCCTCCTTTGCAAAGGGTGCATTCGTATCGTTTGATATTTTCCTTATCATTTTTGGGGCTATATTTTTTCTGGATACAACAAAAAGTGCCGGAATAATAGACAATATTACTCATTTTCTTGAACATGTTTGCGCTGATTATCGGATTCAAGTAATTTTTCTGGCTTGGTTTCTGGAAAATTTCATAGAAGGAACTGCAGGGTTTGGCACCCCCTCCGCTTTAGTTGCCCCCATCTTAGTTTCCCTGGGAGCCTCCCCTTTGGGAGCGGTAATAATTGCTCTTCTGGGAAACAGCGCTTCTGTGGCCTTCGGAGCCGCAGGGACACCCAGCAGGATTGGTTTTGAGAATATTGCCGCCAGTGGAATACCGGTAAATGCAGCCCTGTTCAATTTAGCCGGGTTAATTGTTCCTCTATTTATGGTTTGGGTTTTGGCTCGGGATTTGAAGATTAAGGATAAAAAGTCTTTTATTCTGGAAACCGTTCCGTTCGCTGTTTGGTCGGGGATAGCATTTGTCGTTCCATCATACTTTATTTCTTTTTTGGGACAGGAATTTCCTTCAATAATCGGAAGCGTAATTGGCACAATTTTGGTATTAATTACAACAAAACTGGGAATTTTTGTTCCCAAAAATATTATTCGAGCTCCAAGAAAAGAAGTTGATATACCCAAAATGCCTATTGTTAGAACAATTCTGCCTTATTTTGTTTTGATAATTCTTTTACTGGTGGGGAAATTTATCCTGGGCCCGATCTCCTTCCCCATTCCTTATATAAAGCACAGTTTTAATCTGTTTAATCCCGGATTTATATTTATTCTTTCGTCACTGCCGGTATTTCTTTTTTACAAGGTTAAGCAAAAAGCCATATTTATCACCAAGTCGTCGGCTTTGCGAAGTTTGGAACCCTTTATGGTCATTGCATTTATGTCGATAGTTGTTCAGTTAATGGTAACTTCAGGTAACAATAATTCGGGGGCATTGTCGATAATTGATTATATTGCCGACGTGTTTGAAACCAGGCTACTGCCCATTTGGACTCCTTTCATTGGTGCCTTCGGAAGTTTTATTACCGGCAGCGCTACAATTTCCAATCTTTTATTCGGAAGCTTCATAGCAAACGCGGCGTTGTCTTTGGGTTTTAATGTAAGTAAAATTTTGGGCCTGGAACTTGTAGGAGCATCTGCGGGAAACATGATAGCACTCGCCGATATTTTGTCGGCCGAAACAGTCGTGGGCATTAGGGGGGAGGAACGCAAGGTTTTGAAAGGCGTGATTATTCCCTGTCTAATATACATAGTGCTTGCGATTGTTGTTTGGTTTATTGCAAAATAAACTACAAAACTGCCCTCATTGCGGCTTCCAAAGCTTTCGGTGTAAAATAGCTTCAGGATGAGCAAAAATTATTTTGACAGCGTAGATCTCAAAATAGATTTTCCCGCAAAAGAGCGCGAGGTGCTCCAAGATTGGTACAAAAAAGGAATAGTTAAGAAATATCTCGATAAAAATAAATCTTCTAAGAAAATTTTTTCTTTCCTTGACGGCCCGATAACCGCAAATAATCCGATGGGCGTTCATCACGCGTGGGGCAGGACATATAAAGACCTTTGGCAAAGATTTAAAAACATGCAGGGGTATAGGCAGCGTTTTCAAAACGGTTTTGATTGCCAGGGTCTTTGGGTAGAGGTAGAGGTTGAAAAAGAATTGGGTTTAAAAACAAAAAAAGATATCGAAAACTTGGTTCCCGGAGACCCCACTTCGCAAGCTTCGTTGGGGGCAAGCAAAAAAGCTTCAATCGCAAAATTCGTTGAGCTTTGCAAACAGAGGGCTTCAAAGTACGCAAATATTCAGACAGAACAATCTAAACGCCTCGGATATTTTATGGATTGGGACAACTCCTATTACACCTCAAGCGACGAAAACAATTATATGATTTGGCACTTTTTGAAAAAGTGCCATGAGCGAGGTTTAATTTACAAAGGCCACGATTCCGTTCCTTGGTGCCCCCGTTGCGGAACCGCAATTTCCCAGCACGAGATGCTAACCGAGGATTATAAAGAGACAACCCATGATTCGGTCTATGTTGAATATCCGATAAGGAATAGGAAAAACGAATTTCTTTTGGTCTGGACTACGACCCCATGGACTTTACCAGGGAATGTTGCCGTTGCCGTTGATGAAAAGAAAGATTATGTTGTCGCGACTGGGAATATTGCTGGAAATAAGTACTTTCTACTCGAATATGCTGCGAAACGGTTGGGATTGACCATAGAAAAGAAGATAAAAGGTAAGGAGCTCGTGGGGCTCAAATATTCTTCCCCCTTCGACGACCTAGAAAGGATTAAGAAATCTCTAGGAAAATACAAACACGAGGTTGTCGCTACTGACCCATTGATTTTGCCGGTCAGCGAGGAGGAAGGGACGGGTATGGTCCATGTGGCCCCCGGAGCCGGCACCGAAGACTTCCAGTTAGGAAAAAAACTTGGTCTTCCTGTAGTTGAACTAATTGACGAAGAAGCAACTTACATCAGCGGACTAGGAGAATTTTCCGGCAAAAATGCAAAAGTTCACCCAGAAATTATTCTGGACTATCTCAAGGAAAAAGAAGGCGGCAAATACCTGTTTGATATCGTACCCGTAACTCATCGTTATCCTGCCTGTTGGAGATGCAAAACCGAACTTGTTTGGCGAGTAGTTGATGAATGGTACATTGCCATCGACCCGGTTAGGGAAGATATGAAGAAAGTTGCAAAGAAAATTCACTGGATTCCCAAATTCGGACTAAAGCGGGAACTCGATTGGCTGGAACATATGCATGACTGGCTTATTTCCAAGAAGCGCTATTGGGGACTTGCCCTTCCTATTTGGGTTTGCGAAAAATGCGGAGAATTCGATGTAATTGGAAGTAATGAAGAGCTAAGAAAAAGGGCCGTAGCGGGTTGGGACAAATTTGAAGGCCGTAGTCCCCACAAGCCGTTTGTTGACGAAGTAGAAATCAAATGCGCCAGTTGCGGAGGTACCATGAAAAGAATTCCGGATGTCGGAAATCCATGGCTTGATGCTGGAATAGTTCCTTATTCGACTATTTCGTCGGACAACAAAAGTGAACCTTTATATTTTAAGGATAAAAAAGGTTGGCGCAAATGGTTTCCCGCGCAGTTTATTACCGAAAGTTTCCCGGGGCAATTTAAAAATTGGTTTTATTCAATGATTGCCATGAGCGCCGTATTGGAAAAGGAAGAACCGTTTAAAACGGTTTTGGGTCATGGAACTCTTCTTGGCGAAGACGGAAGACCAATGCATAAAAGCTGGGGGAATTCGATAGAGTTTAACGAGGGAGCAGACATGATTGGGGTTGATGTGATGCGATGGATGTACGCAAGACAAAATCCTGCAGAAAATCTACTTTTCGGTTATAAAGTTGCCGACGAAACGCGAAGAAAGTTTCATTTAATGCTTTGGAATGTCTATAACTTTTTCGTGACCTATGCCACATTGGACGGTTGGAAACCCGAACCTAATTTAAAATTTAAAATTAAAAATTTAAAATTACCCCTTTTGGATAAATGGATATTGTCCAGGTTAAATCAAACAATAAAAAATACCACCGATGCTTTGGAAAAGTACGATGCATATTCTGCCAGCGGCTTTATCGAGGAATTCGTCGCTGATTTATCGCTTTGGTATATAAGGCGCTCAAGAGACAGAATCGGTCCTGCTGCCGAGTCGAAGGAGGAAAAGAATTCCTTTTATTCAACAGCCTATTCTGTCTTGGCAACGCTATCAAGGCTCTTGGCTCCGTTCACGCCGTTTATGTCCGAACTTATATACCGTAATTTAACTAAAGAGGAGTCGGTTCACCTAACCCAATGGTCGCTAGTTGGTGGAGAAATAGATAACAGTCTAATCGATCGAATGAATTATCTAAGGGAAATTGTCGAGAAAGCGCATGCGCAAAGGAAGGAACGAAAAATTCCCGTCAGGCAACCGCTTTTATCGATTGAAGTAGAGACCGAAAAGGGAGAGTTGCCCCCGGAGCTGATCGATATCGGGAAAGAAGAAATAAACGTTAGAGAGATAAAATTTAAAAAAGGCAAAGAGTTGAAAGTTACGCTGGATACGAAAATAACTCCGGAATTGGAAGAGGAAGCAAAGGCAAGAGATTTAATAAGACAAATACAGGAAGAAAGAAAAATTCAGGGCTTAACTTTGGCCGAAAGAGTTAGAGTGAGGGCTCCTTGGCTACCCAAAAAAGAAGGACTTCTAAAAAGAATTAAGGCAAAAACATTGGCCGACAACATTAGCGTTGGAGATTTTGGGGTAACAAAATCCTCTTAGATGCAAAGAACGACAAGTATCCTCGGTCCGGACCTGCTTCTTTTTGTAGGTATTGCGGCATTGTCTATTTTGGGAGTGGTGGTGTTGATGGCAATTAGTCCGCAAATCTTTCCGCAGTATTTTTTGTACGTTATTTTGGGTTTTATTGCCTATATTGTTTTTGCCCAAATCGATTTTGACATTCTCTCGCTTTTTTCCAGACATTTTTATATAGGCAGTCTCATATTTCTTATTTTGCCGATAATTATCGGACAGGTTACAAGAGGAACAATTCGTTGGTTTACACTTGGACCTCTTAATATCCAGCCAGCCGAAATTGTCAGGCCCTTTTTATTGGTGTTTTTCGCAAACTATTTGGCCGGTCGGGAGCTTAGACCTAAAAAAGTTTTCCGGGCAATCGCGCTATTTTTTATCCCGTTTATACTAATCGCTTTACAACCTTCTTTGGGTGTTGCTGTTCTCACGGCTTTTGGCTTTTTGGGAGTTCTTCTCGCCTCACCTTTGGAGAAAAAATATTTTGTATTTGGCGCAATTGTGCTCGTTGGACTTGTTCCCCTTATTTGGCTGATTCTTGCTCCGTATCAAAGAAACAGAATTATCTCTTTTATCGAACCCTCCCGGGACCCCAACGCAAGCGGATATAACAGTTTGCAATCCATGATTTCCGTCGGCTCCGGAAAATTTTTCGGCAGGGGATTGGGGAAAGGGACAGAAACCCAGCTTTTGTTTCTGCCAGAAAAACAGACCGATTTTATTTTCGCCGCAACCGCGGAGGAATTAGGGTTTGTAGGTGCAATCTTATTGGTTTTGGGAGAGTTTTTCATTCTTTGGAGGGTAACAAAATTTATGGAAAACGCAATAAATCCCCAGGCTCGCGCATTTCTCTCCGGACTTTTTTCGGTACTTTTATTCCAAGTTTTTGTCCATATAGGAATGAACTTGGGAATTTTGCCGATTACCGGAGTTCCTTTGCCTTTGGTTTCCGCTGGAGGCTCGTCGCTTTTGGCAACAATGATTTCCCTTGGAATTGCCGCAAAATCGTCCAGGAAAAATTCGCCTTGAGTTTGGGCGGATTTAAGGGTAAAATTTGCGAGTTATGTACGCCGTAATCGACATAAAAGGCAGGCAATATAAAGTCTCGGAGAAAGAGGAGATTTTGGTGGACAAAATTTCGACCAAAGAATTAACGCCAAAAATTTTATTGGTTGCTGATGAGAAAAAAGTTTCCGTTGGTACTCCGGAGGTTAAGGGCGCAAAAGTAAAAATCAAAATTCTTAAAGATATTGAGATGGGCAAGAAGGTAAGAGTTCTCAAATATAAGGCCAAATCGCGTTATAGGAGACACATAGGAACAAGACCCCAGTACACAAGAATTTTAATCGAGAAAATCTCGTTAGAACGTTAGTATATCAATCTATAAACTTCTGAACTCTTGACATCTGTGAAAATTTCTTTTATATTGAGTTGAATTTCTTTGCCTATAACATATGTCTACTAAGAAAGCCGCAAGTAAAGGCGTACAACATATTAGCCCAGCAGGGAAAAGACTGGGTGTCAAAGTTACAACCGGACAAAAAGTATCCCCCGGAATGATTTTGGTAAGACAGCGTGGGACCAAAATGGGCGCGGGGATAGGAGTAAAGGTAGGAAGAGACCACACGCTCTATGCAGTAAGTAGCGGAGTAGTTAAATTTGGCCAAAGATTAGGTAAAATTGTTGTGTCGATAGCGAAATAATATGGCCGAAGAAGTCATACAGATAGAAATAAATCAGCTTCAACCCAATCCACTTCAGCCCCGTGGTGCAATAACTCCCGAAAGCTTGGTCGATTTGGTAGACTCAATTCGCGAACACGGAGTGTTGGAACCGTTGATTGTTGCCAAAACACCCGCCGGTTTTCAAATTATTGCCGGTGAGCGAAGGTGGAGGGCTGCAAAACTTGGTGGATTAACCCATATTCCCGCAATAATCAGGGAAACTTCGCCCAAGGGAATGTTGGAAATGGCCTTGGTCGAGAATGTTCAGAGAGTCGATTTAAATCCGCTGGATAGGGCAAAGGGCTTCGAAAGACTGATGCATGAATTCGGTTTAACCACAAGCGAAATTGCCGTAAGGATAGGAAAATCGGTAGCCTATGTTTCCAACTCGATAAGGCTTCTTTCACTCCCCGATGCCTTAAAAGACGGACTTTTGTCCGGGCTTATTTCGGAAGGGCATGCCAGAGCCTTGGCCGCAATTGACGACCAGTCTTTGATGGTCGAGGCCTACAAGATAATTCTTAGAGAATCCGGCTCCGTAAGGCGCGCGGAAGAGTTGGCAAGGCGCATGAAAGCCAAGAGCAAACAGCCGATTTCTCCACTCGCTAGAAGAGAAGCCATGCGCATCGTTTCCGAGGAACTCGATAAAATGCAGGCCGATATGGAGGAAGCATTAAAGAAGGTTACGCCCGATTCCGACGGAAAAACTTCTCAAGTCAGACTTGTCCGTTCGAGAAGAGAAACAAGAGTTACATTTATTTTTAAGGGCGGATTAGAAGAAACCGAAGAGAGACTTCAAAGAGTGTACAAATCCGTTACCGAGGAGTAGAGCTTCAAAGTCTGGGATACTGAACTTTTTGCACAATCCCAATCTTATTTATCGGCCAGTAAATTAGCCATGCGCGTCCTGTTATTTCCTTTTTGGTAACGAATCCCCAATAGCGGGAATCGGACGAGTGGGGACGGTTATCCCCCAAAACATAATATTTTCCGGCCGGAACAACAACAGCCGCACCCTCTTGGGAAAAATCGGCCCCCGAGGTGTAAACACTGTCGTCCAGATAAGCGTGTTCGTCGAGAAGTTTGTCGTTTACATAAAACTTACCGCCTTTAACCCCAACCTTATCACCCGGAAGACCGATTATTCTTTTTATAAATTCTTCGTTTTCGTTAATCGGGGCTTTAAATACTATGACATCGCCCCTTTTTGGCTCGCCAAAACGGTAGCTGACTTTATCGGTCAGCAGAAACTCACTGTCGGGAAAGTTTGGCATCATTGAAGCGCCCTTAATTTTATGGGGCTGAAGGATAAGGAGGTAAATAAACAGAAACAGGGCAAGCGCCATGAAGATTACCTCGATAATATCCAAAAAAAACGCCCCGAGACGTCTAAACATAAATTCATTATAACCTAAATTTTTGTAGTGATTACATCATGAACGCCGTTTTCTTTTACACCGTTTGAAGTGACCTGAATAAATTTGGCTTTTTTCCAAAACTCCGGAATATTTTTCGCCCCGCAATAGGAAAGACCCGAACGTATGCCCGAAGTAAGGTTTTCGATAACGCCGGACACAGGTCCTTTATAGGGAACAATACTTTCTGTGCCCTCGATTTGTTTGGAATAGTTAGGCGGGAGAACCTCCCCCATATGTTTGATGTGATTTTTCTTTTCGGTCAGCGAGGTAGAAGCATTGTAGACTTTGTAAGTTTTCCCGTCTTTTTCGATTTTTTCTCCGGGCGCCTCGTCGGTCCCGGCATATAGGCTTCCGGCAACAACGGCAGATGCACCCGCCGCCAGGGCTTTGACTATATCTCCCGAATTTTTTGCTCCACCGTCGCAAAGAACAGTTCTTTTCCATCTTCTTGCCGCATCGGCTGCCCAGCCTACGGCAGTTATTTGCGGCACTCCCACTCCTGTTACGAGTCGGGTAATGCATATCGTTCCCGGGCCAACTCCGACCCTTACCGAATCCGCTCCTGCCCTAAACAAATCTTCCGCGCCTTCTTTGGTTGCAACAACTCCGGAAATGATGTCAACCGATGAACCGAATTTTTGTTTTAGCTCACGGGTCACCTCAAGAGCTCTTTCCATGTGTGCATGGGCAACATCCAGCGTCAAAATATCGACCCCTGCTTTGACCAGCATTTCGGCACGCGAGAGCGCACCATTTCTGCAGCCAACGGCAGCTGCCGACAATACGCCCGCCTTTTTGACCTTGTTAACCATATCCGCTTCCTCCTCTGCGGTTATAAATCTCGGCAAAAGCCCCAATCCTCCCGCCTTTGCCATGGCAATTGCCATCTCAACTCCGGTTACGTCTGTCATATTGATGCTTATTAGGGGAATTTTGAGCCTAACTCGGGGAGTTATTTGGGTTGAAAGGTCAATATCCGTGCGACTTCTGATATTTGAACGTCGGGGGATAAGTAAAACATCGTCGTAGGAGAGGCCTAAAGGAATTTTCTGATCCATATTTGTGTAATGATATGAATCATTACATTTAACTTTACACGCTTGTGAAAAGGTCTGTCAATGGGTTCGACGAGCTCACCATTGATGCTGAGCAAAGTCGAAGCATCAATATTGTTTCGTAGACGCCTCGGATGGTAAAATATCAGATTAAGCAGTAAGGACGCGTGGCTCAGCGGTAGAGCGTCGCATTCACATTGCGAAGGTCCCTGGTTCGAATCCAGGCGCGTCCACACATCTCTGCTACAATAAGTTATGCTCAAAAAACCCTATTTCTGGATTGCGGTTTGGCTGGTTTTTCTTTCCCTGGGGCCTATTACGGTTTTAAGGGACACTCCTTGGCAAGCAGCCTCCAATAATAGAATAATTTTTTCCAATTTTCTCCAGAGAATTGTAGGATCAGTCGCATTCACAATGATATTTTTTCAGATAGTTTTAGGGAGCTTGATACCAAAATTAATCGAGAAATTGGGGCCTTGGGTGTTTAAATTTCATATCATCGAAGGGCCAATTGCCTACGCGCTTATTGTGATACACCCGCTCTTATTTTTGACGTTTAAATTCTTTGCAAGGGGAGTTTTTGACCCATTCTACGTTTTTACGGCTTTTTGCGTGCTTTGCTCAACAAGAACCGAATTTTTCTATACTTTTGGCAGGATGGCTTTTTGGCTGGTAAGTGCAGCCGTTTTGGCCGCTTTTCTTAGAACCGAACCGTGGTGGAGAGACCATTGGCGCAAGTTCCATATTTTAAATTATTTCGTATTTTTCCTGATTGCCATTCATAGCTACTTTATAGGCACAGATTCACACTTTCCGCCCTTTGTTTATTTCTGGTGGTTCGCGCTGGTTGTGGTTTCGGCAATAAGCATATATAAGCTTTGGAATCTTTTCCGAAAGCCATCTGGATTATAGGTTGAAATAGTGCTTCTTCAGTGTTAGAATACCCTTACCCTTAAAAAGGGAATTCGCACCTTGGGAGGTGAAAGATGTTCCGGCGGAGCGTTCTCTGGATTGTGGCGCTTGTCGCCATACTCGCCATCATCGGATGGATGTACGCAGCGCTCGGGCTGAACTTCGAGGTGATCGACGTCAACAACGGCCAACAGCTGGCTAAGCTCGGTCTCTTCTTCGGCCTCAGCCTGATCATGCTCGGCGGCTTCTCTTTGGCCGCGCTCTGGAGGGCAATGGGAAGCCAGCACTAGGAGCCTCCCGGGCAAGGGATGGGGTGGATGGTTGTGTGCCTAGATGGCATTTCTTTGCCTCACAGCATACTTCCGTTCACTCCATCCCCCAGCTTTTTTTCCAAGAATCCCTTCTCAATTCCACTTCAGGGGCGGCACTGCATTTAATTTTTACGATTCTGCAACTTCAACGCATTAGAAAGAAGCTGTTTAATTGCGTTGTAGAGGCCAAAGTTTTTGAATAACCCATTTCGGTATGCTGTATCCAGGTCGTTCATTAACGAAGAGAGAGTTATTTCCTTGGTGATGCGTTTGGCGGCAATAGAAACAATAAAATGATCTTGCTGGTTTTCAGAAATATTGCCAGAAAATGAATTTGTAGAGACATTTCCTTCCCTGTCATATATATAACTATCAAGTTGGTAATTTCCATTTCCAGATAGAACAACTTTGTAGTTGGTCGAGACCGGTTTAGGCAAAAGAAAAATTTTCAAGGGTATCCCGCTCGGGCTCGCCAAGTCTGGGTCGGGCAATAATGGGTTTTGAATAAACGTTTCTCCCATATTTTTTTCCCCAGGTATGGAAAAGACACGAAGATCAATTGTTTCGTCTACAACAAGAAATAGATAGGAAAGATCGGTGTGTGAGGGACTATAACTACCAAGGGACAGAAATGAATTGTTATAGGAATCAAGAGTAACTCTATTATCATAATAAGGGTCGTTAATTCCAAAAGATGAAGGAAGTTGGCTTTTTGCAACAACGAAATGTCCTGGTTCTTCGAGAATTGATGGTTTGGAGTTCTCGAGCTCATTAACGAGAATTTGTGCTTCTCCCCTAAACTGTTTGTACTCTAAAACTGGCTGTCCTGCAGTAGAGTAAAGTTTTGTAAAACGGGATAATGCGAGCCAATTCACTAATCCATTTCTGATATACCCATCAGATTGGTTTATTAGCCAATTATTTATTAAGTCGGGACTAGCTATGGTGAAACCGTAATATTTCAGTACCATTGAAGCAGATGTCAATGCGCATCCCCACCTATTTATTGTCGGATCTGCTTGTGTCCAGGTGAGAGCATGATCATATATTTTATCTTTCCAAAGCGGATCGGTTTGTTTAATTGGCGGAACATTAAGGCTAGGTAAAGTAATAATTTCTGTAACAACTACATTGTCAAACCATACTTCAGTAAGTCGAACAGACCCCGTTCCTGCACGCAATCCAATTTTACCCCCTATTATTTTAGGATCGGAGTCGATTACATCGAAAAGTAAATGGTCATTTACAGATATTCGTATGTGATCGCCATCAACATCAATTTCAAAATGATAAATTATGCCATTTTCCAAAGGGTAATTTAAGGGGGGAGCAAGAAGAATGCCAGCAGGATTATTTGTAAAATATTTGACTAACCAGATTTGGCCACCCGTATGATGAAGATCATAAAAATTTAAAGCATCGACAAAATGAAATACTAGATTTTTGTCTGTTCCTGAAACGCCCCTTAAATCTGCTTTGAAAACATAATGATTCCAGTTATTATTCCAATTTTGACTAGCAGGAACAGCATTGCTTTTTGCGACAGTTGTCAATTTAATTCCGTATTCACCGTTTTGTATATTCCATCCAGAATTTCCAATTACGTCCCACTTATTAGTATTCCCATCATTGAAATTGTCCTGAAACAAAATCGTTTGGCCGAAAACGATACATGGTTTTGATAATAAAAATACGGACAAAAAAAGAATAGGCAAAAAATTTATTCGATATTTCATTACTATTAAGTTATGAAATAATGAATAACTCTGTCAATTGTCATTTTCTGGTAATTACTAGATAAAACTATGATGTTAAGGCTGTTACTTTCTTTGTTTGTGCTGGTTGATATAAGATCTTAAATGTTTATGAAAATATCGGTTTGTTTAACGGTATATAACAAAGAGGCATCTACTGCCTCTCTTTTGGAGTCGCTTTTGGCCCAGACCAAAAAGCCCGATGAAATTGTGATAGTGGCTGGGGGCTCAAGCGATAAAACGGTTGAAATAATCCGGCATTTTCAGAAAAAGGACGGCAGAATCAGGCTTTTGGTGCAGAAATGCTCTATCGCTCAAGGTAGGAATTTGGCGGTTGAACTGGCCAAAAACGATATTATTGCCATGACCGATGCCGGCTGTATTGCTCATAAAGACTGGCTTGAGGAGATTAGCGGTCCTTTTGAGCATCCAGAAGTTGATGTTTCGGCAGGTTTTTACAAAATGGTAGGGGATACGCCGTTTCAGAAAGCGGCAAGCGTGTTTTTGGGAGTTTTACCTTCAAAATTCGACATAAATTTTCTTCCTTCCACACGTTCCATTGCTTTTAGGAAAGATATTTGGGAGCTGGTCGGGGGATTCCCCGAATCAAGTGTGAAAACTGCAGAGGATACAGGCTTCAATTTTAGGTTAATCAAGGTCGGAGCCAGGATTGCACGCGTGAAAAGTGCTCTGGTAGAGTGGGGGATGCCTGGTACTATTAGGGAATTTGGAAAGAAGATTTATGAGTACGCGAGGGGTGACGCAAAATCAAAAATATGGTGGTTTTCTAAGAAAGGTCTTTCGTCGCACAATATTAAGGCATTATCAATCTTTGCCAGGTATATATTAGGAATTGGCCTCATATTATTCTTTTTTAGGACTCCCCTTTTCCCTATCATATGGCTGGCATTGGCAATTTATTTTTTTTGGGCTTTTAGGAAAGTATATGTTGAATTTAAAGATTGGAAAACGGGGACGTGGGGAATAATTTTACAATTTGTTTCGGATTTTGCAGTCATGGCGGGGTTTATAAAAGGAATTTTTGGAAGGTAGATCCTGGCTTTTGGAAACTCGCTTTTTGTTTTTGCGAGAAGGTCGGCCAGTGGTTCTTTCGAACCCCTTATTTTGGGAGGAAACGCGTTCAGTTTACGATGTAGTACGGCATACTTCCGGGAAGCATTGGCCACATTTCCCTCGGGGAGAGGAGCTCGACCTTCTCAATGGCGATGCCGAGCTGAAACAGCCGTTCCATATCCGGATGCTGTCCCCATTGATTGCCGTGCCTGTCATCGCAGGCGTTCAGGAAAGACCATCCTCCTCCGCCCGATTTCTTGAACGCATCGGGGAGTTCATCCAGCAGTGCCTCAATGTCAGCCCTGTGGCTGGCTAGACGTTCTGGATGAAAGCCGACATTCGTGACAATTCCTTCAGCTTTGACTGGATTGCTGGAATCCTCGCTGTCCTTGAAAAGACAGTCAAGAAAGATCTCGTGAACACGTTCGGCACTAAGAGTAGTCACTTCTTCCTCCATATTTAGGCCGTAGCCTTGGTGTCCTTCTTCTTGGATCCGGATTTGCGGTGCTTCTTCTGGCCTTTCGGCTTTGGCCGCGAATGACAGCCCTTGCGCTTCCGGCGATAGTACGGCGAAAGTTCGTCTGGGATTTCCACCTCGACCAGCTTGAGTAGTTCAAGTGTGCTAGGTGTACGCTCATCCTTGTCGAACATGGTTTTCACCTCGGTTCAGGCCGATGCCCTGCTAGTTAAGAAAGCGCTCGGGGTGTAAATAGAGCTGGACGAGAATGTAAATAGCGGCGCTTCCAGCGAGGAAACCAAAAACAAGAATAACCGTGTTTTCGGCCACATGCTTCTTCGCTGCCAGTTCGGGCAGAATGAGTCTAAACACCCAGAACACCATGAGCACCCCCAGAACGAATACCAGATTCAATAAAAGCTTCTGGTAATCCATTTTTTCCTCCCTTGTTAATGTGTGGTCCCCGAATGGGACAAATCTGAGCACAAATATAGCACTCTTGAAACTCGAAGTCAAATTATGGGGTATTTAGCAGATTTCCACCTTTTGGGCTAAAATTAGCTAGTGGGATATCTTCAAGATACCGTAAAAGGAGTTTCGTGGGTTGGTGCATTTCGTGTTGCCAATCGTGTGCTCGTTTTTGTCAAAACCGCAATTTTGGCGCGCCTTCTTTTGCCCGTTCAATTCGGAGTTTTCGGAATAGCAACATTGGCTATGGGTTTTTTGGAAATTGTCACCGAAACCGGAATTAATGTATTTTTGGTGCAGGATAAATCGGAAATAGAAGAATACATAGATACGGCTTGGATTGTGTCTATTTTAAGAGGGCTTCTTGTTTCGCTTTTGATGTTGGCTTCGGCTCCTTTTGTGGCCAAATTTTTCAATTCGCCCGATAGCTACCCTGTGCTTTTGGTATTCAGCATTATTCCTTTTTTGAGAGGATTTATTAATCCAGCAGAGGCCAGATTCCAGAAGGAGTTGATGTTTGATAAAGAATTCTGGTTTAGATTGGCAAGCCTTTTATTGGATACTACGGTGGCTGTCATTTTGGCCCTTATGACCCATTCCGTCTGGGCTTTGGTATGGGGTTTTATCGCCGGAGTGGCTTTGGAGCTTGTTCTTTCCTGGGTCATGCTTACTCCGAGGCCAAAGTTTAGATTTGAAAGCCAGAAGGCCAAAAGAGTTATAGATAGGGGAAAATGGATGACCGGAGCGAGTATTTTCAGCTTCCTTTTCCAAAACGGGGACAATATGACGGTGGCTAAGCTTTTGGGAGAAGGTCCCTTGGGAATCTATAACGTAGCCTACAAAATTTCCAGCCTGCCGATTTCCGAGATATCCGATGTCGTGAGCAAGGTAACTTTTCCTGTATATGTGAAGATAGGTAGAGACTATAAAAGGATAAAAGATGCGTTCACAAAAACGATACTGATTTCGGGTGGGCTTATTGCGTTGGCAGGAATCATTATTTTCTTTTTTGCAAGGTTAATCGTATTGGCGGTTTTGGGCCCGAATTGGTTGGCTGCAGTTCCCGTTCTTAAAATACTGGCCGTTTTCGGGGTAGTCAAAGGCATATCCAACGGTGCATACTCGCTTTTCCTGGCGGTTAACAAGCAGGAATATGTTACGGCGGTTACGCTCTTGGGAATCGTCGGGCTTTTTATCCCGATTATTCCTTTAACCCTAAGGTATGGCTTAATCGGAACCGGATACTCGGTAATAATAGGCTCTCTGGTGACAATACCTCTTATTATTTTCTTTGTGCTTAGAATTTTTGCGAGCTTGAAACGAGGCTGAAAGCGGATATACTTACGGTTAATGGCTGAAAGAAAAACTTCAATCTTTTGGTTTTTAGTGCTTTTGGTGTCTTTGTTGATTGGCGCTTTCCTGAGATTCTATCGCTTGCCGGAAAATGTAGTGTTTCATGGGGAATTGGGGCACAACTATTTGGCGATAAAGAATGCTTTTGAGAGCGGGACAATTCCGCTTTTGGGCCCACCGACTTCGCATTCCTGGCTTTCCTTTGGGCCTTTATTCTATTGGCTTTTTGGACCGATTCTCGCCCTGTTTAATTTCAATCCGATTGTTGGCGCGTATTTCTTTGCCTTCGTCGGAACAGCGCTCATTTTGTTAAATTTTGTCGTTATCAAAGAATTTTTCGGAGAAAAGGTAGCGGCAATTTCATCCTTTCTCATCTCTTTTTCTTACGCTTGGGTAAATCTAACTCGGGAATCCCGTTTCTTTTCTCTTTCGGCTTTCTTTTTCTATCCATTCTTATACTTTCTACTTAAACTCAGACTTTTTTGGGCCGGACTTTTTCTCGGGATAATGTTTAACTTCCATCTTTCTCCTATTGTTCTTTTGGTCCCGACGGCTATTTACCTTTTTGTCAATAAGCGAGCCTTTAACAAAAACAGAATTTTCCACGGAATTACAGGTTTTATCATTCCCAATATTCCGTTTCTTATATATAACTCCCAGCATAAGTTTGTTATGCTGGTAAATCTTCTTACATGGGTTCCTTATAGAATTGCGGGATTTTTGGGGCTATATCCGAAAAATACGGCTACCGCAGGAGTTTTAAGGGCAAATGTCGTTTCTCTTTACGACTTTGTGGGAAATATGTTTATCTACGAAGGGAGAACGATTTCTCTGGTAATTTTGGGAATAGTTTTGGCCTATATTGCTTTTAAATTCTATGAACAGCTTAAAAAACAAAAAAAGGATTGGCCGATATTAATCTTGATTTTATTTTTTATATTCGGGTATTTGGGCATATTTATTCATGGAGATCCTCCAAGCCATTATTACTTACCGATTTATCCTTTACCGATAATTTTCTTTTCGCTTTTTCTTGTTGAATCGACGGGTCAAAAGATGGTGAATTACGTAGTAATGTTGGTTTTGATAGGTCTTCTTTTGCTGAATATCAATTATTACTTTTCCGATAAGTGGTTCGAGGGAGCGCTCGTTCCTTATTCTATGCAGCTTTCTGCTTCTCAATCCATAATTTCGGATGCAAAAGGAAAAAGCTTTGTTCTTCATCGCGTGGGGCCATTTGATTATTTTGAAGGAGATTATGCCCAAAACTACAGATATCTTCTTTGGTGGGAAGGAAACGAGCCCGTAGACAACGCAAAAACACAATATACAATCTATGAGGAAAGGTTGCAGGATAGGGTTTTAGGAACAATTATTTATCAAAAGGACGGATTGGCTGTTTTAAACGAACAAAATGAGAAAAAATAAAAAAGTAGTAGTTGTAATGCCTGCCTATTTTGCCGAAAAAACCGTAGAGCGGACATATAAAGACGTGCCCGAAGAATTTAAGAAAAATATTATTTTGGTTGACGACGCCAGCCGCGATAAAACCGTGGAGGCGGCAAAGAAACTTGGGATTAAGGTTTTTGTTCACAAAAAGAATTTGGGGTACGGTGGAAACCAGAAAACTTGCTACACAAAGGCATTGGAAGAAGGGGCGGACATTGTGGTTATGATTCACCCCGATTATCAATACGATGCGACAATGACCAAGGAACTCATCCGGCCGCTTCAGGACGGCTGGCTTGATATTATGATGGGAAACAGAATTCGTTCCAGGGCCGAAGCCTTGGCAGGCGGAATGCCCATTTACAAATATTATTCGAACAGATTTCTAACACTGCTTGAAAATCTTGTTCTGGGACTCAACTTGGGCGAATATCATACGGGATTTAGGGCTTATACAAGAGAAGTTTTACAAACGCTTCCTTATAAACATTTTTCTAACGATTTTATTTTCGACCAGGAGATTTTAATTTCTGCGGCACACAGGGGATTTAAGATGGGAGAAATTCCCATGCCGGTCCGTTATTTTGCAGAAGCTTCTTCGATAAATTTTGCCAGGTCGTTCAAATACGGTATCGAAACGCTTTCTACTTTAGTAAAATACGTATTGGATAAGAGCCAAATCCGCAAATATCCGATTTTTAGCCACAGAAGTGCAAAACATTAATCTTTCGGCGGTTATATTGACCAAAGATAGTGAAGTCTACATCAAAAATTGTTTGAGGAGTCTTTCCTTTGCCGACGAAAAAATTGTAATCGACGACTATTCGACAGATAAAACCGTTGAGATAGCCAAGAAGTACGGGGCAAAAATCTATAAAAGAAATCTTTCGGGAGATTTTGCAACGCAGCGAAATTACGGACTTGGCAAAGCGCGGGGAAAGTGGATTTTCTTTGTCGATTCCGACGAAATTATTCCGCCCGATTTGAAATCCGAAATTGTTCAAGCTATCAATAATCCTTTTGTCGGCACCGACGGATTTTATCTAAAAAGATTGGACAATATTTGGGGCAAAACGCTCAAACACGGAGAAACGGGGAATATAAAATTTCTTCGTCTCGCAAAAAAAGACGGGGGGCTATGGCATAGAAAAGTTCACGAAGTTTGGAAAGTTGCCGGACAATCGCGCACTCTTAATGTACCGATTTTGCATTTACCTCACCAAACGCTTCACGAATTTATAGATGATATAAATATGATGTCCGACATTGACGTCAGAGCTAAAATTGATGAGAAGAAACGTTCCTCTTTGCAAAAAATTATTTTTTGGCCGGTGGGGAAGCTTGTTTGGAACTGGAAATTTCGTCTTGGATTTTTGGACGGCACGCAAGGAATGGTTATGGCCTTAATGATGAGTTTTCATTCATTTCTGTCGTGGAGTAAATTATGGATGAACCAAAAGCACTCGCACTAGGCGAAAAACTAATTTTTATTTTGTTGATCTTGTTTCCTTTCGGACAACTCATCCGTTTGTCATTCAATATCTTCGGACAAAGCGTTGTTCTTCAACCTATCGATTTGATTGCCGGCATTGTGCTTTTGTTGGTTTTATTTTCCAAAAAGGACAAGCCGAGAACTATAGCTTTTAGGGCTTTCTTTGTATCGCTTCTCTATTCGTTTACCTTCTCGATTGTCTTTTTTAAGGTTTCGCGTCTTTTGCCGGGCACCCTTTATTTCCTGCGTCTTGTCGCTTACTACTTTTTGTTTATTCTTGCCTGGAATCTGTCAAAAAACAAAAAAGGATTTAAGGAACTTGTTTTGAAAGCCTTGCTTTTGGAGGCGGTTGTCGTCGGAATCTTCGGATGGTATCAGTATTTTAGATATCCCGACCTTACCTCGTTAAAATTTCTCGGGTGGGACGACCACTTGTTTAGACTGGTTTCGACGTTCCTGGACCCCGGATTTACGGGAATTATTTTGGCTTTGGGTTTTTTGATTGCCTTGGTCAAATTTTCCAGAGAAAAGAAGAAAATCTTTTTGATTGCCTTAGCATTTCTTCTGGTTACCACGGCGTTTACTTATGCAAGGGCTGCATATTTGGCACTTCTTGCTGGCAGCCTTGTATTTCTGTATCTGGAAAAGAAAATTAAGATTTTTGTGTTGATTTTGGCGGGGTTAACTTTCATTGCCATTTCCCTTCCAAGGCCATCCAGCGAAGGTGTAAAATTGGAAAGAGTAAGCAGTATATATCCGCGTCTTGAAAATTATAGAGAGTCCTTTGAGATTATTAAGATTTCCCCCTTATTTGGAGTAGGCTACAACAATCTCTGCGAGGCAAAAATAATGTTTTTGGGACAAGTCGGCCAAGATTCGCATTCCTGTACCGGATTGGATTCGAGTGTTCTAATGATTTGGGCGACAACCGGAATTTTCGGTCTCATTATTTTCTCTTATTTGGTTTTCGTTGTTTGGACCCAAAGCTCTGCCAATATCTACGGATTAATTTTTAAATCAAGCATTGTTGCTGTTTTTGTCCATAGTCTTTTTACCAACAGCCTTTTTTATCCTTGGGTTCTTGCCTGGACGGTTTTACTCCTTGGAGCTTCTTTTAAGGAGACCAGTTAACCGTAATTGATTTTTCGGCCGTGTTTCCGGCTTTATCCTGAACCTTTATCTTAAATGTATTGTCGCCTTCGTTGAGTGAAACCGAGGAAGAAAAAGAGCCATCGTCTTGGGTAGCAACTATTCTGTCGTTTATAGTAATGGAAGCATCGGGGGAAGTTTTGCCTGTGATATTAATTTGCTGCTGCTTACTTGAGTAAAACTTATCCCCGTCGTGCGGGCTAGTTATATCGATTTTAGGAGGGTTTTTTGAAAAGATAATCTCGTATGTCGGAGTTTTACCGCTTTCGTTCCCCGATGCGTCTTTGGCAATTGCGTAAATCTTGTTGTTACCGCTAGCCAAATTTAAGTCAAAAGTGAAAGCTCCATCGTTTCCCGCCAAAGATTCGTTTTTATCACCATTGAGAAAAAGCTCGACAGTAGAGGCGGGTTCGGAACTGCCGGAGACTTGGAGTTTGATATTGTTTGTAGCTTCCGGGAGAGTATCAAGCCGCGGAGGCGGAGGCGGAGTGGTATCCGTTTTTTCGATTGGAGTAGAAGTTTTTCTTAAGTCGGAAATAACCCCCACGAATTTTGTAAGAACATTTAATCCCGCAGTAAAAAGAAAGACTATAGCGGCAATTGTTAGAATTCCAAATATAAACGCTCGCCTGATGTTGCGTTTTTCCTCTACCGAAGCCAATCTTGAATAGTACCTTGCCATTTTTTGGAGCCGATGAGAGGATTTGAACCTCTAACCACTCCCTTACGAAGGGAATGCTCTACCGTTGAGCTACATCGGCTCGTCGGAACAAACTCCAGCAAATTATACCATCAATGAGGCTAAGAAGGTTAATATCCGGTGAATTTTTCGGAGCGGACCTGGTTAGGTTGACTTTTTTGATTTAAAAGCTTAAAGTCTTCTAAGAAAAATGTCTTTACGCGAAGCTTTAGACCATGAAAGACGACAACTGGATGTCGAAAGAGAAAGACATTTAGTAGAATCGGAAAGAGAAGCGAAAAGGAAATTACAGTTAGATGAAGAAAGAGCCGCAAATCGGCAGGTATTTAATGATTTTCTGCAAAAGACAGGTTTTAAAGATGTCCTTCAAGAGCTGGTTGCTCTCGAAAACTTATTAGATGCTCAGATTCAGGAAAAATCATTAAACGATACTTCAAGCAGGATGCAGATAGAGCTAAAGTGGCCGGTTTTCTTGGCAAACAAAGTTCCTATGGT
>Ga0315295_10001459_pt1 | contig 20291 bp, 19 predicted proteins | sample YL17G14_0_MG_FD_204453 | JGI IMG/M metagenome (GOLD analysis project Ga0315295, IMG submission 204453) | Sediment microbial communities from Yellowstone Lake, YNP, Wyoming, USA - YL17G14_0 | ecosystem: Environmental > Aquatic > Freshwater > Lake > Sediment | place: USA: Wyoming | collected...
ATGTTAAGGGCGTTCCCTGATAAAACGCAAACGTTTTTTAAGTCCCTCGCCGCCGGAGGTTAGCACAGGCCGTTTCCCTCGTGCCATAACGCATACAAGCGGCACTCGGGACTCCCTGCGGTCGCGGGACGATTTTTGAGTACAAAAATTGGAGGCAAGATGTGGGATTTGTCAAAACACGAGAGAATAGAAATGGAAGTACTGCAGGGATTGAACTCGCAGAAGATATTGCAGCACCTTATATTTTGCGGAGGAACCATGCTAAGGCTATGCCACGGCTTGAACAGGTATTCGGTTGATTTGGATTTCTGGATTCTGGAAAAAACAGCCATAGAAAAGGTGTTCGACACCATCAACCAATATTTAAAAGAGCATTATAGGCTTAGAAAGGCAGAAAATAAGCATACTTCTCTTTATTTTGAATTTGGATTAAAAGGCTATCCAAGGCATCTTATTATAGAAGTAAGAAAAGATAAAGAAGGTGTAAAATATGAAGAAAAAATAGCCTTTTCTAAGCACAGCAATATTCAGGTTATGGTTAAAGCGGCTGCATTGGAGGAAATGATGAAGGCTAAAATAAAGACCTTTTTAGAGAGGGCTAGGATAAGGGATGCTTTTGACATAGAGTTCATTTTACGAAGGGGTATAGAAATCAAGGCAAATGCCGAACAGATTAAGGGAATAGAAAGCCTAATAATGCGTTTTAAACCCAACGACTACAAAATAACGTTAGGTTCTCTATTGGAATATAAGGACCGTCGACATTACAGAACCGCTAATTTTAGATATTTGTTAGAAAACTTAAAAGTTAACCAAATCTTGTAAAAGCAAAAAAAGTCAGCTCTATCCCATTGAAAAACCCTGCCAAATAGTATATATTTGTTAATAGAGATATAAGTTAAGACATGCATTACGACATGGGTATGGTGTAACAGAAACAAGAGGTGAACCATGAAGAAAATTATTATCTTATCATTAATGGCTTTATTAATTTATCTTGTAACTCAGTGCATGAACGCAGAGGAGCAATCTTTTAGAAAGGCAAAAATCACTGACCTAAAAGGCGAAGTGATGGTTAAAATAGGGCTGGAAGGCAATTGGAAACAAGCCGAGAAAGATATGCTCCTCACTCAAAATGACGAAATCAAGACAGGCAAAGATGGGTTTGCGGTTCTAAAGTTTGATGAAAAAGGCACATTCGAAGCGGAAGATCATGATGTGATAGAAGTAAGTGAAGACACAGAGCTTGTAATGGATACCATGAAATACGATAGCCAGAAGGATGAAAAGAAGACGCTTTTAAAACTTAATCTCGGTAAGATTCTGGCGAGCGCTTCAAAATTACAAGGCGATTCGTCATTTGAGGTAGAAACGCCTACAACGATTGTCGGAGTAAGGGGCACAAAATATTTAGTCGAATACAGGCCGGAAGAATAGCGATATTTACTTAATTAATAAGTTAATCGGTTGTATAAGGTAAAGGCTATATTATTAAAATATAGCCTTTTTTGTCTTCCGAATTTGTCATATTATGCACAGATGATCGCAGATCGGATGTTAAACAATCGTTTTTCACAGATTGGCACAGATGGAACCCATAGATTAGCGCAGCGTATAACTCATTGTTTCGCTATGTGCTATGTGTTATGCGCTTTGTGCTTTTAGCTCATCATAGCCCATAGCCCACAGCGCATGGCGCATCTGTGATCATCTGTGCAAATATATATACAATGTAACGGAACATTGAAAACATTGCATTCATAGGAAAAGACCTGCTTGATTATAAATATATGATTATGATATACTGTATTCGCTTCGTGACATCGCACCCACATATATCTGACGACACTTGGAGAGTAGCTGTATATATTGGAAGAATGTTTTCGATTGTTTCAAAATAATTAAAAAAAGCAAACTCGGTCCATTTTATTTATGGTTCTGATAAGATTGTTACAGGCACAAACCAAGAGCTTTTATCAAGAAACTCCGATTATATAGAGTTATTCAAAGACCAGATTATTATGGATGAAAGGTATGCAGAGTTGAAGTTATGAGTATAGTTAAACACGACATAGAAACTGAAACTAAAATACGCAAAGAAATTTTAAATTCATCAATATCTAAAAGTGGCAGCATATGGATACGGGCGTATGGATTGAGCATGAGCCCTCTTATAAAAGAGGGAGATTGGCTCGAAATAGAACATGTTGATTTTGAAGACTTAAAAATAGGCGATGTAATAGCAACTAAAAATATTTGCCAAGACAATCAGGTTACTACGCACAGGCTGATTAAGAAACTGGAAATGCAGCGTCAATTTATGACTAAAGGCGATAGTAATTACTCAGGAAGATATGATAAACCGCTGAGCGCGGAAAGCATAATCGGCAAAGTTATTGCCGTTAAACGGCAGAACGATATTATAAGGATAGATAATATTTTATGGAGGATGTTTGGCTATATCATAGTAAAGGCGTTCTTTTTTAATCCAAAATGCAATAAAATTATTTTAATGATAATAAGCCCGTTTTCTATACCTAAGAAAATTCCGGCGAAACTGGCAACCTTTGTTTTGTATAATATAAGAGAGTCTTTAATCGGCGTGCGCTTTTTTAGAAGAATAAGAAAAAAATTTTTTCAACTGGAAAAGGTAAAAATAAGGCCGATAGAAGATATTGATTATGAAAATATAGGCAAACTTATAGGCCTGCCCTTATCAAACATTGATGCAGTCAAGGGTTCGGATAGATATAGTTATGTGGTTGAATATGAGGGGAAAATAATAGGCAGAATCTGCATGCATAAAGAATGCAAAGGTTGTTTTACAGACAGTTATGTTATTGCAGGCTCACATGTTTCGAGAGGCTACAGGAGTTTAGGCGTAGGAGAGGCTATGAACAAGGCCTTGATTGAATGTGCAAAAAGAGACGGGATAAATATTTTATATCGAACGATTGATAATAAAAATAGAAAAAGTATAAACCTGGCTAAAAAACTCGGCTTTAAAAAGACAGAAAGAGATTTTAAATATAAATCTCCCGAAGAAGCAAAAATATATGAAAAACAATCTACATTTTATTTGGAATTGAACAGGAGTCTGTTGCCTAACGGCAACAGACTTGAGTTTGGCAACAAACTCAACAGGAAATAGTTATATTTTGTGCGGTTTTCAATAAGAGATATAGATTTGCATCTATACCGCTTTACTCAATAATCGCCGGATACGGCTTTCGTAAAATAAGGGAAAAACATGGATTATTTAGAAGAGCTTGAAAATAGAAGCATATATATAATAAGAGAAGCGTATGCAAGGTTCAGGAATATCGCGCTTCTTTGGTCTATAGGCAAAGACAGCACTTCGCTTCTCTGGATTGCAAGGAAAGCTTTTTTTGGAAAAATTCCATTCCCCATAATTCATATAGACACGGGTTATAAATTTAAGGAAATAAACGAATTTAGATCAAAATATGCCAAAGAATGGAATTTGAATCTATTAATTGCAAGAAACGAAAGGGCATTAGCGGAAAGCATGGGCCCGTATAGACATAAATTAGAATGCTGTAATGCACTTAAGACAGAAGCGTTAAAACAGGCCCTTGCAAAGCATGGCTTTAAAGCATTATTGCTTGCAATAAGACGGGATGAGCATGGAATTAGAGCCAAAGAAAGGATCTTTTCGCGGCGAACGGCTGATTTCAAATGGAACTATCAAGATCAGCCGGCAGAACTCTGGGATTTATATAAATCCGCGTTGGAGCTAGAGCAGCATTTTAGGATCCATCCTATGCTTCACTGGACAGAGCTTGATATATGGAGATATATTCAAAAGGAGAAAATGCCGGTAGTAAATCTTTATTTTGCAAAAAACGGAAAAAGATATAGAAGCATAGGATGCGAAACCTGCTGCGCGCCTGTTGATTCAACGGCCGATACGATTAAAAAGATTGTAAAGGAACTCATGACGACAAAAGTGGCAGAGCGCAGCGGCAGGGCGCAGGATAAAGAAAACGCGTATACCATGCAGAAGCTGAGATCGTTGGGATATATGTAGCCGCCCGCCCAATAAATTGGGCCCTACACAATTGCTCTGCAATTGTATAGGACAGAGTCCTATAAAAATCTTTTCCTACAAAAATGCTTGCCCGCGTAGTGAGCAGGCATTTTTATAGGACTAATCCCTTGAAATTGCTTTGCAATTTCGAGGGGCAGATTTTTATAGGGCAACTACAATGACGGTTTTACGGCTACCTGCCCAATAAATTGGGCAACTACTAATTGGTGTGGGGGTAAATGAAAAGAGAGACGCTTAAGATAGTTATAATCGGACACGTTGATCATGGGAAATCTACGCTTATTGGCAGGCTTTTGCTTGATACAAATTCTTTGCCAGAAGATAAAGTAGACGAAATTAAAAAAATATCCAAAGAATTAGGCAGGGAAGCGGAATTGGCATTTGTGGCAGATCAGTTAAAAGAGGAGCGCGAACGCAGCATAACTATCGATACCACTCAAATATTTTTTAAAACCAAAAGAAGAGATTATGTAATAATTGATGCGCCTGGACATGTTGAATTTATAAAGAATATGCTTACCGGAGCGGCACAGGCAGGGGCGGCGATATTAATAGTTGATGTTAACGAAGGCATGAAAGAGCAAACCAGAAGGCATTTATACCTTGTGAATATGCTCGGCATAAGCGATATTATTGTACTGGCGAATAAAATGGATTTAATAAATTATGATAAAGAAATATTCGGCAGATTAAAAGCCGAATTATTGAAGTTTCAGGACAAGCTTAACTTAAAAGTTGCTAATTTTATTCCCGCATCGGCCAAAGAAGGGGATAACATAACCAGGAAATCTTCGAATTTAAAGTGGTATAAAGGGCCCAGCTTCTTAGAGACTCTGGATAGAATTATCTCAAAGAGGGACGATATTAAAAAACCAATGAGATTTCCAATACAGGATATATATACTTTAGAAGACTCCAATATAATCTTAGGTAAAGTGGCATCAGGCGTGCTGAAGGAAGGAGAACCTGTTGAGGTATATCCTGAAAAAAAAGAAAGTAGGATAAAAAGTATAAAAGTTTTTAATAAAATGAAATATAGCGCGGAAAAAGGGGAATCCATAGGTATTATTTTACAAGATAAACATGATATTTTTAGAGGGCACGTTGTAGCTGAGAAGGATAGCGGGGCCGAGTGCGTTGATAGATTTAACGGGCGCATATTCTGGTTGTCTGAAGAGCCCTTAGAAGTAAATAAAAAAATGATCTTAAAATGCACTACACAGGAAGTTCCTTGTTCCGCGGAATCCATCAGAAACAGAATGAATTCTTCAACGCTTGATATTTTAGAGCCCAATGCCAAGAATTTGTTTTGTAATGAAGCGGGAGAAGTAGCGTTTAGAACGGAAAGACCTCTTGTTGTTGAAAAATACAGCTATATTCAAGAATTAGGCAGATTCACCATAGAAAGCGATAAGGGTGTTCAGGCCGCTGGAATAATCATCTAGAATAAAGGCTTGCCGTTGAAATAATATTGTTCAATCCCCCGGCAGGAATCCCCGGGTTTCAACCCGTGGGAGGAATGCTGTTTTGCCTCGGGAGGGAGCATTGGCCCTGCCGCCGGAGGCGGCGAGGCCGAGGGGGGGGCTCCACTAAATAATGAAAATCCTTCATATAATAAATTCAATCGATGATGAGCATGGCGGTCCGGCAGTACATGTGAAAAATTTAGCGAACGCTTTATGTAAATGCGGTCATGAAACAGAGATATATGCCTGCGACGGGCTTCCGATCAGAAGGCCGCATCAATACTATTATAATCCGCAAATACGAGAAAAACTTAGCCGCGATGCCGTTTTTTTTGATGTCGTTCATATTCATGGCATTTGGACATACCCTGATTTTATAGCTTCAAAATTATGTTACGAATTTGGAATCCCTTACATTATAACCAGTTATGGTATGCTTGATAAATGGTGCATGAGGCAAAAAAGAATTAAAAAATATATATATTATTTTTTCATAGAGAAGAAAATTTTAAAGAAAGCCGCATTTATTCATTTCTCTTTCGAAGACGAACACAGAAAATCGATTATTTATAACATTAAGCGAAACTTTAAATATATTCAGTATTTAATTAATTTTAAGGATATAGAAGAATCCGATAATGAACCAGGATACGGTTTGATAAATAAAAAATATATACTTTTTTTTGGGAGAATCCACAAGAAAAAGGGATGGGGCATTCTTATAAAAGCTTTTTTAAAATTACGTAAAGAGCATAAGTACAAAAATATTCATCTTGTTTTTATGGGAAAGGGCAAAAGGCCGCTTCAAGACGATAAAAATAACATCATAGATTTAGGGATGATTTATGGTAAAGAAAGGTTTAGCATAGTAAAGAATGCATTGTTTGTGTGTTTACCGTCTTATCAGGAAAACTTTGGGTTATCCATTGTCGAATCGCTCGCATGCGGGATACCCGTTCTTATAAGCAAATATATTGACATTGCTGATTTAATAGTGAAAAATAAAGTAGGCGTAGTATGCGATATTGACGTTCTTTCATTAAGCGAGGCAATGAAAGAAATGATTAGGCTAAAAGAAGATAAAAATTCTGCGTTACGGGCAAAAGAATTTGCATATAAGGAATTTGGCTGGGAAAAAATCGTGAATGAATATACCAGAATGTATCAAGAAGCGATAGCGATAAATAATGCTGGGAAAATAAGACAATAAGAATCCAGTTCTTTTAAAAAGAGATAATAATGTAGCTGCCTGATTTACTTGTGCCCCGAAGTCTTGGCGAAGGGGTATCAGGCAAAAAACGTTAGCTCGATAAATCGAGCAACTACAATGATATTGTTAAACAACATGCGGTTATTAAAACAAATTAGATTGCCCAATTATGATTATAAGAAAAACGGATATTATTTTGTTACTATATGCGCAAACTATAGAAAAGGTTTATTAGTCGATGATCTCAAAAATGTAGTTGCTCAATTTATTGAGCAAATGCCTTCAAAAATAAAAGGTATAAAAATTGATTACTATTCTATTGTACCTACCCATGTTCACATTATTCTAATATTGGAAAACTGCGATTTAAAATTAGGCGAGATTATTCGAAGGTTAAAAGCGTCGACAAGCAGGTATGCCGGTCTAAAATTATGGCAACCTAACTATTATGAACATGTTAGTCGAAATGAAAATTCATTAACAGATATTAGACAATATATTATTAACAATCCGGAAAAGGAAAGATTAGATTTTGAAGAATTATCTACGTAGTGTAGTTGCCTGATTTACTTGTGCCCCGAAGTCTTGGCGAAGGGGTATCGGGCAAAAAACGCTAGCTCGATAAATCGAGCAACTACAGCTACGCGATGTTGTTCGCCCAATAAATTGGGCAACTACAATTACGCGATATCGATGGCCCAATAAATTGGGCAACTACAATTACGCGATATCGATGGCCCAATAAATCGAGCAACTACAATTACGCGATGTTGATGGCTATCAAAGAAGGATAGATTGGCTTAGATGATTGTATTAAGCATTAATCCATATCATCCGAATGTATCAGCGGCGATAGCAAAAGATAATAGAATTACCGCATTTGGAAAAGAAGGAGATTTTCTAGGTTTAGAACATTGTTCTAGCTTTCCGCTGAATTCGATATTATTCTGCCTGCAAAAAGCAGATGTAAAATTAGATGACATTGATTATATATTAATACCGAAAAGCCCATTTGTACATCCGCTGGAGAGGTTCATTGTATTCATTAAAACTAATTTTCGATCCGGAAAAAAAAGAATTAGATCTAACCTTAGATTAATTTCTATTAAGAAAGATATCGCGAAAGCAGTAAAGCAGGATACGAAAGCCAAGGTTATTTTTGTTGAACATCATAAAGCGCATCTTGCGGATGCTTATTATAATTCCGGTTTTGATAACGCGTTAGTGTTTTCCTGCGATGGTTCAGGTGATATGACTACAACCATGTGGGGGATGGGTAAGGGTAAAGATATAAATGTGAAGGGAAGAATAAAATATCCGCATTCGCTGGGAATGTTATATACGGCATTTACTCAGGCCCTAGGGTTTACTGAATATGGAAGCGAATATAGAACCACTGAGCTTTCTTCCAAGGGTATGCCGTTTTATGTAGATATAATAAGAAAGATAATACACATAAAGAAAAACGGAAAGTTTGCATTAGACATGTCTTATTTCGATATTTTTAAAAAAGGCGTTGTTTTAGCCGTAGATGAAGGCAGGCCAATTTTAAACAGATTATATTCGGACAAACTTTATAGACTATTGAGCAATATTAAAAATAGGCATGATATTGCCGCGTCTTTACAGAATGTTGTCGAAGAAGTAATTTTAAATCTGTTGAATAAACTAAGAAAGAAATATAGGCAGAATAACGTTTGTTTATCAGGGGGGATATTTTTAAATAAGCCGCTTTGTGAAAGAATTATCAAGAGCAATATGTTAGATAATGTATATGTTTCCAAAGAGCCAGCCGATGCAGGAACGGCTGTAGGGGCATTATTTTATTTTTACAATATGATATTAAAGGAAAAATTAAAATATGAGGATTCTATTTATAGACCAGTATTTTTATCCGGATCTTCAGATGAGCTCAGTGCTCCTGACGGATCTAGCAACACACCTTGCCGAATATAATAATGTAACAGCAATATGCGGCACACCGTCTTCTTTTATAGATAAAGAAAACACTAAGTCTGTTGACAGCGTAACTGTCCATAGAGTAGCAAGCACCAATTTCAGCAAAAAAGTAATTTTCGGCAGATTGATTAATTATATCTCATTTTTAGTATTGGCCTTTTTCAAAGCATTATGCATCAAGAAGCATGATATTGTGTTTTCCATGTCAACGCCCCCTTTCATCAACCTTGTGGGTTTACTTACGGGCTGGAAGATGAAGGCGCCATATGTATATATTTGCCAGGACTTATTTCCGGATACAGCAATTGCATTAGGATTAATAAAAAATGAATTTTTAAAAAAAGCGCTCCTAAGCCTTAATCATTTTATACTTAGAAAAACGAGTAAAATTGTCGCAATAAGCAGCGCCATGAAGGAAAAAATAACACAAAAAGGCATACCGGAAGAAAAAATCATTGTAATCAATAACTGGGCTAACACAGACGACATAAAGCCCGGCCCAAAAGATAATCCGTTTTCCAGAAAATACAATTTAGTAGATAAATTTGTTGTTTTATATGCGGGTAATATAGGATTAGCTCAGGACCTGGATATAATTTTGGATACAGCAGGTAAATTAAAAAATATTAATGAGATTAGATTTGTAATAATCGGAGAAGGCGTAGAGAAGGAAAGAATATATAAAAGAATAAGAAAAGACAAGCTAGAAAATATCTTAATATTGCCGTTTCAACCCAAGGAGAATCTCGATAATGTATACGCCTCTTCAGACACCTGCCTTATTACGCAAAAGAGCGGACTTGCGGGTTATCTTGAACCCACAAAAATATATTATATTCTCGCAAGCCAAAAACCGGCTATAGCGAGCATCGAAGCTATAAGCGAAACAGCTAAAATTATTTCTAAATTCAATTGCGGATTTATAATTAATAATGGGAATTCAGATGGAATTGTAGAAAAAATTATCTCTATATTTAAAGCAGCTCATCCCAGCACATCATCTTGCGATAAAGATGTATCGCTTAGAGAAATGGAAAAAAATCGAGAAAATTCTCTTTATAATTACATGAAAATGTTAGAAAATGTAGTTAATATTTATCATGAAAACTCTATTGTTAAGACCTTTTGTTGATAGTTATATAGGCATTATTCCGCCATCTTCAATAATGTATCTTTCTTCATATCTGAAATCAAGGGGTAAAGATGCTTCATTAATCGATACCTGTGCATGCAGGAGTTCTTTGGGACAATTGGATAGAGAGAACCCTTTTATTATCAAGTTGTTAAATGATATAAGCATGCATAGCCCTGACATCATAGGCATGACACTTTTCAGCCGTGAGTTAACAGACATTGCAAGTATATGTAAAATAATAAAGAGTAATTTCAAAAAGATCTATATAGTGTTAGGCGGGCCGCACTCCACAGTTATGCCGCAGGAAACATTGGAGCAAATTCCTGAATGCGATTTTGTCGTAAGGGGCGACGGCGAAAAAATTTTTGATAATCTAATCGAGGCCTTATCAGAAGGCTTGGATTTGAAAACCGTAAAAGGCGTTTCATACAGAAGGAAGGAAGATAGAGTAATTATGCACAATGAAGATGATGAAATAATAGAAGATTTGGATTCTTTGCCTTTTCCCGATAGGATAAGCGTTATGGATAATTACAAAGATATAAAATACAGCTCTTTGTTTTACGGAAGCCCTTCAGACGCCGTTATATCCAGCCGGGGATGCGTTTATCAATGTTATTTCTGCTATAAAGTATGCAAAAGATACAGAAGCCGAAGCCCTGAAAATGTTTTTGAGGAAATAATGTATATAGTGAAAAATGTATCTCCGAAAAGCATACAAATTATGGATGATTCGTTTACTCTCGAAAGAGAAAGGTGTGTTAAAATATTAGACTTAATAATAAAGGAAAAACTTTACTGCCGATTTAAGGTTAGAAGCAGGGTAAATGCCGTAGACAAAGAGCTCCTTAAGAAAATGAAAAAAGCAGGAGTAGACGCTATTGTTTATGGGCTCGAATCGGGTTCTGATTATATGCTTAAAGCATTTAACAAAAAAACAACAGCGGAAGAAAATGTAACGGCCTGCAGATTAACTAAAGAAGCAGGAATAAATTGTTACGGCGGCATGATTTTATTTTATCCGGGCGAAAGCGAGGATACCATTAAAGAAACTTTAAAATTTATAGATAGAGCAAAGCCGGATCTTGTCAGGTTCAACGTACTCTGCCCGTTTCCCGGAACGCCTGTTTATAATGAGGCAAAACTAAACGGTAATCTTGTGGGAGATTGGGGCGTAAACATGAAAGAGCCTTGGGTTAGAATAAAAGATTTTAAGGATATAAATGAGATGAGCCGAATCACCGTTCAGTTATCGAAAAAAGATCAGCGTCGCCCGAGAAGAATTTTTTTTATATTGAAATTATTTATAAGACAGTTTTTAAAAGATCCGGCTTCATTTTCAAAATTACTTTTCAGATTAATCGCATTTATGCTACCATATAGGAAATGGAAAATTTATTACGTAAAATCATACCCTATAATTTGAGAAGCAGGGTCCACAACTTTTTTATGCGGAAATATCGGTTGTCTTACTCCTCATGCGGAGAAGATGTTATGCTGAATTATCTTTTTAGAGATAAAACAACCGGATTTTATATAGATTGCGGCGCATGCGATCCTATATGGATGGGTTCAAACACCTATTTCTTTTATCTTAAGGGGTGGAAGGGAATCAATATAGATGCAAGACCTGGTTCGATGAAAAGATTCAACGCGGTAAGGCCTCTAGATATAAATATTGAAGCAGCTATATCTGATGAAAATGGAATATACAGTTTTTATGAGATAAAAAATATGCCCGAATCCGGGAGTTTGTCATTGGATTTTCTTAAGAAACTGGAAAGAGATAAATTAATAGACGGCATTTCACAGGTAAAAACAAAAAAGTTATCCGATATTTTAGATCAATATATGCCCAAAAACAAAGGAATTGATTTTTTGACAATGGATTTAGAGGGGTTCGAACTTAAAGCCCTTAAGTCAAACAATTGGAATAAATACAGGCCTAAAGTAATTTTAGTGGAGAGTTTTAATAGATTAAAGGATAAAGAATACGATTCGCAAATCAGGCATTACCTTGGAGAAAACGGCTATGACGTTCTCGCAAAGACGTTAAACATGTTATTTTTTGTTGAAGCATCGGTAAAGTTAATTAATAATAACCAACAGATTCAGGAAGATTGAGATTTTTCTGTATTCAGTATAAAGAAATTGATTATAACTCTAATATAGCCAGAAACCCGTCTATTTGCCCTTTCAATTGATGCAGTGTTTTTATTGATAATAATCTTTTGGCGATATAACCCGGCCTTAAATAGAATCTTTTATTCGCGCCATCCAGGAATTTTGAAAATTTATTCCTGTCAAGTACGGAATTATCACAATAAATCTCTTTATGGTCGAGAATCGTGCTTTTTGAAAAATCAAAATTATAACCGTTCTTTATAAGTTGGCCATAGATTTCTGTTCCGGGAAAAGGTATAAATTTATTAAAATGCGCGTAATCAAGTTTCATATCAATCGCGAAGCGTACAGTTTTCTCAAGGCTTTCCCATGTCTCGCCAGGCGTCCCTACAATAAAATCTCCCCTTACTTCAAGCCCGGCTTCTTTTGTTAAGCGGACAGCCCTTCTGTTCATTTCGACTGTATTGCCTTTCTTTAAAAGTTTTAGCATTCTGTCATCGCCGGATTCGAAGCCATACAATACCTGCCAACAGCCTGCTTTTTTCATGCGCTTTAAGAGATGCCCACCCACATATTTTACTTGCGTAAGACAAGTCCATGAAATTTTGATTTTTCTTCTGTCAAGCTCATCGCACATTTCATACACTCTTTGTTTGTTAAGCGTAAACGTATCGTCAAAAAAACGAATTTCTTTAACACCATAGTTTGAAATCAACCTTTCTATTTCCTGAACGATATTTGATGCGCTTCTCATCCTGAATTGTTCGCCAAAGACCTTTCTATCACAGAACGTGCATTGCGATGGGCATCCCCGGCTAGATATTATAACAGCATAAGGTACTTTGCGGCAGGAAGCAGGGGTAGGCCGATATAATCCGGGGTTAGGAAGGAGGTGCCTTGCCGGCAAAGGTATTGAGTTTAAATTTTGTATATAAGGCCGGTAATCATTTATATGCGTTCCTTCATCATCTTTATAAACAATTCCGAGTATTTCATTTAATTTTTCAAAAACACCATTTCTATAATTTCTAAAGAGTTCTTCAATAGTAACCTCTCCTTCGCCCATTATTCCGATGTCGAAAAGATTCGTTTCAATAGTTTCTTTGGGCATTGCGGTGACGTGGGCGCCGCCAATTAAAATTTTTGTCTCGGGAATATTTTTGCGTATAAATTCGGCTGTATATTTAGCTTTAATAAATGAAGGCGTGGTAGAAGTTATGCCGATAATATCAGGACGCCAGTTTTTTATTATTTCAAATAATTTATTAAACGAAATCCCGATAGCGCAATCAATAATTTTTACTTCTATGCCGATTTTTTCTAAAACAGCCGCAATATATGCTATTCCAAGAGGAGAAATAATATTTAAAACTTTTTTTATACTTTTTGTTTTTCCAACGGATTCTTCTTCATGCTCGAAAGGCGGATTTATTAACAAGGATTTCATAATTGCGGATTATTATTTACGATAGAGAAACATTTTTAAATAATTGTCGGCCCGTTCCTTAAATTGAAAATAATTGTTAACAGGAAGAAGTATAATGTTTATTATTTTAACCAGCCATCTCAAACGCTTATTAGAGAATATATGAATGATAAACATGCTTAAAGACGGCGGCAGGCTTGTTAATCCGGGGAAAAAAGCAGCGGCGGTTTCCGATAATAACCTATTTGGCAAATCGATCATCGAACTGTAATGGACGGATCCCGCGCCTTTATAAATAAGGCCTAGTTTTTTTTCACTAATGATTTTTTCGTTCCGACAATAATTTAATAACGCCGTGCCCGGAAACGGATAAAGTACGAATGTTGCCGTATTGGTTGGTTTTAAATTATGATTAAACATTATATTTTCTTTAATATCATCCGCTGTTTCTCCGGGTAAGCCGAATATATATTCGACATAAGACGGCAAGCAGTATTTTCTTAATGAATTTACCGCAGATATGATTTGTTCATTTGTTTCGGTTCTACCCAATATGTCTTTGCGTTTTTTTTGAACCGCTGTCTGTATTCCCATACACACAGAAGCGCAACCCATCTCTTTTAACAATTTGACTATATCACTAGATACAAAACGCGGATGCACATTACATTGAAACGGCAAATTTATAAATCTGCGATATAATTCACCAAACCGTTCAAGCCAATTTTTGTCAATTGTTAAAATATCGTCCTGAAAGTTTATTGTCTTTATTGAATAAAGATTTGTAAAATATTTGAGTTCCTCTATCGTTCGTTCGGGAGTTTGACGTCGAATACCCGGGCCTAAATTGAGATACATTTTTTTCCATTGTTCATTAATACAGTAAGTGCAGGAGTGGAGGCAGCCGCGGCTTGTCGACACCATAAGGCTTCTTGAAAACGCCCCGTATTTATAAAAGAGATCTTTATCCGGAAAAGGCAATGTATCAAGATTTTTTATTAACGGCCTCAAAGAATTTTTAATAATCGAACCCTCTCGAATGAAATAAAAATTTCTTAATGAAGTAGGTTTTTCCCCTTCTTTTAAATATCTCACAAGTTCAATAAGGGCCTCCTCGCCTTCTCCTATACAAACTGCGTCAAACAAGCCCTCTCTAATTATATATTCCGGTATTATAGATGCATGCACCCCGCCTATCACTGTATAGCAATTATAGGATTCCTTTATCTTTTTAATAAGTTCACGTATATATGGATAAGTATTGGTTATTGAAGATACGGCTAGTATATCCGGTTTAAAACATTTAACGCGCTTTATTAGATAGGGCCATCTGTTAAGTTGTTTCAGGAAGGGGAATGAAAAATAAAAGGTATCGTCAAACCCCGGGTCGAAAATTAAATCTGTCGCATGCCCTTCTTTTTTAAGAAAGGCGGACAGATATTCTATACCCATACTTTCCGCGCCGCGGTAAAGAAACATTATTTTCATATAATCTTTTTAGGCGCCTTCATGCACTGTTAAGAACCGGTTTTTTCTAAAGTTATCACAGCGTGAGTGAATAGATCCTTTGGGCCGAAATAGTAGCCCGCTATTTTAAAATCAGTTTTTTTAAAAAAAGACTCTGCCTGCGAATAAGACTTGATATAAGTTTTTATATCAGGGCATTGTATTGCATTTTTTTTATATACTCTATTTGAGAGATAATTAAAAGATTTTAATAAAATAACGAATATGCCAAACTCGTGCGGCCAGAACAATATAATTTTGCCTTGATGTTTTAATACACGGTTAAATTCTTTTAATATTTCAATAATTTCGCTTTGCGTGAAGTGCTCCATTACACCGAAATTGTAAATTCCGTCAAAAGATGCTTTTTTAAAAGGTATTCTAAGAATGTCGCCTTGAACAAGCCTTTTGGGGTCATCGTTAATTTTTAATGCGTTAAATGAGATATCTATTGGAAATAATTTAAAATTTTTACGTGCTTTTTCATCAACTAAACCGCTGCCGCAGCCGGCGTGTAAAAGCACCGAGTCATTTTTATAATTTCTATCCAAGAAAAAAATAAGAGATTCGGATATGATAAATTTTCTATAAAAAGCAGCGAGTTTATGGAATATATTATGGATTATACCCTTTCTATCAGACCAAAACATATCCCAATTATTATCAGGATTATTTTCCGCCATTATTTAAAATAATAAAAAAACTATTTATTTGGTTGCGTATATAGTCATAAGACCGCTAATTTTAAAAAAAGACGATAGCATATCTATTGGTATAGAAAGAATTTTAATAGGAAGCAAATTCATATTTATTTTTAAACCAAATTTATTCAAAGAATAACCTAAACTAGGAAAAAGGCCCAAAGAAACCGCATCAAATCTTATTCTATAAATTTTATAACCGATCTTTCTTAATAAATGGCATATAGTTTCCGGTGAAAATTGATAATAATGTGTTGGTATTTCTAAATGATGCCAAAATTTTTTGAATAATTTTGCTTCAAGGCTTTCTATATTCGGAATCCAGATTATTATTTTACCACAGGGCTTTAATAGTTCATGTGCTTTTGTCAAGGTTTTGAACGGATCATCTATATGTTCTAAGCTTCCCCAAAAGGTGATAAGGTCAAAATAATTACCCGGTAAATCTATTTCATACAATTGGCATTTAAATATTTTTTTTAGGTTTAATTTACTCTTTATAAAATTTATTAACGCTTCATTTATTTCTGTTCCATAGCAGTCCCACCCGCGATTTTTCAGAAAGTATAGATAAGATCCGTTCCCACAGCCGACATCGAGAACTTTACCTTTTTTCGTTTTAGGATTGCGATGATACATATAATACAACCTTTCACAAAAAGATATCATTCTCTGTTCGTGGTATTTGTAATGCCCAGGATAATATCGGGCAATAAATTCAGGCTTAATGCGGGGATTCGTATAGACTAAACCGCATCCATTGCATTTTACTAAATTAAATTGTTCCGGCTGGTTATACCTTGTCGAAAACGCTTTGTATAGCAGACGCGTATCGCTTGAGCCGCATAAATTGCAAGAAACATATTCAAGCCGTGCTTGAGCCGACATATTTTACAGCCTTTTTATAATTTATTAATATTAGAGTTTGTTGCCAAACTCATGATTACAGTGATTTTAAAAAGATTACGGTGATTTCAAGCTTAAAAATTATCACTGTAATCACATTTTAATCTCTGTAATCAGGTCTGTTGCCGTTAGGCAACAGACTCATATTAAAATCTATTAGACGTTAGCAACCTAACGGTGGTGAAGATGTATTTTACTCCGCGCTTATAATAATCGGAAATATTAGTACCGGTTTTTGAATAGCCGGCTCGACGCGGCATCCAGACATAAGGAACTTCTACGACGCGATAATTTAATTTCAAGGAATGATAGATAAAATCAATAAAATACTCGCCGTAATCGCCATTTAATCTTATTTTTTTTAAGACTTCTTTTTTTGCTACCACAAAACCGCTCGTATAATCTCTGAATCTATGATCAAGACAAATCTGTATAAATAGATTCATTGCCTTGCTTAGAAAGACCTCTGAGAATCTTTCATTGCGGTATTCTTTAGGCCCTCTCCAGTTCGCACCAAGAACAAAGCGCGACCCCGCCGCGACGTCATAATCCGCATTTATTAATGATAGGAGAACCGGAATATATTTTGGAGGCATAGAGAAATCGCAATCCATCCAACCCACCGCATCCCCCGTAGAAATATCTATGCCTTTTTGTATGCTCGCGGTAAGACAGCGTTTATTAATACGTCTCTCGATTTTTAAGAAGGGATACCCCCCGCTTTTAATCATATCCTCGACTATTTCGGCCGTGCCGTCCGGCGAGTTATCATCGACAACTATTATTTCGTGGATGTTTTCAACATATTTTATTATCTCATCTATTAAAGGCCTAATATTGAGAGCCTCATTGTATGTGGGAAGAATCATTGAAAGCTTATTTTTCATAAGAATAAATTTTTAAAAGCGTTTACGACTTGTTTAATTTCTGTGTTTTTTATACCGAGGCCGCTTGGGATATAGAAGCCAATCCTTGCTATTTTTTCCGTTATCGGACAAGACTCTTTTTTAAAAAGACCCATTTTTCTAAAGACGGGTTGTTCATGGATACCGATAAAAAAAGGCCTTGTTTCTATCCCGGATTTTTCTAATTTATTAATGATTTTATAAGACGGCCAAGACACATGAAATTTTGGGCTTTTCGATATCCAGTTACCGTCAAAATATTTTTTTGTTTTCGGCCCTTCAATGAGTAGAACGCCGTACATCCAAAACACGTTTTTAACATCGTTATTTTCTATCGGAAGTTTTAACGGAAAATTTTTAAGATACTCAGAATATTTTTTTGCTATATCTATTTTATCTTTAATTATTTTATCGATTCGCTGAATCTGCGCCAAACCTATCGCCGCTTGCATGTTAGTAAGGCGATAATTATAGCCCATTTCGTTATGCAAAAATCTCGGAGATTTTAAAAAACATAGATTTCTATAGCTGCGTAAGCGTTCGGCTGCAGTTTTATTAGATGTCAAAACCATCCCTCCCTCGCCCGTTGTAATAATTTTATTTGCATAAAAAGAAAAACAGGAGAGCTGTCCGAAGCTGCCGCATTTTTTACCTTTATATTCAGCGCCATGCGCCTCAGCCGCATCCTCGATTACGACGAGATTATGTTTTTTCGCAATTTTTAAAATCGGATCCATATCACAGGGGTGCCCATAAATGTGAACAGGCATTATAGCCACTGTTCTATCGGTAACCTTTTCTTCTATTTGACTTACGTCAATACAATATGTCTTGGGATCACAGTCAACAAGTACGGGCACGCATCCATTTTTAACAACCGCCTGCGCACAGGAGATGATGGTAAAACTAGGCAATATTATTTCGCTTCCTTCGGGAAAATTGCAGACCTTTACGGCCAGTTCTAATGCGGCAGTTCCATTGCATACGCCTATGCCGTATTTTTGTCCGCAATATTCAGCCCATCCCGATTCAAAACGCTCAAGATAATCGCCATAAGAAGAAATCCAGCCGGCCGTTATGCAGTCAGAAACATATTTTAATTCGTTTCCGTTTAATTTTGGCTCGTTTACGGGGATCATAATATGTGTTGTAAGAACTTAAAAAATCTTTTAGCGCTATAAATCGAATGGGGGTTATATTAATTAGCATAATTATATATCGAGGGATATTATAAGGCAAGTTAATTAGACTATACGCTAAAACTTAATTAAAACCTGAAAGAAATATTTGCTGCAAGGTAATTAGTGTGCTATATTAATGTCAGAACTTATTCTGATAAAATATAATTAATAAATATGGCGATACCTTATGTGGTTGATGATATAGATATGCTGATATGCCCGGCATGCAAATCAAGCCTTGAAATATTAAATGATAAAATTATTTGTCTAAATTGCAGTCATAGATATGGTATTGAAGACGGCATTCCGCTCCTTTTCTGTCCTAACGAATGGGGCAAGCAAAAAGAGGATGTTACAGATATTGTTAAGTCATTTTATGAGAAGACGCCTTTTCCTGATTATGAAGATTTGGAGACCGTATCTGATGTTTGTCTAAAGGCGGAAAAAAGTCTTTTTGCAAGTTTGTTAAACAAACAAATTCCGCTTAACGCAAGGGTACTAGAGGTAGGATGCGGAACGGGTCAATTATGCAATTTCTTGGGTATTGCCGACAGGGCTGTCTACGGCACAGATATCTGCATTAATTCACTGAAATTAGCACAGAATTTTAAAAATAAAAATAATATTGAAAGAGTAAAATTCTATCAAATGAATTTATTTAGACCGATATTTAAAGAACAAAGTTTTTCGTTTGTTATTTGTAATGGAGCCCTTCATCATACAAGCGACCCCTTTTTAGGATTTCAGACAATAGCAAGACTGGTAAAAAAGGGTGGTTATATCTTGATAGGACTATATAATAAATATGCTAGGATACCCATTGATATCCTCAGGCTTTTTTTTAGAATGTCTAGATTCCGCCTCACTTTTTTAGACCCGCGATTAAAAGAAAATAAATTGGGCAGTAGAAAAAAAGAAGCGTGGGTGGCAGATCAATATAAAAATCCACATGAATCAAAACATGCCATAAAAGAGATATTAAAATGGTTTGATCAAACAGATTTCGATTTTATAAACAGTATACCAAAATTAAAATTTTTTAGTGATTTTTCAGAAAATGAACTTTTATTCGAAGTCAACCCCAAAGGCAATTGTCTTGACCATTTTCTTTTACAGTTTAGTTCGATTTTTAACGTCACTCCCGATAACGGATTATTTTTATTTATCGGCAGAAGAAAATGATAAATTGCTTAAAAGAAATATTATGGAATGAGTAAATTACATCAATTCGTAGAATTTTTTAAATTTATTATAATACGCAAAAAATGGTGGCTTATACCGATTGTGATTTTTATAGTTATAGCCGCTATGTTTTTTGTTGCACAGCAAAGTTCTTCAGTAGCGCCTCTTATTTATGCTATATTTTGACGTTATTAACATGATAGAAGATATTATTTTCTTTAAAAGCCTATTTGAGGATTTCTGTTACGGCCTTTAATTGTTCAAAAATAAAATAGGCTTGTTTTTCTGCTCCGTATTCTGATAGATGGTAATCATCGATAAATAAATCGCTCCTATCAAATGTATCAAAGTACGAAACTATGTCGAAATAATATACATTTTTATGTTTTTCAGCGAATGTTTTTAATAAATTATTAAATTTATTTATGATAGTTAATAATGTTTTGTCGGTTGAGCTTAAGCCGCGATATGCGCTGTCATCATTTAGAGAAACAGAACGCAATGGATTTATGGGTACG
>Ga0315295_10001460_pt1 | contig 20290 bp, 17 predicted proteins | sample YL17G14_0_MG_FD_204453 | JGI IMG/M metagenome (GOLD analysis project Ga0315295, IMG submission 204453) | Sediment microbial communities from Yellowstone Lake, YNP, Wyoming, USA - YL17G14_0 | ecosystem: Environmental > Aquatic > Freshwater > Lake > Sediment | place: USA: Wyoming | collected...
CGCGCTAGCTACTGGCGGGGCGTCCAACTACTCCCGTTGGAGCAACCCGGCGTTCGACAAGCTGGTCAAGCAGATCGGCCTCGAGATGGATGCGGCGAAGCGCGCCGAGCTCTACAAGCAGGCGCAGACGATGCTGCAAGACCAGGTACCGATGATGAACTTCCTGGTCAACACGGCGGTTGCCGGACAGCCGGCCAACGTGGACGGCATCGCGCTAGCGCCGGACTGGCCGCAGACCCTGTTTGGGACTGCGCACTACACCGAATGAGGTAACGGACGGATCGGCCGGCCGGCAGTCATGGCTGCCGGCCGGCCCACGAGGGAGGGGGTCGTTGCGGCCCCCTCCCTCGCCGTCTCGTAGTAGCATGTGTCACCTGCCGCCGCCGGCGGCACCCGGCGGCCTTCGACGCCGCGGCATCCCGCCGTGGCAAGCGAGGACGAAGCAGTGGTTGAGCCTGACGTGACCAACGAGCTCATCGACGCGACCCTCATGGACCAGGTCGCGGTCGCAGAGCTTGGCGCCCCCGCGTCACAACCACGGCCCAAGGCTTGGCGCCTGTACTGGCGCCGCCTGCGGAAGCGGCCGGCGGCGTTCGTCGGCACGATCGTGTTCCTCTTCTTCGTCTTCCTGGCCGCCTTCGGGCCGCTGGTCGCGCCCTACGACTACCAGGCGCAGGACTCCAAGGCCCGCCTCGAAACGCCGACGTTGAGCCATCCCTTTGGCACCGACCAGTTCGGCCGTGACATCTTCAGCCGTATCGTCGTCGGCACGCGCAACATCTTCCTGCTCGGCGGGCTAGGCACGCTGGTCGCGGTGGTGATCGGCACCGCCATCGGACTGGCCTCGGGGTACGTCGGCGGCATCGCCGACGAGGTGGCGATGCGCTTGCTCGATGTGCTGCTCTCGTTCCCGGCGCTGCTGCTGGCGCTCGTCCTGCTGAGCACCGTGGGTCCGTCGAACGTGAACATCGTCCTGGTAGTCGCCGTGCTCTACATCCCCATGGTCGCGCGCGTCGTGCGCAGCATGGTGCTCGACCTCAAGACGAAGGAGTTCGTCGAAGCGGCGCGCGTGCGCGGCGAGACACGCGCCTACGTGCTCTTCCGCGAGATCCTGCCGAACTCGCTGCCGCCTCTCCTGGTGGAGGCGTCGATGCGCTTCTCGTACTCGATCTTCCTGGTCGCCTCGCTAGGCTTCCTCGGGCTCGGCGTGCAGCCGCCGTCGCCCGACTGGGGTCTGCAGATCAACGAGGCGCGCAACTACTTCTCGCTGGCGCCCTGGACGCTGCTCTTCCCCGCCTGCACCATCGCCGCACTTGTGATCGCCACGAATCTGATGTCGGACGGGCTGCGTCAGGTCATGCTGCCGGGCGGCGGGAGGAACTAGCGTGGACGCTCCCGCCGCCTCCGCGATGTCTGGGCCTGGGGGGACCGCCACAGCGTCGCGCCCCGTCTTCGAGATCGAGGGGCTCAGCATCGAGTACACGACCGAGCTCGGCATGCTCCCCGCCGTGCGCAACGTCTCGCTGCGCGTGCACGAGCACGAGAGCTTTGGCTTGGTCGGCGAGTCCGGCTCGGGCAAGTCGACGCTCGCCATGGGGGCGATACGCTACCTGGCCGCCAACGGGCGCGTGACTGCCGGGAGCGTGCGCCTCAACGGCGTCGAGCTGCTCGACCTCTCGCCGCGCCAGCTCCGCGCTTTGTGGGGCTCACGCATCGGGGTCGTGTACCAGAGCCCCTTGAGTGCGCTCAATCCATCGATCGTGATCGGCAAGCAGCTTGCGGAGGTCGCGCGCCAGCACCTCGGCATGGAGCATGCCGCTGCCCTGGCGCGCGCCGAAGGCATGCTCACCAAGGTCGCGATGCCCGACCCGGGCGCGGTGATGCGGCGCTACCCGCACCAGCTTTCGGGCGGCATGCTGCAGCGCTGCGTAATCGCCATGGCGCTGATGACGGATCCGTCGCTGCTCATCATGGACGAGCCGACGACGGCGCTCGACGTCACCACGCAGGCGGTGGTGCTAGACCTGGTTGCCGAGCTCAAACGCGAGTTCGACTCGGCCATCCTCTACATCACCCACGACCTCGGTGTGATCACCAAGATCTGCGACCGCGTCGGTGTGATGTACGCCGGCGAGTTCATGGAGCAGGCCGCCCTGCGCGAGCTCTTCCACCAGCCGCTGCACCCGTACACGCTCGACTTGCTCGGCTGCGTGCCGCACTTCGACCCCACGCCGCAGAAGCGCTCTCTGGTTACCATTCCGGGAGCGATCCCGCGGGTGGACGAGCTGCCGCTGGGCTGCATCTTCGCGCCTCGCTGCCGCTACGTGGAGAAGGAGTGCCACGCGGACCGGCCGCCGCTCGTCGACGTCACCGACGGTCACCTGAGCGCCTGCCGGCGCTGGCGGGACGTGCCGCCGCCTGCCGTTCACCTGCGCGAAGCGACGGAGGCAGTGCGCATGGCCGAGGAGGGCGCGGCGGCTGCTGACGTGCTCGTGCGGGCCCAAGGCACGGAGGTCCACTTCAAGGGCCCGAGGGGTTTCTTCCGCGGTCGCACCGCGCGCGTCATCCGCGCGGTGGATGGGGTCGACCTGGACGTTTGTGTTGGGCAGACCCTGGGCGTCGTCGGCGAGAGCGGCAGCGGCAAGACCACCGTTGCGCGCGCGATCATCGGACTGACGCCCGCTACCGGCGGCGCCATCACCTTGCGCGGCCGCCGGCTGCCGCCGTCCACCGGGCGGCGCCCGCGCGCCACGCTGAAAGAGATCCAGATGGTGTTCCAGAACCCGGACGCGTCCCTCAACCCCACGCGCAGCGTCGGCGAGGCGATCAGTCGGCCTCTGGTGCTGCTGAACGGCCTCAGCCGGCAGGGCGCGCGGGCGCGCGCCAAGGAGCTGTTGCAGGCAGTCAGCCTGCCGGTCAGCTACTTCGACCGCCTGCCGCACGAGCTGAGCGGCGGCGAGAAGCAGCGCGTAGCCATCGCGCGCGCCTTCGCCGCCGAGCCCGAGCTGATCCTCTGCGACGAGCCCATCAGCTCGCTCGACGTATCAGTACAGGGCTCGCTGATGAACCTGCTGATGAAGCTGCAGGTCGAGAAGAGCACGTCGTACGTCTTCATCTCGCACGATCTCTCGGCGGTGCAGCACCTCTCCGATGCGATTGCCGTGGTGTACCTCGGACGCGTGATGGAGTTGGGCACCGCGGTGCGCGTGCTCACGCCGCCCTTCCACCCGTACACCGAAGCGCTCCTTTCTGCGGTGCCGCTCGCCGACCCCGACGTAGTACAGCAGCCAATCCGCCTCGGCGGCTCGGTGCCCAGCGCCATGGACGTGCCGCCCGGCTGCCGCTTTCACCCGCGCTGCCCGCGCTGCCTGGGCGACGTGTGCCGCGAGCAGGAGCCGCCGTGGCGCGAGGGCGAGGGCGACCATCGCCTGTGCTGCCACATCCCGCTCGATGAGCTGGCTCGCCTGCAGGCGGAGACGATCGTGCTCGACGCGGGGGAGGGCGCCTGATGGCACGCTTCATCGTCAGGCGCCTCGGCTTCCTGGTGCTTACGGTCTTCCTCTCATCGATGATCATCTTCTGGGCCACGGCGGTGCTGCCCGGAGACCTGGCCACCATGGTCCTCGGCCGCTACGCTACCGAGCAGGCCAAGGCGGAGCTACGACACGAGCTAGGCCTCGACCAGCCCATCGCGGCGCAGTACGGCCGCTGGCTGCAGGACTTCGTGAAGGGTGACTGGGGCACCTCGGTCAGCACGGATACGGCCGTCCGCCCCGTGGTCTTCCAGCGACTGCGCAACTCGCTCATGCTCGCTTCCGTGGCCTTCGCGATGTACGTCCCACTCGGCATCCTGCTCGGCCTCATCGCGGCGCTGCGCAAGAACACCTGGGTCGATCAGACGATCTCGGTGGGCTCGCTCGCCTTCATCGGTCTGCCCGAGTTCGTCAGCGGCGTCATCCTGATCACCATCTTCGCGGTTGAACTCGGCTGGTTCCCGGCGCAATCGGCGATCGCCCCTGACTCGAGCTTCGTGGCGGCATTTCCGTATCTGATTCTGCCCGCCGTGACCGTGGCGTTGACCAGTCTCGCCTACGTGGTGCGAATGACGCGATCGAGCACCGTCGACGTGCTGCAGATGGACTACGTGCGCACTGCCAACTTGAAGGGGCTGTCGCCGGCGCGCGTCCTCTTCACGCATGTGCTGCGCAACTCCCTGCTGCCGACGATCACCGTGGTGGCGATCGGCATCGGGTGGTTGATCGGTGGGCTCATCGTCACCGAGGCGGTGTACGCGTACCCGGGCATTGGGCGCCTGCTCCTGTTCGCGATCCAGCGCCGCGACCTACAGCTCATCCAGGCGACCGCGCTGCTGATCGTGATCATCTACGTGGTCGCCAACCTGATCGCCGACATTATGTACGCCGTGCTGAACCCGCGGATCCGCTACCAGTAGGACCGCAAAGCGCTGGGTCCGGCGATCGGGAAACCCGTGGCCGTTCCCGTATTCCGGCCGCAGCCCACCGCGCTAGGCAAAACGCGTGCAGGATGCTGGACGGCGGCATCATCGCCTTGCTCTTGGTCGCTACGCCCGTCAGGCTAGTGGGGAGGTTACGGTCGCGTTGGCGACCGGGCCGGATCATCCACGCGCACGGCGAGGCGACAGATGACGACGCATGACGCGACACGGACTGCGGGCTCGCGCCCTGTGCGCGCCCCGCGCGGGACGGCGATCACCTGCCGGGGTTGGCAGCAAGAGGCCGCCCTGCGCATGCTCATGAACAACCTCGATCCCGAGGTGGCCGAGGCGCCGGCCGAGCTGATCGTTTATGGCGGCGCCGGCAAGGCGGCGCGCGACTGGGCTAGCTTCGACGCGATCGTCGCCGCATTGCGCCGCCTCAAGGACGACGAGACCCTGCTGGTGCAGAGCGGCAAGCCGGTCGGCGTCTTCGAGACCCACGAGATGGCGCCGCGGGTGCTGATCGCCAACGCGAACCTCGTGCCCGACTGGGCGACCTGGGATGAGTTCCGGCGGCTGGATGCCCTGGGCCTGACGATGTACGGCCAGATGACGGCAGGAAGCTGGATCTACATCGGCTCGCAGGGCATCCTGCAGGGCACGTACCAGACGTTCGCCGCCGCCGGCCGGCAACACTACGACGCCGATCTTGCCGGCCGCCTCGTGCTCACCGCCGGCCTCGGCGGCATGGGCGGCGCGCAACCTCTGGCCGTCACCATGGCCGGCGGGGTGGCGCTCTGCGTCGAGGTCGACGCAGAGCGCATCCGCCGCCGGCTCGAGACGGCCTACCTCGACGTCGCCGCCGACTCGCTCGACGAGGCCTTGCGTCTGGCCGATGAGGCCGTGGCCGCGCAGCGGCCACTCAGCATCGGCCTGATCGGCAACGCCGCCGACGTCTACCCCGAGCTCGTGCGTCGCGGCGTCGTCCCCGATCTGGTCACCGACCAGACGTCCGCCCACGACACGCTGAACGGCTACGTGCCCAACGGCATGAGCCTTGCCGAGGCGCTCGAGCTGCGGCGCGCCGACCCTGAGGAGTACGTGCGGCGCGCCGTTGCCAGCATCGTCGTGCACGTGCAGGCGATGGTCGCGCTGCAGCGCGCCGGCGCTCACGTCTTCGACTACGGCAACAACATCCGCGGGGTGGCGAAGGAGGCCGGCTACGCCGACGCCTTCGCCTTCCAAGGCTTCGTGCCGCTCTACCTGCGGCCCCTGTTCTGCCGCGGCAATGGGCCGTTCCGTTGGGTGGCCCTGAGCGGCGACCCCGCCGACATCGCCGCGACCGACACCGCCTTGCTCGAGGCCTTCCCCGACAATCAGATGGTCGCCCGCTGGCTCCGCATGGCTGCCGAGAAGGTACGCTTCCAGGGGCTGCCGAGCCGCATCTGCTGGCTTGAGTACGGCGAGCGCGCCAAGGCGGGACTCATTTTCAACGACCTCGTGCGCCGCGGCGAGGTGAAGGCGCCGATCGTGATCGGCCGCGACCACCTCGACTCCGGGTCGGTCGCTTCCCCGTACCGCGAGACCGAGGCGATGTGCGACGGTAGCGACGCCATCGCCGACTGGCCGATCCTCAACGCGCTCGTCAACACCGCCGCCGGCGCCTCCTGGGTGAGCTTCCACCACGGCGGCGGCGTCGGCATCGGCAAGAGCCTGCACGCCGGCATGGTCGTCGTCGCCGACGGCAGCGAGATGATGGACACGCGCCTGCGCCGAGTGCTGACGAGCGATCCGGGCACTGGAGTCATGCGCCACGCCGATGCAGGGTACACGCAGGCTGTGGAGAAGGCTCGCGAAACGGGTATCGACTTGCCGATGGTGGAGCTTGGCTGATGAATGACCGTGCAGCGGACGATAACCATGCGGCGTCGGAGGAGCCAGCGCGGCGTGTGTCGCTCGATCTCGATCTGTGCAAGGCGTGCGGCATCTGCGTCGCCCTGTGTCCGCGACACGTGTTCGACAGCGACTCTTCCGGTTACCCCAGTATCGCGCGCCCTGCGGACTGCAACTCGTGCCTCATCTGCGAGCTCCACTGCCCGGAGCTCGCTATCGAGGTGAGGCGGCGGGCACGCAAGCGTGCCGCCGCGGAGCCGAAGACCGCCGCGGAAGCGCGGAGCGCCGCAGAGCTAGAGGGCGTCGCGGCTGCGGCGGCCGTTTGCGCGCCCGACGCCACGGAGGCGCCGGGCGCGGCCGAGGCTCTTGTGGCCGCCGCCGATCCGTGCGGCTGCCAGGACGAGGAGGACTGACGTGGCGTCGCCGGCGATCCTGCTGCAGGGCAACGAAGCCGTCGCCGAGGGTGCGATCGCCGCAGGGTCGCGCTTCTTCGCCGGCTACCCGATCACGCCGTCGACGGAGATCGCGGAGACGCTCGCGCGGCGCCTCCCCCAGGTCGGCGGCACGTTCTTGCAGATGGAGGACGAGATCGCCAGCATCGCCGCCGTGTGCGGCGCGTCGCTGGCCGGTGCCAAGTCGCTGACTGCCACGTCTGGCCCCGGCTTCAGCCTGATGCAGGAGATGATCGGCTTCGCGGCGATGGCGCAGATCCCGTGCGTGATCGTCGACGTGATGCGCGGCGGGCCGTCGACCGGCCTGCCGACGGAGCCGAGCCAGGGCGACGTGATGCAGGCGCGTTGGGGCACGCACGGCGAACACTCGGTGATCGCCCTGGCGCCCAGCTCCGTCCTCGAGTGCTACACGCTCACGGTCGAGGCCTTCAACCTGAGCGAGCAGTATCGCACGCCCGTGATCATGCTCAGCGACGCGATGATCGGCCATATGCGCGAGGCGGTTGTGCTGCCCGAGCCGGGCAGCCTGAGGATCGCCGAGCGAGGAACGCCCGACTGCGCGCCGGACGAGTACGACACGGTTACCAGCACGCTCGATAGCATCCTGCCGCGGCCGCCGCTCGGCTCGCCCTTCCGCGTGCACGTCACGGGGTTGGTGTACAACCGCCTGAGCGGCGCTCCCGACACCACCGATCCGACGGCGGCCGCCGACCTCGGCCGCTACCTGCGCGAGAAGATCTACCACCATCGCGAGGCGATCCAGCGGGTGGAGGAAGTGGAGATGGAGGACGCCGAGGTCGCGATCTTCGCCTACGGCTCCGTCGCCCGTGCGGCGCGCGCCGTGGTCAAGTGGGCGCGCGCGCAGGGGGTTCCGGTGGGCATGGTTCGGCCGATCACGCTGTGGCCGTTCCCGACCGCGGCGGTCGACCGGATGGCCGAGCAGGCCCGTGCGGTGATCGTCCCCGAGATGAACATCAAGCAGATGAGCTGGGAGGTGCAGGCCGCCGTCGCCGGCCGCGCCAAGGTCGTCGACTACGGGCGCGTGGACGGTGACCTCATCACTCCCGGGGAGATCCAGGAGCTGGTCAAGCGGGAGTTCTACTACCATCGCTGGGAGGAATCGTGAGCGCGCTCGTCGATGAGGAGCGGCTCGAGGAGAGCCCAACCGGAGACCACGCTCTCCCCAAGATCACGCCGCACACGACCGCTGAGATCAAGGCACACTTGCGAGTGGCGAAGACGATGTGGTGCCCGGGGTGTTCCAACGGCACGATCACGCGTGCGCTCATCGATGCGATCTTGGGGCTTGAGCTCGACGCCGAGAAGGTCGTCGTGGTCGCGGGCATCGGCTGCAGCGGCCGGATCAGCGCGTACCTCGACTACTCGACAGTCCACACCGCCCACGGTCGTGCGCTCGCCGTGGCGACGGGTGTCAAGGTGGCGGACCCCGACTTGCACGTGATCGTCGCCATGGGCGACGGCGACTGCTCCGCGATCGGCGGCAACCACCTGATTCATGCCGCGCGCCGCAACATCGACCTCACGGCGCTGGTCTTCAACAACTCCATCTACGGGATGACCGGCGGCCAGACGAGTCCAACCACGCACCGCGACGACCGTTCGACCACGAGTCCGTACGGCAACCTCGAACCTGCGTTCGACCTCTGCGAGCTGGCCCATGCCGCGGGGGCGACCTACGTCGCCCGCGGAACCGCCTGGGCCTACCACCAGCTCGTGAATGTGATCGCCGGGGGTATCGCGCACAAGGGGTTCGCGATGGTTGAGGCGATGACGATTTGCCCCACGTACTACGGGCGGTTCAACGCGACGGCCGATCCGGGCGAGTTCCTGCGTCTGCAGAAGGAGCACGCCGCGCCGGCGGCGGAGTTCGACGAAGGAGAGTCGCGCGAACGCGAACGCTACCCCGTCGGCCTGCTGCGCCATACCGAGCGCGATGAGTTCGTCGCTGCGTTGGGCGTCATTCGCGAGCGCGCGCAAGGGGCACGGAATGGGTGAACGCGGCGAGCGGCTCGGTCGCTTCGAGATCCGCGTCTCGGGATCGGGCGGACAGGGGATCCTGCTGGCGGCGGCGATCCTTGCCGAGGCAGCTACGTCGCTCGGCCGGCAGGTCGTGCAGACGCAGAGCTACGGGCCGGAGGCGCGCGGCGGGTCCGCCAAGGCGGAGGTGATTGTCGCCGACGAGGCGATCGACTACCCCGAAGCCTTGTCCCCGGACATCAACATGTGCCTGTCGCAAGCCGCCTACGCCAAGTACGCCGGCCAGACGCGCCGCGGCGGTCTCGTGCTCTACGACTCCGGTCTGGTGACGCCGGGGGACGGGGCCGCCGGCCGCAGGCTCTGCGGCCTGCCCTTCACCCGCACCGCGGTGGAGCAGCTCGGCAAGGTCGTGGTCGCCAACATCGTCGCCGTGGGGGCGCTCGTCGCGGCCAGCGAAGTCCTGCCGGCCTACGCGGTCGAAGCGGCGGTCGTCAAGCGCGTGCCCGAACGCTTTCGCGAACTCAACGTCAAAGCATTCCGGCTCGGTCTCGATCTGGGCTGCGATGCTGGGGGCATCGAGGGCTTAGGCGGGCCGTCGGCCTCGTAACCCGCCGGTGAGGAGACGACGCCGTGGATCTGCTGGAGCATCAGGGCAAGACGCTGTTCGCGGCCGGCGGACTGCCGGTGCCGCGGGCATGCGTGGCCGCGTCGGTGGCCGAGGCGCTGACGGCGGCTGGCGACCTCGGACTGCCGGTGGCGGTGAAGGCGCAGGTCAAGACCGGCGGTCGAGGCAAGGCCGGTGGCATCCGCCTGTGTGCCACGGCGAGCGACGTTGGCGCCGCGGCCGAGGCGATCCTCGCGCTGACGATCCGCGGCAAGAGCGTCGAGGCCCTGCTCGTCGAGAAAGCGGTCGACATTGAACGTGAGATGTACCTGGCTCTGGTCTCGTCGCGCTCCGCGCGCGGGCCGCTGCTCGTCTTCTCGCGCCAGGGCGGCGTCGACATCGAGGCCTTGGCTGAACGCGAGCCGGGGGCGCTCGTGCGCACGCCGATCGACCCACTCCTTGGCCTCTGCGACTATCAGGCCCGCGACGTGGTCGCCGCCGCGTCACTCCCCGACTCCGCCGGTCGCCAGATGGCAACGCTCCTGCATGCGGCGTGGCGCCTCTACCACGACCGCGACGCCACGCTGCTGGAGGTCAACCCGCTGGTGCTGACGCGGCGGGGAACGCTCGTCTGCCTCGACAGCAAGGTGACGATCGACGACAACGCCCTTGGCCGACAGCCGGATCTGCGACCGGGCGAGCCGGAGGACGCACAAGAGGAGAGAGCCCGCCAAGCCGGTCTCGCCTTCGTGGCGCTCGACGGCGACATCGGCGTGCTCGGCAATGGTGCCGGCCTGGTCATGAGCACCATCGATCAGATCGCCGCCGCCGGAGGCGCCGCCGCGGACTTCTGCGACATCGGCGGCGGCGCACGCGCCGACACCGTGCGCGCGGCGCTCGACGTGATCCTCGCTATGCCGCGCGTCAAAGCGGTGCTCGTCAGCGTCTTCGGCGGCATCACCCGCTGTGATGAAGTCGCGGGCGGGCTGGTCGAGGTGCTGGCGGAGGCGCCGCCAACGGTGCCGATCGTCGTGCGCTTGGACGGCAACGCCGCCGAAGAGGGACGTGCCGTCCTTGCGGCGGCGCGCCTGGTCGGCGTCACGGTGGCCCCCGACGCGCGGGCCGCGGTGAGAGCCGCCGTCGCTGCGGCGCAGGGCTCGGCGGCCGTCGCCGTCGCTGCCGCGTCGGATGCGGAGGCCTGATGGCCGTCCTCGTCGATCAGGCTAGCCGCATCATGGTGCAGGGCATCACCGGCCGCGAGGGCGCGTTGCACGCCGGCCGGATGCTTGCCGCCGGGACCAACGTCGTCGCCGGCGTCTCGCCCGGCAAGGGCGGGCAGACCGTCGCCGGCGTGCCCGTGTTCGGCTCCGTCGCCGCCGCCGTGAGCGCGACCGGCGCCGACGTGACGGTCATCTTCGTGCCGGCGCGCTTCGTTCGCGACGCCCTTATCGAGGCCGCCGACGCCGGAATCAGGCTCGCGATCTGCGTCAGCGAGGGCGTGCCGGTGCGCGACACGGCCGAGGCGGCAGCGCATCTCGCCCGCCGTGGCACGCTCCTCCTCGGTCCGAATGGGCCCGGGGTGATCGGCCCCGGCCGCTGCAGCGCCGGCATTATGCCGGCCAGCGTCTTCCGGCCGGGCCGCGTGGGCGTCGTCTCCCGCTCAGGGACGCTCGCCTATGAGGTGGTGTGCGAGCTCAGCCGCGCCAGCATCGGGCAGTCCACCTGCATCGGCATCGGCGGGGATCCAATTCACGGCCTGGGTTTCGTCGAGTGCCTCGAACTCTTCGAGGCGGACATCGACACCGCCGCGGTCGTTCTCCTCGGTGAGATCGGCGGCGACGACGAGGAACGGGCCGCCGCCTTCGCGCAGGCGCGCATGACCAAGCCGGTGGTCGCCTACATAGCGGGCTTCAGCGCGCCGCCCGGCAAGCGCATGGGTCACGCTGGCGCAATGGTCGAGGGGTCGGCCGGAACCGCGGCCGAGAAGAAGACCGCCCTGGAGGCGGCCGGCATCCCCGTGGCAAGCATTCCGTCCGAGGTGGCTGGGCTGCTGCGGACGCAGGCGAAAGGAGAGCTGTCATCGTGACGACGGTCGTCATCGGCGATGCCCCGCTGAGCATCGAGGACACGGTTGCGATCGCGCGCGGCGGCGCCACGGTCGAATTGGGCGCCGCCGCGCGGGAGCGCATCGCCTCCGCTCACGACGTGGTCGCCAAGGTGATCGCCAACCAGGAGGTCGCGTACGGCGTGACCACCGGATTCGGGCAGCTCGCCACGACGCATATCTCCGTGGAGAAGGTCCGCGAGTTGCAGGAGAACCTGGTGCGCAGCCACGCCGTCGGCGTCGGCCCGCCGTTGCCACGCGACGTCGTGCGCGCGGCGATGACCATCCGGCTGAACACGATGGCGCGCGGCTACTCCGGCGTGCGGCAGGAGGTGGCCGACACGCTCGCTGCCTGGATCAACGCCGACCTCGTCCCCTGGGTGCCTTCGCGCGGCTCGCTCGGCGCCTCCGGCGACCTCGCACCGTCGGCACACCTCGTCCTGGCGATGATGGGCGAGGGTGAGGTGCTCACGGTCGATGGGCGGCGCGAGCCGGCCGGCCCGGCTCTGCGGGCCGCGGGGCTCGCGCCGCTCACCCTCGAAGCCAAAGAGGGCCTCTCTCTCCTCAACGGCACCCAGTTCATGGCCGCGATCGGCTGCCTGCTGGTGGTCGACAGCGAGACCTTGCTCGACTCCGCCGACTTGATCGGCGCGATGAGCCTCGAAGGCCTGCGCGCCTCGGTCGGCCCGTTCGCCGAGCGCATCCAGGCGCTGCGCCCTATCCCCGGGCAGCTCGAGAGCGCCGCCAACGTCCGCCACGCGATTGCCGGCAGCGAGATCATGCTGAGTCACCTCAACTGCGACAAGGTGCAGGACGCCTACTCGCTGCGCTGCATCCCCCAGGTACACGGCGCCTGCCGCGACGCGCTCGCTTGGCTCCGCCGCGTCGTCGGCGTCGAGGTCGACTCGGTCACCGACAATCCGCTGGTGTTCCCCGAGCACGGCGAGATCATCTCGGCGGGCAACTTCCATGGCGAGCCGCTCGCTCTGGCGCTCGACCTGGCGGCGATGAGCGTCGCCGAGATCGCCAGTATCAGCGAGCGCCGCACCTTCCGTTTGCTCACCAGCTCGCTGAGCGAGCTGCCGCCGTTCTTGACCCGCGACAGCGGGCTGAACAACGGCTACATGATCGCCCAGTACACGGCCGCCGCGCTGGTGGCCGAGAACAGGATCCTCTGCCATCCCGCGAGCGTCGATTCGATCCCCAGCTCGGGCGATCAGGAGGACCACGTCAGCATGGGCATGACCGCTGCCTTGAAGGCGCGGGATACGCTCGGCAACGCGCAGACGGTCTTGGGCATCGAGGCGCTCTGCGCCGCGCAAGCAATCGACCTGCTGGCGCCGCTCACGCCGGGACGGCTTACGGCCGCCGCGCTGGGGATCGTGCGCGAGCTTGCGCCGACCCTCGAGCGCGATCGTTATCTGGCGCCGGAGATCGAAGCGGCGACGCGGGCGGTCAAGGACGGCCGCTTCGCGGCCGTCCTTCGCGCGGCGAGGGACGAAACGTGACCACGACCTGCGATCTGCTCGTGCTCGGCGCCGGCGAGCTGGTGACGATGAGCGCGCCGGGGGGCTCCCCGGCGACTGGCGCCTCAGGCAGCCTCGGCATCATCCCGCGTGGTGCGTTGGCGGCGCGGGAGGGGCGCATCGTCTGGATTGGCCCCGAGACGGCGCTGGGGCGGGACGTCGAGGTGCCGGACGACGCGCTCGTCGTCGACGCCGAGGGCGCCTGCGTGCTGCCCGGGTTCGTCGACGCGCACACGCACGCCGTCTTCGCCGGTGAGCGCGCCGCAGAGCATGCGCGCCGGCTGGCCGGCGCTGGGTACCTCGAGGTCCAGGCAGCCGGCGGCGGCATCATGAGCACCGTGCGGGCGACGCGGGCGGCCAGCCAGGACGAGCTGGCCGCGCTCACGCGGCGCCGGCTTGACACCATGCTGCGGCACGGCACGACGACGGCTGAGATCAAGTCGGGCTACGGGCTCTCGCTGGACGCAGAGCGGAAGATGCTCGCCGCGGCGAAGGTGACGCACCCACTGAATCGCGTGCACACGCTGCTCGCGGCGCACTCGGTCCCCGACGAGTACGAGGGGCGCGCCGACGACTACATCGACCTCGTCTGCGACGAGATCCTGCCCGCGCTCGCCGGCGAAGCGGAGTTCGTCGACGTGTTCTGCGACGAGGGCGCCTTCAGCGCGGCGCAGTCGCGGCGCGTGCTCGCAGCGGGACGCGCCTTCGGGTTGCGGCTCAAGATCCACGCGGAGGAGCTGGCGCACACCGGCGGCGCCGCGCTGGCCGCGGAGCTCGGCGCCGTGTCGGCCGACCATCTCGTGCACATCGACGTCGCCGACATCGCGGCGCTGCGCGCCGCGGGCACAGCGGCGGTCCTCCTGCCGGGGACCAGCTACACGCTGCGCTCCGCATATGCACCGGCGCGGGCGCTGCTGGACGCCGGCGTCACCGTCGCGCTCGCCAGCGACTTCAACCCCGGCACCTGCAACTGCGAGAACCTGCAGATGGTCCTCTCGCTCGCTTGTCAGGAGCTGCGCATGACGCCGGCCGAGGCCCTCTTCGCTGCCACCATGGGCGGCGCCCGAGCGCTCGGCCTCGCGGCCGAGGTCGGCAGCCTCCAAGTCGGCAAGCGCTGCGACCTCGTGATCCTCGACGCGGCGTCGCACGAGGAGCTGCCGTACCACTTCGGCGTGAACCTCGTCGATGGCGTCGTGGTCGGCGGCGCCGTGGTCGTGAGTGGCGGGAAGAGCGCAGGAGCCCCTCCATGCCGCTGATCGAGTGCATCCCCAACTTCTCCGAGGGTCGGCGACCGGAGGTCGTGGACGCGATCGTCGCCGCGATCGACGCCGTCGACGGCGTCACGGTGCTCGATCGCCAGAGCGACGCGGCCCACAACCGCTCGGTGATCACCTTCGTGGGCAGAGAGATTGCCGTGGCGGAAGGCGCGTTCCGCGGCATTGCCGCCGCCGCTCGCCTGATCGACCTGACGAGTCACGAGGGCGCGCATCCGCGTTTCGGCGCCGCTGACGTCGTGCCCTTCGTGCCGCTGCGCGCCGACGAGATGCCGGCCTGCGTCGCCGTGGCACGGACGCTCGCTCGCCGCGTGGCGGCTGAGCTCGAGGTTCCGGTCTACTTGTACGCCGATGCTGCCCTGGTGCCCGAGCACCGCGACCTCGCGGTGCTGCGGCGCGGCGGCTTCGAGGAGCTGCGCGACGTCATCGACGGCGATCCGTCGCGCGCCCCGGACGAGGGCGCGGCGCGCGTGCACGCGACGGCCGGGGCCGTCGCGATCGGCGCGCGCTCCCCGCTGATCGCCTTCAACGTCAATCTCGACTCGGACGACCTCGAGCTGGCGCAGCGTATCGCCCGCGAGATCCGCGAGCGCGACGGGGGCATGCCCTGCGTCAAGGCGATCGGGCTGGCTCTCGCCGACGGTGCGGTGCAGGTGTCCATGAACCTCACCGACTACCGCGTCACGTCGCCCGCGCACGTGGTGGAGGCGATCGCCACGCGGGCGGCATCGGTGGGCGTGTCGATCCGCGAGAGCGAGGTCGTGGGTTTGCTGCCCGAAGACGCTCTGGTGCAACTCGCCAACGAAGCTCTGCGCGCGTCCGGCTTCAGCCGCGCTCAGGTGCTCGAAGCGCGGATCCTCGACATGCTGCTTTGACCACGGGCAGGATGCGGATTGGGGTTGTCGAGCTCGACCGCGATTCCGTCGCGCGTGCGGCGGAGCGGTACGCGAAGGAGGTCGATCGATGGAGGTGCCGGTCGCCGATCAGAAGCTGGTCACACGGCTGATGCCCCTGGACGTCGCGATCGAGGACCTCGCCGCGGCGCACTTCGTCTACGAGGCGGCCAAGGAACGCGGCGAGGGCACCTGGGTCGACATCGGCGGTCCGCACGTCGGTAGATCCGCGGGGGAGTAGCCAATGGCGGAGCGGCCGTACCCCGACTTCTTCAACGACGTCTTCGGCCCCATTATGCAGCCCGGCTCGAGCTCGCATACAGCCGGTCCCTGCCGCCTGGGTCACCTGGCAAGCGACCTGCTCGACGAGCCCGTCGCCGCCGTACGCGTGATCCTCGACGAGCAGGGCTCGTTCGCGGGGGCCTTCGGGGTGATGGCCGAGGACCGGGCGATGCTCGCCGGCGTCCTCGGCCTGCTGCCCGACGACGAGCGCCTCTTCCGCGCCTTCGAGCTCGCCGCTGCGGCCGGCGTCCAGATCAGCTTCGAGTTCGGTCAGCTCGACGAGAGCGATCATCCCAACGCCATGAAGTTCGTGCTCACAGGCACCAGCGGGCGTGTAGCGGAGCTGGTCGGGAACTCGACCGGCGGCGGGATGGTCGCGACGGTGTCTGTGGACGGCTTCCCGCTGTGCGCGGTCGGCGACACCTACGTGCTGCTCGTCGTCGACGTCGACGTCGACGACGCCGGCGCCGATGACGACGCCGGCGCCGGGCTGCGCGAAGGGCCGCTCGCCCGGCTGTCCGAAGCGCTACCGGAGGTGGTCGAGGTCAGTGTCGTTCGGGCCCCCGGACGCGGCGTGCTGCACGCCTTCCGGCTCGCAGCCGAACCCGATTTGGATGCCGTGCGCAACGGGCTCGCGGGCGTGACGCCGCCGCCTCGGGTCGCGCTCCTGCGGCCTGTGCTGCCGGTCTTGACCCGGTCTTGCCGCAAGCCGCGGCTCTTCGCCACCATGGCGAAGTGGCGGGAGATCGCGGCTCAGCGGGGGCTGCCGCTGTGGGAGATCGCCGTGCAGTACGAGATCGACTCGTCCGGGTTGCCGCGTGAGGCGGTGATCGAGCGGATGCGCATGCTCGCCGGCCTGATGCGCCGTCAGACTCGCGCTGCCTACGAGGAGGGCGTCGTCGTCCCAACCAGTCCGTTCAAGCCGGAGTTCACCGGCCGCTGGGCGCGCCACGCCGCATCGCCCGCGCGGCTGACCGAGCCGTTGCTGGCACGGACGATCGCCGGCGCCTACGGCGCCGGCGCCGGCATCCCCGGCGTAGTGACCGTGCCGGGCCCGATGGGCGGCGGTGGCGGGTATCTCTACGCCGCCCTGAGCGCCGTGCGGGAGGCCCGCGGCCTCAGCGAGGACGACCTTCTCCGCGGGCTGTTCGTTGCCGCCGGCATCGGCGCGATCGCCTACACGCGCACGGCGCCGACCGGCGAGGTCACCGGCTGCTCCGGCGAGGCGGGGATCTGCGGCGCCATGGCGGCGGCGGCAATCGTGGAGATGGTCGGCGGTTCGCCCGAGCAGGCCGAGAACGCCGCCTCACTGACGTTGCAGGCCTTCACCGGGATGCCCTGCGACCCGATCCCGGGCGGCCTCTGCCAGCCATGCCGTTCGCGCATCATCGCTGCCACGTGCATGGCACACGTCTTCGCCGACCTGGCGCTCGCGGGTCACGAGGCGGTGCTCCCGCTGCACGAGGCGATCGACGTGGCGGATGCCGTGGGCCGGCAGCTACCGCCCGAGCTGCGCTGCACCTCGCGAGGAGGGGCGTGCGCCGCGCCTGCGGCACGGCGAATCCGCGCCGACTACGACCGTTGGCTGGCGGAGACGAAGCCGAAGGAGCGTCCGCCGGGCAACCTCATCTGACGGGCGCCGCCGGCGTCCGCCGCCGCCGCTCCTCGTGTGCCTCAGCCCTACGGCGCCAGCGGCAGCATCGCGATCGCCGGCGTGCAGGCAGTCGCGCAGAGCCCGCAGCCGCGGCAGGCTGACGCGTCCAGCCGCGGCACCTCGCTCGCCTCGGCGGCGATCGCGCCGAACGGACAGCGATGCACGCAGCGACCGCACTTGCTGCAAAGCTCGGCGTCGATCTCGGCGCGGTGCCGGCGCAGAGGCCACACCGCGCCGGAGTCGAGCAGCTCGGTGGCCAGGTGCGGGAAGCAGCAGTCGGTGCAGCAGTTGCAGATCGCGTGCGCGTCGCCCGGCCGGTGGTCGAGGTAGTCGGTGTGCATGAGACCGGCACGATCGGCGGCGCGCAGGATCTCCAGCGCGCGCTCCTGGGAGATCTCCCAGCCAATCCCCCGCTCATTGGCGAAGCGGAGGCAGGCGTTGGTGGGCTTGCGGCACTTGCCGACGATGGCGCGGCAGTCGCAGGGCCAGAGGTAGACGTGCGGCTCGGCGGCGATCAGCGCCTCAGCTTCGGAGAGCAGGAGGTACGAGTAAGTGGCCGTGTCGCTGGCCTGCGACTGGCCGGCGCGCAACGCGTCCACCGCCGGGCGGATCGACTCGACGTACGAGGCAAGCTCCCACGCCGCCAGCCGGCGGCGCACTGCTGGCGGGACGTCCTTCCAGTCCTCGAACATCGCCCAGATGTCGAGACGGGCGTGGAAGGAGGCCGGCGCGTATGCGCCGGCCTCATCGCGGTCGAGGACTCCGCGCCGGAACGCCCGCACGAGCACGTCCCGGGACGGACCGCCGTGCGCCGGGTCGCCTGCGGCGCCCGGCCCATCGCCGCTACGGGCCGTAGCGAGCACAACCCGCAGGTCGTCCGCGTCGTAGAAGCGATCCAGCCAAGGCAGAAGGAATTCGGGTGCGCCGACGATGCCGGCGACGAGCGCCAGGTCGCCGCGCGCCTGATCGCTTCGCGCGCGCTCATCCATCACAGCACCCCGATGAGGCCCAGTGTCGCCAGTGTCTCCGCCGTGGGCACGCCGTCCTCGTTCCAGCCCATCAGCGCGTACAGCTCGCGGCGCAGCTCGCTCACGTCGACGACCCCGATGCCTCCCGGCAAGCTGTCGAGATGCCGCTCGGTGAAGCGGATAGGTAGCCGGTCCTCGTCGGGGCCGGCGCCGCAGCGCAGGTTGAACAGCCGCTCCAGGTTGACCGCGCGCTCGCCGGCGACGAAGAGCTCCACGGCGGTGAGCGGCACGCCGCTGAAGGCGCTGGCCAGTTCCGCCTCCAGCTCGAGGTCGAACCGGTTGAGCAGGCTCAGCACCGGAACCTTGCAGAGGCCCAGCGAGTCGACGGCGGCGCTGACGATCATGCTGCGCCGCACCATCGCCGCCTTGCCGGCCGGTGAGAGCGGGTCCGCCGCCTCGGCGCTGCCGTACAGCGCCTCCGCCATGTCGGCGGGCAGGTCGAACTCGTGGTGCGTGTAGATGCTCGCGTAGTCGCCGCCGCGGCTGCTGATGGCATACCCCAGGGCGGTACCCCACGCCGCGCGGGGATCGAACGCCGAGAGCTCCAGGCCCTTGACGTGGTAGGCGTAGCGGTGCGAGCCGCGGCCGATCTGGGTGGCAGCGCGCTGCACACCGTGGGCCAGCAGGCCCGCGAATCCCTCGCCCAGCGCCATGCGCTCGAGCAGCTCGCCCACCGCGTCGGCGTCGCCCCAGCGAAGCTCGAGGCCGTCGGTGTCGGCGGCGGTGATGATGCCGCGATCGAAGAGGTCGATGGCGAAGGCGATGGCGCTGCCCGCCGAGATGGAGTCGAGCCCAAGGGCGTCGCAGCGGTTGTGCAGCCACACGACGGCGGCCGGGTCGGTGATACCGAGCTTGGGACCCCAGGCGACCAGCGGTTCGAAGTCGGGGCGCTGGCCGACGACGTCGGCGCCGGCGGCGGCGATGCGCAGGTCGGCCTTGCACTGCACCGGGCAGTGCCGGCAGCCGGAGCGCTGCTGGAAGAACTGGTGCACGCTGAGGCTGTCGACCCCGGTGGCCTCCAGCGAGCGGCCGGTGGTGTAGTTGCGCGTCGAGAGCAGGCCGCGCTCGTTGCCCCACTCCACGCCGAAGCTGCTGCCGTAGTGGAAGAAGTCGCGGAACGACTGCGCGGCGACGATCTGCTTCACGTAGCTGCGCGCCAGGGCGGCCAGAGAGCCGGTCCGCACCGGCGTGGCCTCGCCGCTCACGCCGGCGACGATGCCCTTGAGGTTCTTGGCGCCCATGACGGCGCCGAGACCGGTGCGTCCGGCGGCGTGGCCGCGGCGCGAGACCAGGCAGGCCAGCGGCAGCAGCCGCTCGCCGGCGGGGCCAATCACGAGCGCCTCGCCGTGAGCGCCCGGCGCAAGCTCGGCCAGCGCCGCCAGGGCGACGTCGGTCTCGAAGCCGACGAGGTCGCGTGCGTCGTGCAGCTCGGCGCCTTCGGGTCCCAAGACAAGCGCCGAGAAGCGCGGCGCGCGACCATGCAGAATCAGCGCCATGACGCCGGCGGAGCGCAGGGCGAAGCCGAAGCCGCCGCCGATGTTGGAGCTGCCGAGCAGGCCGGTGAGCGGCGAGCGCGCCGTCACTTGCAGGCGCGACGCGCTGGGCGCGCCGCTGCCCGTGAGCAGCCCGGCGGCGAGGATCAGGGGGTTGGATGGGCTGAGCGGATCGGTCTCGGCGTTGGTGCGCCGCCAAAGCTCGAGAGCACCCAGGCCGCGGCCACCGAGGAGCATACGGGCGGCGTCCTCAGTGAAGGGTCGGCGCTCGCTGGCGCCGGTCGTCAGGTCGATCTCAAGGATGTCGCCAAGGTGGGACAAGGTTGCTCGCAGTCTACGATGCGGAACGGGGTGGTCGTCGTACAGTGCGCGTCACGGCGACGCCGTCTGGCTAGTGAAGCCGAGCAGGCGGCGCGTCGGCTACGCCAGCGCCGCCTCAGCGTCCGCGCCGGCGGCACGATGCCTGCCGCGCCGGCGCCGCCTCACCCGCGCTTACGAGTGGTGCAGAGGCACGGTCGTCCAGCACTGGCGCTCCGGGCACCGGCGCGCCACGTGGTCGAGGCCCGCGAGGGGCTGCGTCTCGACGACGGGTGGGTACACGGGGCGCTCCTGGGACGGCGTTCTGCCTGCACC
>Ga0315295_10001461_pt1 | contig 20285 bp, 21 predicted proteins | sample YL17G14_0_MG_FD_204453 | JGI IMG/M metagenome (GOLD analysis project Ga0315295, IMG submission 204453) | Sediment microbial communities from Yellowstone Lake, YNP, Wyoming, USA - YL17G14_0 | ecosystem: Environmental > Aquatic > Freshwater > Lake > Sediment | place: USA: Wyoming | collected...
GGTGGTGTTGGTGGGCGGCTCGACCAGAATGCCGCTGGTGCGCCGTCGGGTCGAGGAGTTGTTCGGCCGCAAGCCACACACCGAGCTCAATCCCGAAGAGGTCGTCGCGCTCGGCGCGGCGGTGCAAGCCAGCGTCCTCTCCGGGCGCGAGAAGGACACGCTGCTGCTGGACGTCGTGCCGCTCTCGCTTGGAATCGAGACCATGGGCGGAGTTATGGAGCGCATCCTCGAACGCAACACGACTATTCCCGTCACCGCCAGGCAGGTGTTCACCACATTTGTCGACAACCAGACGGCGGTCGATTTCCATGTGTTGCAGGGCGAACGCGAGCTGGCCGCGGACAACCGCAGCTTGGCGCGCTTCAAACTCCGCGGCATCGAGCCGCTGCCGGCGGGTATGCCGCGCATCGAAGTGACGTTCATGATCGACGCCAACGGGATTCTGAATGTGACCGCACGCGACGAGCGCACTGGACGCGAGCGGTCGATCGACGTGAAGCCCTCGTACGGTCTCACCGACGAGGAAGTCGAGCACATGCTGGAAGAGTCCATCGATCATGCCGAGGAGGACGTTAGTGCCCGCCTGTTGATCGGAGCGCGCAACGACGGGGAGGGGTTGCTTCATGCAACGCGCAAGACACTGGCCAATGTAGCGCCGGACGGAGACGAGAGGGCTCGCATCGAGGCCGCCATGGCGCAACTCGAAACCGCCATGCAGGGCACCGACTACAATCGCATCCGTGACCTCACTGATGAATTGAACCGAGTCACGACGCCGCTGGCGCAACGGATCATGGACACGTCCATCAAAGAAGCACTCGAACGGAAACGGGTCGAGGACGTCGTCTAAGCGGCGAGCAACAACATGGGACTCAAGTGGGACGATAGCGAAGATATCGCGGCGCTGCTCATCGAGGAGCATCCGGAGGTCAATCCGCTGGAGGTGCGCTTCACCGACCTTTATCGCTGGGTGACCGAGTTGGATGACTTCGACGACGATCTCAAAGCGTCAACCGAAGGCAAACTGGAAGCCATCCAGATGGCGTGGTTGGAGGAAGTCAAGGACCGCCAGGAGTAGCGACCAGGGCCCGGGAGGACGGCACCATGTCGATGATGCAGATCAGCCGAAAGGTAGATTACGCCCTGCGGGCGATAATCTATCTTTCCCTGCAGAAGGACGGCCGGCCTGTGCCGGTCAACGAGATCGCAGCGCGCCGGCGGATTCCGAGAAAATTCTTGGAGAAGATCATTCAAGATCTTATCCACTCGGGGCTGGTGAACTCGCACCGGGGCGCGCACGGAGGCTACACGTTGGCGCGGCCACCCGACGGGGTGACGTTCCGCGACATCATCGAGTCCGTCGAGGGGCCGATTTCGCTCAACGTTTGTGTAACCGAGCAGCGCGACTGCTCGGTGATTGCGAGCTGTAACATGCAGCGGGTCTGGCAGGAGGGCCAGCGCCGGCTGCTGGAGTTCTTCGCCGATACGACCTTGGCTGACCTGACCCCGGTTTTTGTATCGAATACGGTTGCCGCTGCCGGCGTCGAAAATCGAAACGCGAGGAGTTTGCCTGATGCGTGACTGTATTGTGAACGACACTTTCTCCCACCTGCTTCAACCCGACACCCTGTTGCCGTCGCAGTACTTTGCGATTCTGAAGCGTAAGGGAGCGCATGAGCCGGAGCGCCGGCTGGTGGTGGCGGTGCTGGAGGATGCGGTGGACTGCTTCCAGAAGCATATTCACGCGCGAGACGAAAAGGCTCGACAACTTTTTGTGGACGCCGAGGAATGGATCTGCTCGGAAGACCGTAGCTGGCCCTTCTCTTTCGAGAACGTGTGTGACCTCCTGCAGATCAATCCGCAATACCTGCGCCGCGGGTTGATGGCGTGGAAGGATCGACAGCTGAACGAGCCGCAGCGAGAGAAAGTGGTGCCGCTCAAGCCGGCGGTTCCGAGCGCGCCGGCGGCGGAAAGCCTCCAGCAGGCGAATGCCCGCTGAGTCCGGCTTCGCCTAGCGAAGGCGGTGGCCTCTTTTGTGGTCGTGGGGGGTTCTTTTGGGCGCTCCGCGCAGCTGCTAAGAAGACAGGGCGATGTGGCGTCGCGCTTGGTGGTACACCCTCTTGGGACTGTCGTTTGCCTACGAGGCATTGTTGGCTGTCCTTGGACGGCGACAGTCGTACGGAATCCTCCGGCTCGAGTGTAGCGGTGAGCTCCCCGAGGAACCGCTCGCCTCTCACTTGCTCGGCCTGGTGCAACGCCGTCGCGATGACTACTTCAGCCTGATCGCTCTTCTGCGCTGGGCTCGCGAAGACGCTGATCTGCGCGCCGTCTTCATCCGCTGCGACACGCTGCACATCGGCTGGGCGAAAGTGCAGGAGCTCCGCCGCAGTTTGATGGCCCTGCGCGACGCCGGGAAAGTGGTCTGGGTCCACCTGGCACATGCGGGGATCCGCGAGTACGTACTGGCATCGGCCGCCGACCAGGTGGTGCTGGCGCCGGCGGGCAGCCTCGACATCGCTGGACTCTCCTCCGAGGTCACGTTCATTGCCGGCGCGTTGAAGAAACTCGGCATCGAAGCGGAATTGGTCCAGATGGGCAAGTACAAGTCCGCCGCAGAGACGTTCACTCGTGGTGATATGTCTGAGGCGCACCGAGAGATGGTGGAAAGTCTGATTGAGGACCTCTACGAGCAGGTGACGGAGGTAATCGCCGGCGGGCGCCGGATGACGGTGGAGGCGGCGCGTGCCGTGCTCGACCGGGGCCCGTTTACGGCGCGTGAAGCCGAGCAAGAACATCTGGTGGACGCGCTGCTATACGAGGACGAAGCGGAAGAGCGGCTGCGGGCGCAGCTTGACAACCCCGGGATCATCGAACGGCCCGACTACCTCCGGCGGCGCGCACGTGCCGCCCGTCGCGAGGTGCTCCGTTACGACCGCCCCTCGATCGGATTGCTGCACGTCAGCGGCACGATCAAGACGGGCGAGAGTATCGCGGGTACGGATGCCGTCAGTGCGTGCGGCTCGGCAGCGGTGGCGCGAGACCTCAAGAGGCTGCGTGAGCGCCGCGATATCGGTGCCGTGGTCATCCGCGTTTCCAGCCCGGGTGGTTCGGGGCTGGCCTCAGATCTCATTTGGCACGAGGTGATGCGGACCCGCAAGCAAAAGCCGGTCGTAGTGTCGTTCGGGGACGTAGCCGCTTCCGGCGGCTACTACATCGGTGTCGCAGGAACTTCGGTCCTGGCCGAGGCCGGCACCATCACAGGCTCCATCGGTGTACTCGCCGGCAAAGCCGTGCTCAAAGGCCTGTACGATCAGCTCGGCGTTACTAAGCAGGTCATCACCCGCGGCCGGCACGCGGCGCTGTATTCCGACTACATTCCGCTGGGTGACGAGGAACGGCAACGGCTAAGAGCAGAAGCTGAGTTCTTCTACGCCGATTTCGTCGCGAAAGTCGCATCGGGACGGCAGTTGAGTCCTGAGGCGGTGGCGGCTGCTGCCGAGGGGCGGGTGTGGACCGGCCGTCAAGCTAAGGCGCTCGGCCTCGTCGATCAATTGGGCGGCCTCGAAAGCGCTCTCGACCAGGCCAAAGTGCTCGCCGGCCTAGCCCCTGAGGCCCGGGTTGCGGTGGAGCGCTATCCCCGCCCACAACGGCTGTGGAAGTTATCACTCAACCTGATCCCGTTCCACGGCCGTTCCCAGATGCTCTTGCCGTGGGCACGGTTTGTCGCTGGCGAGCGGGTGTGGGCCATTCTACCGTTCAACTTTCGGTTTTTCTGATCCGGGCCGTCCCCCTGCCGCTCCAATCGGGCCGGGTGGGCCGGGTAGGCTTGACACCGCAGAATCGTTTCAGTAGGTTCGCGCCTGACCGAGCGGTTTAGGCCGGGCGGTTAGTGCCGCTCAGCCGGACGTTTTCCGCTTGTAGCGAGGGGTTATGGCGATTGCGGTGTGGTCCTGATGCTGTAGGTGGTCACGAGCTGACCGGCTGGTCAAACGGATGCGACAAGCTGTAGCTAATGCCAACTCGAACGTCGCTCTGGCGAAGTATTGGGGTAAGCGAGATGAGAGTCTCAATCTTCCCTACACCGGCAGCATCTCGATCACCCTGGCCGGCCTCAACACCACAGCTCGCGTGCGGTTCGGCACTGAACGAAGTCACGACCGCATCGTGATGAACGGCGAGCAAGTCGGTGAGCAGCATGCCCATGGGGTCCGGCAATTCCTGGATCACGTGCGCCAAACGGCTGGTGAGAGAACGGCAGCCGAAGTGGAGATTCACAGCAGTTTCCCGGTCGCAGCCGGGCTGGCGTCTTCGGCATCGACCTTTGCTGCTCTGGCTTTGGCGGCATCGAGCGCGCTGGGCCTGTCGCTGTCGCCGCGCGAGCTCTCGGCGCTGGCGCGCCGCGGCTCCGGGTCGGCGGCCCGATCGATTTTCGGCGGCTATGCCGAGTGGCTCCCCGGGGAGGCGGACGATGGCTCAGACTCGTACGCCGTGCAGTTGGCCGGGCCGGAGCACTGGCGGCTCGGAGTCGTCGTGGCCATCACGGATCTTGGACGCAAGCGCGTCGGCTCGCGAGAGGGCATGGCGCATGCGCTCAAGCAGTCCCCCTTCTTCCCCGCGTGGCTGGAATCGCATGAGGCGGATCTGGAGGCGGTCCGTCAGGGCATTCTCGATCGCGACCTCGCCCTGACCGGCCGGGCTGCGGAGCGCAACTGCCTCAAGATGCACGCCGCCTCCATGGCCGCCTCGCCGCCTTTGCTCTATTGGAAACCGGCCACGCTGGCGGTGATACACCGCGTGCTGCAGCTACGGGAGGAAGGCACCGAGGCCTATTTCACCATCGATGCCGGTCCGCAGGTGAAGGTCATCTGCTCCTGGTCGCAACGCGACGCTGTCGCAGCTGCGATCCGTGAGGTGCCGGGGGTGCAAAGCGTGCTGCTCTCGGAGCCAGGTGGCGCCGCCGAGCTGGTGGAACGCGCATGAACACGCGGGTCGTAGCGCGAGCCCCGGGCAAGCTGTTCGTCCTCGGCGAGTACGCCGTGCTCGACGGCTGCCCGGCAGTGGTTGCTGCAATCGATCGCGCCGTCGAGGTCGCGCTTGAGCTGGGCGCTCCGGGGACCAAAGTGCGCATCAATTCCGCCGTAGCCTCCGCCGAATTCTGCGCAACTGCGCCAGCAATTGAGACTGGCCCATTGCGCTTCGCCTGCGCCGCGTTTCGTTCGGCCGTCTCAGCGTTTCCACAAATCGCGCAGCGCAACGCGGTTATCACTATCGCAAGCCACTTGGAGGAGCAGCATACGAAGATCGGTTTGGGCAGCAGTGCCGCGGTGACTGCCGGTGTCGTTGCGGCGGTGTTCGCCGCGGCGGGTCAGAATGTCACAGCCGGGTCCTGCCGAGATCGCCTGTTCTCTGTGGCGCTGGATGCGCACCGTCGCGTGCAGGGGAAGCTGGGCAGCGGCGCGGATGTCGCGGCCACCGTGTACGGCGGACTCGTCCTGTTCCGGCCATGCCAAGCCATGCCGCAGATTACGCGGCTCAGGCTGCCCTCGCACGCGTGCCTGCTGGCTGCCTGGACCGGAGAGCCGGCGTCCACACCGGACTTGGTGCAGCGGTATCGATCTGCTGAGAACGGGAGCGCCGCGAAACGCGCTGCTTTCGTCCGAGCGACCCGCGCTTGCGTCGATGACTTCGTGGCCGAACTGGCACGCGGGTCAGTGTCACTGTCTGCGGTGCTCGCGAACGGCCACCTCTTGGAACAGCTCGCAGCCGATCTGCATCTCCCGCTGCTGACGCCGCGCTTGCGCCAGCTCGTCAGTGTCGCGCGTACCGAGGGGGCAGCCGCCAAGATCTCCGGCGCCGGCGGCGGCGATTGCGGCATCGCCCTCACCTGCGATGAAGAGACGGCGCGCCGGGTTTGCGCCGCGTGGCGCGCGTCCGGCCTGCACCCACTGGAGCTCAACATTTCCGATCAAGGAGTGTGCATTGACCTTTACTAGGACTAGTGCCACCACCTTGCGCGACCGCAAGACCTCGCACCTCGACCTGTGCGAGCACCAAGAGGTCGAATTCCGCGGCAAGACGACATTGTTCGAGGACGTGGATCTGATCCACAATGCTCTGCCCGAATTGGCGCTGGAGGATCTCGACCTAAGCGTTGAGCTTTTGGGGAAGCGCTTGCGTGCCCCATTCCTCATCACGGGCATGACCGGCGGCACCGAAGAGGCATTCGCCGTCAATCGTGACCTCGCCTCGATTGCCGAGCGCTGCGGCATCGGGTTCGGGCTTGGCAGCCAGCGTATCATGCAGCGTGATCCGCGCACTGCTTGGACCTTCGCCATTCGCGAATTCGCGCCTTCCGCGCTAGTGCTCGCCAACATCGGTTTGATCCAGGCTGCCGAGCAGCCGACCGCAGAGCTACGGCGGCTGGTAGCCGGCGTTGGTGCCGACGCGCTGTGCTTGCACCTCAATCCGGCGCAAGAGCTGATTCAGCCCGAAGGCGACCGAGATTTTCGCCGTGGGTACATCACCCTCAAGCGCCTCTGCCGCGAGCTCGGGGTTCCGGTGATCGCCAAGGAAACCGGATGCGGCATCTCGCGTGCGGTCGGCGAATCACTGCGTAACGCCGGCGTCCGCTACGTCGACGTCTCCGGCGCCGGCGGCACGTCTTGGATTCGGGTCGAAAGCTTACGTGGCAACGCGCGAAGCCAGCGCCTGGGCGATGTGTTCGCGAGTTGGGGCATTCCGACCGCCGCCTCGCTGGCGATGCTTCGTGACTGCGGGTTGGAGCTGATCGCCAGCGGTGGGATGCGCACCGGGCTGGAGATGGCCAAGGCGATCGCGCTGGGTGCGCGTCTGTGCGGCGCGGCACTGCCGATTTATCGCGCCTACCGCGAAGGCGGTATCGATAGCGCCGTGGCGCTGATCGACGAATTCAGCGACGGGCTCAAGGTGGCGATGTTGTTGACCGGTTCACGTACGCTCGCCGATCTCTCGCGCCAGCCGCTCGTCGTGGGCGAACGGCTGAAAGCATGGATCGCCGCGGTCCAACCGCAGCGGCCAGCAGCGCCTGATGACAAGGATGGTCACCACAATGCAGAGTAACGGACACAGTTCACGCATCGAGGGTTTCCACCGCCTGCAACGGCACGAGCGCTTAGCGCGGCTGGCGGCCTCTTCCGGCCTCCCGGAAGCGGAAATGCAGGAGTTGCTCGATTCCGCGCCGCTGCCGTTCGACGCCGCTGATCACATGGTGGAAAACGCGGTCGGGGTCGTCGCATTGCCGCTCGGCATCGGGCTCAATTTCCTCATCAACGGACGCGACCGCATCGTGCCGATGGCCATCGAAGAGCCGTCGGTCATCGCTGCGGCCAGCCATGCGGCGCGATTGGTGCGCCAGAGCGGCGGCTTTTGGGCGGAAGCCGAGCCGCCGCTGATGATCGGGCAAATCCAGCTCGTTGAAGTGCCGGACATGGGGGCGGCGGTGTGCAGGCTCGAGGCGGCCACCGCGGAGCTGCTCGCCGTCGCCAACGCCGTACACCCCAACATGATGAAGCGCGGCGGTGGCGCACGGGCCATTAAAGTCCGCTCACTTCCAGCCACCCCATGCGGCCCCATGTTGGTGGTTCACCTGCTCGTCGACGTTGGCGACGCCATGGGAGCCAATGCGGTCAACAGCATCGCGGAAGCCTTGGCGCCACGCATCGAGGAAATCACAGGTGGTCAGGTACGGCTGCGCATCCTGTCGAACTTGGCGGACGAGCGCTTGGCCCGCGCCAGCGCGCGCATCCCGTTGACCGTCCTCCGCGGCAAGGTCTGTGCCGGACGCGAGCTGGCAGAGCGGGTCGTCGAGGCGTGGGCCTTCGCCGCCGCCGATCCATATCGCGCCGCGACCCATAACAAAGGCATCATGAACGGCATCGACGCGGTCGCATTGGCGACCGGCAACGATTGGCGTGGCATCGAGGCTGGGGCACACGCGTACGCCGCGCGCAACGGGCGCTATGGCCCGCTGAGCGAGTGGCGCATCGAGCAGGACACCCTGGTGGGCACGATCGAGCTGCCGCTGGCTGTCGGCATTGTAGGTGGCAACCTCGAATGCAATCCGCGCGTGCGCTTCGCGTTGCGAGTGCTGGGCGTCACCTCCGCCCGAGAACTCGCCGCGATCATGGCGGCCGTCGGCTTGGGGCAGAACTTCGCCGCGTTACGCGCGCTGGTGACCGACGGCATCCAGCGCGGCCACATGGCTCTGCACGCGCGCGGGCTGGCAATGGCTGCCGGCGCGCCCGCCGGCTTGGTCGATCAGGTCGCCGAGCAGCTCATCGCCTCGGGCGAGATCAAGCTGAGCAAGGCACGCGAGATCCTGCAGTCGGCTCAGGTAGGCGGGTGATGGTTGTGAGCAACTCTGGCGTGGTGTGCAGCGCGGCACCGGGCAAGGTGATTCTGCTCGGTGAGCACGCGGTGGTTTACGGCCGCACCGCGCTGGCAGCAAGCATCGACCGGTTTGTCGAGGTGTCGATCGCGCCCGCCGCGTCAGCCCAGCTGATGGAAGCACGGCAGGCCGTGCCCCTGCCGGCGCTGGAGCGTGCGGCAGAACTTACCGGTTTGGACCCCGCCAGCATTACAGCCTGCGCCGCGGCGGATCTGCCGGCAGGCGTCGGACTCGGCAGTTCCGCCGCCTTGAGCGTGGCGCTCATCCGGGCGCTGGCCAGGTTCGCCGGCCAATCGTTGTCGGATGCGGTGGTCTGTGCCCGTGCCTTCGAGATCGAGAAGATCTTTCACGGCTTCCCTTCAGGCATCGACAATACCGTTGCGACCTACGGTGGACTGATCGCGTTCAGACGCGGCGACACCGTGAAGCCGCTGGCCACCGCGCGGACGATTCCGTTGGTGATCGCCCTTGGCCGTGCACCGCGGGAAACGCAACAGGCCGTGCGCGGCCTGCGCGAACGATGGGAGAGCAGCCCGGCGCTCTACGAGCAACTGTTCGACGAGATCGATTGTCGGGTGAACGAGGCGCAACACGCCATCGCCGCGGGAGATCTTCCGATGCTGGGAGCGTTGATGAACACCAATCACCGCTTGTTGCAGCGTTTAGGGATCTCGACGGAGGAGCTCGATGAGCTGGTAGCGCTGGCGCGCGACGCGGGCGCGTTGGGCGCAAAGCTGACGGGCGGCGGCGGTGGTGGTGCGGTGATTTGCCTGTGCGACGCCGACCGCGAGCGGTTGGTGGAACGCTTCACACGCGCCGGTTGGCGCGCGTTTGCAACGGACATTGCACAGCGAGGGGGCGATGGAGCAGATGATGCGGGTCGTTTCGAGCAGCGCAGCTTTGCCTCAACGTGATCAGATTCGCGAGAGCGGTCTCGAGGAGGCTAGCCTCGAGGAGGTGATCGCGCGCAGCCAGGCGTGGTTTCTGGTGCAGCAGCGGCCGGAAGGCTTCTGGCACGCGCCGCTCGAAGCCAACGTCTCGATGGATGCGGAATACGTCTTCTTCAACCGCTTCATGGGACGGCGGCCGGAACGGCAAGAGGCCCGCGTCGTTGAGCACATGTTGGCGACACAGTCCGACGACGGCAGCTGGCCGCTCTACCACGGCGGCCCCGGCCATGTGAGCAACACCATCGAGGCGTACTTCGCGCTCAAGCTCGCTGGTCGCCGCGCCGAGGAGGAACCGCTGCGGCGGGCGCGTGAATTCATCATGAGCCGTGGCGGCTTGGTGAAGGCGGGCGTGTTCACGCGCACCTTCCTCGCCTACTTCGGCCAGTTCCCCTGGTCGGGTCTGCCGTCCATGCCGGTGGAACTGGTGTTATTGCCGTCCTGGTTTCCCATCAACATCTACGCGCTGTCGAGTTGGTCCCGCGGTACGGTCGTACCGCTGACTGTGCTGATGGCGAAACGCCCGTCTATCGCAATTCGGGAGGATGCCGGTGTGAGCGAGTTGTGGCACAAGCCGCCGGCATCGGAAGACCTCAGGTTTCCGCCCAGCCGCGAGTGGTTCACGTGGCGCAACTTCTTTTTAGCCGTCGACCGCACGCTCAAATTGCTCGGCCGCACCAACTGGACGCCGTTGCGCACGGGCGCCCTACGCCGCGCCGAGCAGTGGATTCTATCACATCAAGATATCAACGGCGGCTGGGGCGGTATTCAGCCGGCGATGATCAACTCGGTGATGGCCTTGCGTGCGCTCGGCCACAGCGACACCGACCCTGCGGTCGCAAAGGGCGTAAAGGGAATCGATGATTTCCTCATCGAAGCCGACGGCGGGTTGTTCTTCCAGCCGTGCGTGTCCCCGACCTGGGATACTGCCCTGGCGGCGAAGGCCCTGCTCGATTCCGGGGTGGCAGCGGATCACCCGGCGCTCTCGCGCGCCGCGGAATGGTTGATCGACAACCAGATCTTCAAGCCAGGCGATTGGCAGATCTACAATCCGAAGCTGGAGCCTGGGGGCTGGGCCTTCGAGTTTGCCAACGATTGGTATCCGGACGTCGATGATTCGGCAGTGATCCTGATGGTGCTCAAACGGGTCGCCACCGCCGAACCCGCCCGTGCGGCGCGCGCCATCGCTTACGGCATGAACTGGACCCTCGGCATGCAGAGCCGCAACGGCGGCTGGGGCGCCTTCGACACCGACAACGATTCCGAGTTCCTCAACCGGATTCCGTTCGCCGACATGGAGGCTATGATCGATCCGCCGACCGAGGATCTCACCGGGCGGCTGCTGGAGCTGATGGGGACGTACGGTTTCGACCTGCGTTTCGATCGCGCACGCCGCGCCCGCGACTTCGTGTTGCGCACGCAACGGGGCGACGGCTCGTGGTGGGGGCGCTGGGGCGTGAACTTCATTTACGGCACCTGGTCGGTGCTGTCAGGCCTGCGCGCGATCGGGGACGATCTCGATGCACCGCACATCCGTCGCGCAACGGCCTGGCTCAAGGCGCATCAGAACTCCGATGGCGGCTGGGGCGAGTCGCTGCAGACGTACGCCGACGAGTGCCTCGCCGGACGCGGCGCGTCGACGCCGTCGCAAACCGCCTGGGCGGTCCTCGGTCTGCTCGCCGGCGAACGCGGCGTGAGCGCCGAGGCGTGCCGCGGCGTCGACTACCTCGTGCGCACGCAGCGCGCGGACGGCTCGTGGGACGAACCGGAGTTCACCGGGACCGGTTTTCCGCGCCATTTCTACCTGCGCTACCACATGTATCGCAACTATTTCCCCCTGATGGCACTCGGGCGCTTCCGCGCCCGTCTAAATGAAATCGTCGGCGGCAACGACGCCAGGGGATCTGAAACAGCGCGGCTGATTCGCGCCGCTGGAACATCATGAGACACAGCAGTGCTCGTCGGTAGGAGCACGGAAGGGTGAAGGGTGTGGACATGCAAGAAACGGACGACACCATGAATGTGGGCATCGATCAGATCGGCGTCTACCTGCCGCGCTACGTCCTGCCGCTGGAGGCGTTGGCTGTTGCGCGTGGGGTTCCGGTGGAGAAGATCCATGTCGGTCTGGGCGCGCGCCAGATGGCGATCGCACCGCCGTGGGAAGACGCCGTGAGCCTCGCGGCCAACGCTGCCGCCCGGCTCTTTGCGCAAGGACACACGCACCCCAGCGAGATCGGCCTGCTCCTCGTGGCGACCGAGACGGCGGTCGATCACGCCAAGCCGGCCGGCATCTTCCTCCACGAGTTGCTCGGCGTGCCGTCCAACTGCCGCACCTTCGAGCTAAAGCACGCCTGCTACGCCGGCACCGCCGGCGTGATGATCGCCGCGGATTGGATCCGTTCCGGCGCGGCGCGCGGGCGCAAGGCCCTGGTGGTCGCCACCGACATCGCGCGCTATTCGTTGCAGTCGAGCGCCGAGTTCACCCAGGGGGCCGGCGCTGTATCACTGGTGGTGAGTGCGCGGCCGCGGCTGCTGGCGCTCGATCCGCTATCCGGCGTTTTTGCGAGAAACGTCTACGATTTCTGGAGGCCGCTCGACCGGCGCGAGGCGTTGGTAGACGGCAAGTTCTCCGTCGACTGTTACCTCGACGCTCTCGATGGGGCAGTGGCGGACTACCGTGCGGCAGCCAACGGACGGCGCAACGGCGTGGACCTGTCGCAGCCGCTGCACGCGGGCCTCGCCGCGTTGCTGTACCACACGCCCTTTCCCAAGATGGCGTACAAGGCGCACCAGCGGCTGCTGGAAAGCGAGGGGCGCCGGACCGGCGAGACGCCCCCTGATTCGCAGGAATCGTATGCTGCGCAGGTGGAGCCGTGGCTCAGAGCCGCCCGTGAGGTTGGTAACACCTACACTGCCTCGCTGTACCTGTGCCTGGCCTGGCTCGCCGACCAGGCCGCAAGCCGATTCGAAGGGAAGCGCATCGGGCTGTTCTCGTACGGCTCGGGGTGCTGCGCTGAGTTCTTCACCGGCGGCATCGTGCCCGGCGCCGCACGAGCGGCGGCGCGCATCGGCCTTGCCGATATGCTGCAGGCGCGCCGCGAGCTGAGCGTGGAGGAATACGAGACCTTCGCACGCGATGGCACCCACGGCGGCACGCCGCCGGGCGAAGACGCGGGCTTCTGCCATCTGGCGGCGGTTCGCGACGACAAGCGAATTTACGAGCGCAACGGCCATTTCGCCTGATGGAGTTCTCAGCACAACAAGAGACGGCGTCCACAATCGACGCGGCGTACTGCCACTGCTGGTGGATCGCGAGATCTCACTACGAGAACTTCACTGTCGGCTCGTGGCTCTTGCCTCGCCGCCTGCGGAGACACATCGCCGCAATCTATGCATTCGCCCGGACAGCGGACGACATGGCCGACGAGGGCGCGATCGATGCGCCAGAACGTCTCGTACGCCTCGACGCCTGGGAGCACCAACTGGAGGAATGCTACCGCGGCCGGCGCCTGCATCCGATCTTCGTGGCGCTCGGGGATACGGCGGACCGCTTCGAGCTGCCGATCGATCCCTTCCGCCAGCTGTTGCGCGCCTTTCGTGCCGACGCCGAGTTCAAGCCGTTCGACACGTTCGACACGTTGCTGGGGTACTGCCGCTGCTCGGCGGATCCGGTCGGTCACCTGATCTTGTATCTTTTTGGGTATCGCGATTCCGGGCGGCAGCAGCTGGCGGACCAGATTTGCACCGGCCTTCAGCTGACGAATTTCTGGCAGGACATTGCCATCGATGCGGCTAAGGGCCGAGTGTACGTGCCGCTCGAAGATCTGGCGCGCTTTGGTTGCTCGGCCGACGACGTAAAGACGGGCGCGTGCAGCCCCGCCGTGCGGGAGCTCATGCGATTCCAGGTCGACCGCGCTCGCGGCATGCTCACACGCGGACTCGAATTGGCCTTGCATGTCGACCGGCGCCTCGCTCGCGAGGTGTGCCTGTTCGCCTGGGGTGGCCTTGCGATCCTGCGCGCCATAGAGGCCGTCGGTTACGACGTGCTCACGCACCGCCCGACGTTGTCGAAGCGGGCGAAACTTGGGCTGGTATTGCGGGCGTCGGCGACGCGTCGCATTCGTCCACGGCGTGCCCGCACCCTGATCCCTGAGGGATTGCCGATTCTCGCCGACGGGCACCTTTCGATACGCCGCCAACAGACGGTGGCGACTACTAACCATGAACCTCCGGTTCCCAATCCGTCATGCCCGCAGTCTTTTGGCGGGCATCCATCGGGCAGGGACATAGATTCCCGCCCCACGCTTTCGCGGGGGCAGGCTCTAAAGATTGCGGGAATGACGACAGGCGCCGGCTCATCGGCTCTCCAAGCAGAACGAAAGACATCTTCTTCGCTGGAGCGAGGGGAAGGATATAGGCGCACGCTGCGTAAGGCCCACGCCTACTGCCAAGCCGTCACCCGCCGCAGCTCGAGCAATTTCTACTACGCTTTCCGCCTCCTCAGCCCCGAGCGGCGCGGGGCGCTGTACGCCGTCTATGCCTTCTGCCGCTTCGTCGACGACATTGCCGACGACCAAGACCGGCGTGACCCGGCGGCGCTGCTGGCGCGCTGGCGTGAGGAACTGCAGTTGGTGTACGGCGGCGCGCCGACGCATCCGATTGGCTGCGCACTCGCCGACGCTGTGCAGCGTTTCGCGCTACCGCAAGAGTATTTCCTCGACTTGATTCGCGGCGTGGAGATGGATCTCACGCGCCAGCGGTACGCAACCTTCGATGAGCTGTACCAGTATTGCTATCGCGTCGCCTCCACCGTCGGCCTTGTGTGCATCGAGATCTTCGGCTACCAGCGGCCGAGCGCGCGCGATTACGCCATCGATCTCGGCATCGCATTCCAGCTGACGAACATCCTGCGCGATGTGCTCGAAGACGCGCGGCGCGGCCGCATCTACTTGCCGCTCGAAGATCTCCACCGCTTCGATTGCACCGAGGCCGAGCTGCTCACCGGCCGCTACTCGCCGCGGGTCGGTGCCTTGATGGCCTTCGAGTGCGGCCGTGCGCGTGCCTACTACCTGCGGGCGCGGGGCGCGCTGGCGCCGGAGGACCGCGGCTCGCTGGCCGCCGCCGAAGCCATGCGCTCGATCTACGAGCGGCTGCTCGACCGTATCGAGGCGCGCCACTTCGATGTTTTCGGCCCCAAGGTCACGCTGCCGCGCTACGAGAAGGTCACCCTCGCCCTTGCTGCGTGGGGACGCTCGCAGCTGGCCTTGCTAACGTCATGAACCGCGTCGCCATCATCGGAGGCGGATTCGCCGGACTGGCCGCAGCCGTCGACCTCGCCGGGCGCGGCTTTGCGGTATCGCTGTTGGAAGCCCGGCCACGGCTTGGCGGACGCGCCTACTCGTTTCGTGACCACGAAACCGGTGAGGTCATCGACAATGGGCAACACACGCTCATGGGCTGCTACCGCGACACGCTCGCCTTCCTCGATCGCATAGGCGCCACGCACAAGCTGATGCGACAAAAGAACCTGCATGTCAGGATGGTGCACCCAGCGCGCGGCCCCGGCGCGATCACGTGCCCTTCGCTGCCGAGCCCGCTCCACCTGGTTGGCGGCATCCTGCGCTACCGGCTGCTCACTCAGGCGGAGCGTCTGCGCGCCCTGCTCGGCGGCATGCAGGTGATGGCCATGCGCCGCCGCGGCGACCCGCGGCTGCGCGAGTGTACCGTCGAACAGCTGCTGCTGGCGTTACGCCAGTCACCTAACGCGTGCGCCAGTTTTTGGTACCCGGTCGCGGTAGCCACCTTGAACGAATCGCCGCAACGCGCCGCGGCCGTGTTGTTCGCTGAAGTGCTGGCGCGGGCGTTCTTTCGCTCGCGCGCCGACTCGCAGTTCGTTTTGCCGAGAGTCGGGCTGAGCGAGCTGTACACTGAGGATGCGCGCCGGTACGTCGAAGCGCGCGACGGCCATGTCGAGCTGCAAGCCGCGGCTGCGGCTCTCGTCCTGCGCGGGAACCGTGTGGCCGGCTTGCAACTGCGCGACGGCAGGGCCATCGCCACCGACGCATGCATCAGCGCGGTGCCTCCCAAGGCGTTGGCTGCGCTGCTGCCGGATGCGGCGCGCGACCGATGCGGCTTGCCGGCGCTCGATGCAATCGAAACATCACCAATAGTGTCTGGCCATCTCTGGTGCGATCGTCCCATTCTGAGCGATGCGTTTGTCGGTCTGATCGGAAGGACGACGCAGTTTGTATTCAACCGCACCGGGCTCACCGGCCAAGGCGACAACGGCCGGCAATGCCTGAGCGCTGTGATCAGCGCGGGCCGCGAGGTGGTCGAGTGGCCGGCGGCGCGGATCGCCGAAACAGTCGTGGCAGATTTGCAGGCGCTGGTCCCGGCTGCACGCGGCGCGCGCGTGCTGCACACGGTGGTGGTCAAGGAGAAGCAGGCGACGATTTCGGCCACACCGGCAGCCGAGCGCCTGCGGCCCGCCGCGTGTACGCCCATTGCCAATTTCTTCCTGGCGGGCGACTGGACCTCGACGGGCTTGCCCCCGACAATCGAAAGCGCAGTTTACAGCGGACGGCGCGCGGCAGAGCTGGTCGCAGAGTATCTTGGACTATCTACAGCTGCCGAACCGGAATCGCATGCGTCTCCTACCTTGGCGGCTTTTGCTGCCTCGAGGAGCGGCCCCGCGGAATCTGCGGTCCGAGGCCCTGCCTCGCGCAGCTAGCGTTATGCGATTTCCGTTACATATCACCACCGACATGGTGAGGTGGCAGTTGCGTAACTGGTGGCGTGGCAACGTGCGTTACCCGTACGTCCTCATGCTCGAACCGCTGCACACTTGCAACCTCGCGTGCCTCGGGTGTTCACCCGAGCGCTACAACGGCGACCTGAAAGACCGGCTGCCGCTCGAAGAATGTCTGCGCGCGGTGGACGAAGCGGGCGCGCCGGTGGTTTCCATCTGCGGCGGCGAGCCGACGATCTATCCCGAGCTGCCGCAGTTGGTCGAGGGCATCATCGCGCGCAAGCGGCACATCTATCTCTGCACCAACGGGTTGCTGCTCGAGCGCTTCTACAAGAAGGGGCGGCCGCACAAGCGGCTCTCGATCAACGTGCACATCGATGGGATGCGCAAAACCCACGACCTGGTCACCGACCGTGTCGGCGTCTTCGACAAGGCCGTCGAGATGATCAAGGAAGGCAAGCGTCTCGGCTACCACGTGTGCACCAATACGACCATCTACCGCGAGACCGACATGGACGAGATCGAGGAGATGTGTGGCTTCCTGCAGGGCATCGGTGTTGACGGTATCCTGATGTCGCCGGGCTACCACTACGAGAAAATCCAGGACAACCATTTCCTCTTCAAGCGGGAGGTGCATGCGAAGTTTGAACGCGTGCTCGAACTGGCGAAGAAGTATCGGCTGTACTCGACGCCGCTGTTCCTGCAGTTCGCTGCGGGTCAACGCGAGTATCCGTGTACGCCGTGGGGCAACCCGACGCGCACGCCGACAGGGTGGAAGGGGCCCTGCTACCTGATCGAAGGCGGCTATTTCAAGACCTGGCAGGAGTTCTGGAACGGCGTGAACTGGGACTACTGGGAGACGCGCGCCGATCCGAAGTGCCACAACTGTCTCATGCACTCGGGCTTCGAGGCGTCGGTGGTTCGCAAGCTCGGCGAGAGCCGGCGCGACCTGTGGATGATGGCGAAGTGGAATTTCTCCTCGTAGGAGGTTTGTTCCCTCGCGCGGGCAAGGCGAAAAAGCAAGTGCCCGCCGGGCGCGTCCCTCAAAGGGTGTCGCATGAGGCGTTGGCGTGGGCAGCAACGCATCGCGAGTTCCTGCTCGCGAAATGGAAGGAGCTCAACCGATGAAGCTGCCAACGATTCGAGCCGTCCACGTGGTTGGGCAAACCGCCGTGGAGATTACCTGGTCGACGCGCAAAACGATGCGCGTGGATCTGGCTGGGCTGATCCGGCGCTACAAGGCGCTGGCGCGCCTACGGACGCGCACGCGGTTCGCGCGTGCAGCCATCGGCGAATGGGGTCACAGTCTTACCTGGGGCGATGACCTCGATATCGGCGCCGATACGCTGTACCGGCTCGCGCAGGAACAAGCGGGCATCACCGTGCCCGCAACCGAGTTTGCGGCCTGGCGCGCACGCCATCGCCTTTCGCTTGCTGCTGCAGCCGACGTGCTCGGACTGTCGCGACGCACAGTGGCCTATTACGAGCGTGGCCAAAAGCCCATTCCACGCGTGGTCGGCCTTGCACTCAAAGGGTATGACGCCGCGCAGGCGGCCTGATAACACGCGATGGAGCTGGCGAGCGAGGTGCCCCAGCTCCGCTCGGATCGCAGCAGGAGGCTGCCTTATGTCCAGAGTCGAGACGCGGCCCCATTGCTGAGCCCCGCATTAGCGCCTGTGCGCGCATGGCAACCTTCTAACGCCTGCAATCAGCGGCGCGCGGCCTTATCGCGCGTCCGCTGGATTGCTCTGTTCGGCTTGCCGCGTCGCTGTTGGGAGTGGCTGCCCTTCGACGTACAGGGTGTCGTAACTGAGGTCGAGCCCGTTCGCCCACTCGACAGAACCTGCAACGACTCGAACCGCTCGAAATGCATTCTGGTCGCGGAGCCGGACAAAGATACCGCGACCGAGGTAGGGCTTCACGTCGAATCGCCGTGACTCGCCATTGTCAAACGAAAGCTCCAACTCATAGTCTTCCAGCGCTCGCACCGATTTTACGTGTGGATTCATATCACTCTCCTACTTCAATGGGTCGATCTTGAAGACCTCCTCGCCGTTCACAGCCAACTGCCAATCAGCCAGGAGTTCATCACGGTGAATCTCGATCCATGCCTGGACGAGCCGCGTCTTCCCAGCAGCCAGCTGACCAGCCAGAACTTCTCCCGTCAGAATCGCAAAGACAGCCTCATCCCCGGAACACTCCGCATGGACGTGGGGTGCGTGGTGTTGCTTGTCATCGAAGAAGTACATGCGCACCACGATACCGTAGAACATGGAGAGGACCGGCATTGTTGTCTTCCGCCGGGTTCACCGTAGCACGTCGCACGAGGCTCGCCGAACGCCAAAGCTCACTGGCGCGCGTCTTTGTTGCGCGTCCAGTGCAGCTTTCTGTTCGGCCGCTCATGAAGCGAACGCAAGAACGGGCACCCGGCGGTTCGAAGCCAGGGACCGGCGGTGCGCCTTGAGGCGGTCCAGCTCGTGAAGCGTGTCTGCGGTCAGGTAGCTCTCTCCGCAGTGCGGACAACTGACCACGGGGACCTCCTCGATCACGAGAAGGTTGGCACCGCTGCCGTAGCTGCGGGCCAGCCTGCGCAGCTTCGCGCCGGCCTTTCCGCAAACGTCGCACACAAGCGTCTTCTTCTGAGGCATGCTCACTCCCGATACGTCGTCAGGATAACGAGACGACCGGTCGCGCTCAACTTGCCGACGATCCCGGCGGGCCTGCCGTCGATGCCGGCTCCCGAAACGACGTATTTCCACTCGCGCGTGCGCACATCGCGCTGTCGTTCAACGATCCTCCCGGTCAGCACCGAACTCTCGACGTCGAGGATCGTCAGCCCGTCGTCATCCATCTCCTCCTCGGCATGAATGGTCATCACGTACTCTCGCCGTCGAATCTTCTCACGAAAGTGCTTGAGCACCCGATCGAACATCCCCACCCGATCCCTCCGATCCCTTCGTGCATGGCTAAACCGGGGAAATCAAGTGGCGCCGAACAGATCGCCGCTGAACGGCGGGCGCCGAAGGCGACCGACCGCTCAGGCGGCTTGTTATGTGGCTCTTTACCCAAAGAACGCACCATACTTATCTTGATCGACAACTGAAACCAAGGTCTGCAAGTCTCGCCTGGAGGTCTCTGGATCGTAGGCATGCCACTTCAAATCGCGTCGCATCCAGTACAGATTCCAGGTCCCCTTTGACCGGACATAACGAAACTTCGCGACGGCCGTATGGGTCCATTCGCCGGGGGATCGCCAGTGGGGGCGCTCTTCAAAGATCGAAACACTATGACCTTGAACCTCGTACACCACCCGCAGCTCATTCTTGAACTGGGGCGGCGACCTGCGTTGGCAGAAGGTCCCGACGATATTCTTGATCGTTTGTAGCTCTAGATCGCTGAAGGCCATCGCTTCATCATCTTCGATCCTTGTGCCACATAACGGCGCGGCGGTCAGCCGCCGCGGCCGGCGTCCGCCGTTGCATCGCCACCCGAGCGCCGCCGTGGCCGCGGTCGGGTGGACCGCCCTGTTAGACGCCGCGTCGTCTCAGAGACCTGAAGCAGCGACCGAAGCGCGTCGTTCACGGCGGCTGAATCTCGAAATGCAGCCGCAACGTCAGGCTCGAGCACGGCGATGTTGGCGCCCTCTCGAATGAGGCGGCGATAGTACTTGCCGCGCACTGCCTTCGAGTAGTCGAAAGCATACTCCGGCCGCAGGTCGTTGGATCGAGAGCCACCCTTACGTCTCATGGCGTTTCCTTTCGCGTGCGGTCGCTCGCCGTGCGCTGATGATGCGCATGCTCGCTCCACGCTCTGTGTGAGCCACTACCAGCAGTCGGCCGCGAGCGGAATACCCGACCGTGATCAACCGCGCCTCATCAGCGGAGTGTCCCTCATCGTCGAAGGTTGCGGACAACGGGTCGTAGAAGACCGTGACGGCCTCGTCGAAAGACACCCCGTGCTTCCGCAGGTTCTCTTCGGCCTTTGCACGATGCCATTCGAACCGCACGGGCTCGATTGTAGACCGACGGACACTCGGCGTCTAACCCAACTTCCGCGCTCGCGGAAGGAATTCGAGCCGCTCGGCCAAGAAAGCTCAATGTTCTTGCGGGTCGGCGGTGTAGAGTCGAAATGTAGTGACGAATATATTCGGTTTGGATCTTGATAT
>Ga0315295_10001462_pt1 | contig 20284 bp, 36 predicted proteins | sample YL17G14_0_MG_FD_204453 | JGI IMG/M metagenome (GOLD analysis project Ga0315295, IMG submission 204453) | Sediment microbial communities from Yellowstone Lake, YNP, Wyoming, USA - YL17G14_0 | ecosystem: Environmental > Aquatic > Freshwater > Lake > Sediment | place: USA: Wyoming | collected...
AGGATGTGAATTGCTCACCTTCAATTCGGCTGACACGAATAACCAAACCTGAGTCAAGTATCCAGCAGGCTGTTTGAATGCCATTTTTGAAGTCGATCACGTTGCCAATGGCATACCTACGGGCTTCGATATAGGCTGATTTTAGCGCTTCATAACGCTCGTTAGCATGACCGTCAAACTCGCTTTTATGCGCCCAATATGGGGTATGTTTCAACTCAACTGGCCGATTGTGCTTAGAAGTACGTTTGGTGCTCATTCTGGTCTCCTTGTGTGCGTTCAAAAACTATTGAGCCTTGTAAAAAGTATTTTTAAAAAAGTTTGGCGAGCATCTCGGCGTTTTTACGGGCGTTTCTGGCTCCTTCGTTGGCCTGGGCGATAGAGTCAAAACCTAATGCTGCGAGCCTACGTGCGTTGTCCAAGTCGTGTTTAATCTTAATTTCGGCAGTAGTTGAGGCATTTTTGATACTTGAAAGCATTTCATTCGTCTGGTTGTGGTCTATCGTGATGGTTAGTTCTTTGCTGACGTTTTTTACTGTTTTCATCTTGATTTTCCTGTGCGCTTGCTTTCGTTCGATGACATAACTATAGCATATTAGCTAATGTGTATTCAAGTAGCATTTAACAATTGGGGCAAAACACTCATCAGGTGTTCTAGAATCTAAAAAGCCCGATACAGTCTGTATCAGGCTAAAACGTCTTTTTTGTTCTAATTTTCAGATTATAACTTGCGCCACAATCCAAAAATCTTATCGGGCTTTACCTCGCCTGGGTTGTCTTTGTCCCAGTCTGAAACCCAATAATGCAAAGCACCATTAGGTTTCTCCCAGGATAGACAATGCACGTTAACGCGATAATGGTACGGCGCTGGTGCACGATTCGCATAATACAGGAATCCCCAAACTTCGTAATAACCAGGCTCGGTCGGTGTCTCTTTGAGCCAGGGATTCAGAATGTCGGATAGAACACTATCGATCTGATACACCGTTTTGAGCATTAGAACCTCCTTTTTTACCCTATCGCTTGCAAAAACTGAGATTCTGCCTGGTTGCGCGTGATCTTGCCTTGACCGATCTCGATTTCAAACTTGGCTACGAGCCGATATTCCGAACATTTACGAATATCGCCCGATACCCGCTGCTGGAGTTGAGCAATCGCCCAACATTGCCAATTGCCCGCTGAGTAGGTTCTGTTACTCTGTGCAAATTTTGATTTTTGAAGCATGGCTGGTTTTCCCTTGTGCGCTCGTTCGATACATTCAGTATAACTGCGTTAGCTAATCTGTCAAGAGGCAATGTCTGTAGCGCAGGGATAATCAACGAGTACCGGCCTACCATTGAGCAATCCTGCCTGTTGCGCGCGCCAGTCTACTGTCTCATAACCTGCCTTATGGATGGCGCTCTCAAGTTTATTCAGTTGGCTAGAGTGCCCCTTGAATACTTCAACCCTCGGCGCAATGCTCACCCGTAAAATACCCGCTGGTGTTTCGATTACTTCAGATGACAGTAACGGGCAATCAAAGGCTCGTTGTCCGTAGTTTTCTTGCCATCCTTTGAATTTTTCGCCCGTTATTCGTGCAATCTTAATTACGACGGGCAAACTATCGAACGAATAAACAGCCGATTGTGCACCAACAATCACGTCAGACAGTGCAGCAAATGGCAGTTTAGCACGTGCGGATAAGTACGCTTTTTGGAAGTGTTCTCCGTACCGTTCTATCCATTTTTCCTGTTTCATTGCTTTTTGCCTTGCGCTTGTTTCGTTCGATGTATACAAGGTAACGCACATTCGCTAATTTGTCAATAGGGTAATTTTAGACAGAGCATAAATTCTCAACTGTTACGATTTTATAAAATGCGCTTGACAGATTAACAAAGCGCTGTTATAGTGGATACATCGAAAGACAAGGAGCCACGAAATGACCGAGCAAACGCAGGAAACGAACAAAACAGCGCTCAAGACGTTGCCAAAGACTCACTATGTCGTAACCGCTGGCTTGTGCGGTTATCTGCCCAACTACCTGGGATCATGCGAGTCTTATGATGATGCAGTGAACGATCTTGCTGATCTTCATGAGATGACCGACGAGCAAATTGCTGAATTGCGCGAGTTTGGGTATGTCGATCTTGACCTGCACGAGCAAGGTAATGAATATGCAGAGATCACATCCTGCGATTGTGACAACCCAGACGATCATAACGCTTTTTAACATCAGCACAACCAGGCTCGCTCAACAGGGCGAGCCTCAACTTGTGAGGTATATCATGCTTAAATGCAAGCGTCAAAACTTCCATAATTCAAAAGAGCCTCAACTGGGATCAATCGGTCACATTGTCGGCTGTAATCGTAATTATGAAAAACGCAAGTGTATCGTTATCGCTTATCCGCTGTGTGATGGAGTCATACCTTACAGCATTGGAATCCACACATGCTGGATCAAATTTTTGGACAATGGCGAGATTAGACTCTTCAGCGGTTTTTGGTTTGTCGAAAGTGAATAACTCACTTACACAAACGCCCAGGCGTTCTACCTGGGCGTCATCGCTCTTTTGTTCGCTATACGGATGTGCTACAGTGTTGAGCCTATATGTTCTGATTGCATCAGCCAGTTTGAGCTATTGCCATCGCCTATTTGTTCTACGTCATGCGCTTGTTTGTTCGGCCCATTTGTTCAACCTCTTTGTTCTACAGCGCGTGTGTTCTAAGCAATTAGTTCAAGTGTCCTATGCGGCTGCTCGGATCGGTTTGACATTTGACTGCGCGCCGGAAGAATCACTAACCGGCAACGGCGCTGGCTGGCTGGCTGCTGCAAGCATGGCCTCTTGCTCGGCCTGACGCATCGCTGCGTCCTCCGCTTGTTGGCGTTCCACTTCAGCTTCTGCTGCTGCTTGCTCCAGGATACCAGCAGGATTGTCGATATTGAGCGGGAGTAACGTCAATGCGGTAGCCTTATCCAGTAACCCGGCCTGCAGGGCAAACGCAACCGTCTCTTTAGTCAAGCGGCCATCTTGTTCGGTCAACGAATTAAACTTCGCTGCCGGTACTTCATCCGTCTGGATGCGGCGGTCGGTCAAACTCATGATTGACAGCGCCACGGTTGCCATCTGGATCATCCATGACCGGCAAAAGCCCTGCCGCATCTCGATCCACTTCACGAACGGCCCTAACTGGCTCTCAGCACTGGCTCGGCTGGCTTGTATAGCGTTCCCCCAGATGAATTCGGGTATCTCGCTGTGCTGCAAAATGAGATAAAACAAGAGGTTCAAAAGGATTTGTGTATCACCGGCAAATGGGCCAGGCGCTTTCCAATTGAACTCGCCCTCCCCAGAAAGCGTTATTACGTCATCACTTGTCAGATCGAGCACGTCAACCGACTCGGTTGTACCATCCGGCAATGTCTGAGTCTCTTTGCGTCCAAAGCGTGCCCAGAATGCAGCGATCTCTTGTACCGATCCGAGTTTACTGATCACCGGGACTGGTCTGCCTTGTCTAACATTCCCCTCCAGCGCGGCGCTGAAAATTGATCCATATTCGTGCATGGCAGGAACTAGCGCCTCCGCCTCGGCCCGGCCAAAAAGCTCATCAGAGCCTTGATTGTTTGCCATAAACACAACCGGCTGCAGACCGGTCAAGTTCGGGTATTCAAGCTCGTCAATTAACCGTGATTGTAAATACTGTTTACGGATACGCCGATCCGGATAATACTCATCTACCCAGGTCATAATCTTTGAACCGTTTAGCGCGGAGTCTGGATCGGCATACGATTCCGTAATACGCCAGCCGATTACCTCTGAGAAGTCATCAGGGTTTACAATTGGCTCTACAGCATTGGGCGGAATCACCGTAATCGTTTCATCAGCATTTATTACGGCGACTCCATCCCCTAACCCAACAGACTCCCGATACGCTTTTATGATTTGAGGCAAATGATCCTTCCACCAGGTATTGAGCTTGTCTTGCGTATATTCGTCTGATAGTTCCCACTTAGGCGCTCGACCCAAAACCCAAGCGGCGATCTTGGATTCTAGCGGTCTGAGAAACAATCCCGACAGTTCTAACCCTTCCGCCTTGCAACGACGAGCGCGATCCCAAAAACGATAATCTGATCTTGTTGGGTCTTTGGTTGGAGTGGTATAAGGCATATGATCCCGCCAACGGATCAATAACCGCCTCGGCCCGCCGATCAGTTCAGAAAAGAACTTTCGCAACCCAAACCGTGAATTAACGCGGGGGCTTTTCATTTATTCAATCTCCACTGTACCTTAACTATATCATATCAGATAATCGGCCAATGAGGTACAAGCGGAATCAAAAACGCCCCAGATAGGGGCGTCAAACAATCTAAGTTTTTTATTTTGTTATTCGCCAACGGCGAGCAGGTTACGTTGTTCGGTTTTAGCCTGAATATCGCGCCAATTAAAATCGGCCATGACTACAGTAAGCGCCTGGAGCCGCTTGTCTGGAGCCGTTTCGACTGTATACCCTGCATTGAGCGGAATCTCCAGTTTGTTGCTCAACTCAGGACTGAATACGGTGATTGTGGTAGGACGTTCCCGTCGTCCAGGATGAACGTTGATCGCCTTAACAATGCCGTGTACCGTTTGGCCGTAGTGTTCAAATGTGATCGTGTCGCCGGGTTTCATGTTACTTTTTCTCCCACTCAGGAAAATCAGCCAGCCACTCAGCAGGCAGAAGCATGATCAGTACGTCGATCAGGCGGTTGATATTGTCGGCCAGAACGTCAGCGGCTGCAACCGCTTTTTCAATATCCACACCCGCCGATACAAAGTGATGAACATCGGCGCTTAACCGGTTGATCGTCCAACGGCGACGATTCTCAGGCGTATCCTCGTCACCTGATGGCGGAGGCATGTAAATCCAGTTAAGGTATGACTTCTCAATCCCGATCAGGTTGTCGTTAAAGTCACGAGTCTGCACCGTCAGCACGCTGGCGATCCGCTGTATCGCCTTAAACGTTTGATTATCCCCTTCCGGGAATTGCTTACGGGCCTGAAAAGCTTTATCCATCAGTGCATCAAACCGTTTCGCGTCTTTAATCTGTATGTCGTGCATTGTCCCCGTTTCCTTGTGCTTAACCTTATGTACTTACTTTAGCACGCATTAGATTATATGTCAATAGGCAAAAGTAAAAGTTGCATAAAAAAAGCCCGGTCAAGCCGGGCTGGTTGGTTTAAGGCAGGGCCACTACGATCAGGTGCCCGTTTTCGCAATCGACTTCATACACGCCATCAGGATCGCCGTCCCGGTTAATCGCGAATGAATAACCATCAGACCTGAAACTATATACCCGGCGCTTTAATTCCTTGCCAGTGTAATCGATCAGTTCTTCCGATTCTACAACCTTAGTGGCGTAATCATCCGGTTTGATCACCCACTCATCCCCGACGTTATATTCGAGTTTATTCCCTGCCAACGGGTTAGCAACCTTGACCGGTTTAAGATCAAGACTCAGCGATTCGACAATTTCAAAGTGATCGCCAAACCAGTCAATCCGGTGCTTCGAGTTAGATTGCCAGCCCGGATACCACCAGATACCCGGGGGGTTTTTGGCGTTTGAAATCGCCATCATTTTATTCACAAGATCGGGATCGCCATAATACGCAGACCAGATAACTTCGGGATCGTCAACGCCGACAATTTCAAACCGATCCCCTTCACTGAATTTGATCTTGGCCCCTGCCAGATGCGCATCAGGGATCGCCCGGATTTGTGCCTCAATAGCCCGGATAAGCAGCATACGGGTATCGATCCGCACCTTAATCACCCGCAACTGGTCTAACACCGCGTTAAAATCACATTCGCGGTACTCAACAATCAGTTTGGCGTAGTGATCATAATCGGCCAGATCGAGGTTTTGTTCTACGTCAATCACCTTAAGCGCCGCCGCAAGCGCCCGCAGTTCGGGCTTATCATCTTTTTCTAGACGGTCAATCAATCCCGTGCTTACCTTGTACATGTTTCGTTTCCTTGTGTGCTCACTTTATGTCCTTACTTTAGCACGTATTATATAACGTGTCAAGTAAGCAAACTATATAAAATTCGTAACGGTTCAGATTTTGCCGCTTGACATATTATCTAATTGCGCTATACTGTAAGTGTAAGGTGAAAGCACAAGGAGACACGAAATGTCAGTTAAGCGGGATATTTTCAATACACAGCGAGCCTCCGCGCGCCGCCTGGAACGTATGGAGCCAGCGATCCGGTTGGTCAATACAGACGAATTCGACGCCGTGCCCTATGCGCATTTGATCGTCATTGATTACGATCAAAACACAAGCGTGCACGTCGTTTGCGCCAGCATTGCTGATATTAAGTGGCATTTGTGGTATTTCTATAGGATCATGCCCGCCAATGTTGAGTCGTTCCTGAGCGACGATCTACCAATTATTCATGATCGTGTAGAGTTTACCATTATCCCGATCTTGCCGTTGGGGCTGTATATCGAAGAACCTGATCAAATAAAACCGGGACGTAAGGAGTTAAAATGAGCTACCAGGTATCTGTTTACAACGAGAATACCACCAGGGACAATGCACGCCCGATCTTATTCGTTGCCGATTATGGAGATGACAGTATCATCCATAATCATATCTGGGTGTGCGGTTCTATTGAGGATTTACTGGACGTGCTACGTACTATCTACATCGCAACACGCGACGAAATTCGCGAGGCGTTCGACAACGATCAAATTCTCAAAACGAAATCGCGTAATTCTAAGCTCCCGGTAGAAATAGAGATGCTTCAGATTCTCCCGGAGCACAGTCTGATTTATCACGATTAGGGTTAATCCCGACTAGCGCCACTCGGCCCGGCGTTGTAGGGCCGATTTGACAACCGTGTAACAACTGTAGTACAATCTGTTTATCAACAATAAAGGATGTACTATGTCACATGCAAGACAAAAACGACATTCGATTCGGTTTGAACTATCGCCCGATAACCCAGATGAAGAACGGTTGTATGCACATCTCAATGTACTGGCTAAACAAAACCGGGTATCAAACTGGATTCGCCAAACGCTTATCAGTGCTTTAGATGAAACACCGATCTTTAATGTTTCTGTGCAAACAGTTAGCACACCGATTGTAAACGCCACTATTCCTGAATTGCCAGGTAAGTCTCGCGGTTTTTCAAAGTCTGATCAATCTCGTTCTAAATAGCTATCATCTATCCTTGTGCACGCGGAGGGCCGGAGCAATCCGGCCTGATGCGGTTAAACGCGGATTCCAGCGGTTGCCAGGATAACGCGCAGGTGTTTAACCTCGGACTCCAGTTGAAAGCAATACTCCCGTAGATCGCAAAATTCAAGACTAACCGGCAAGGCTGGTGCAGGTCGCTCGTCGCTCGACGCGAGATCGCTTGCCGGTGCAGCGCCGCCAGTGAACGATAGTTCGCCCACATCTGCCGAATGTCTCGCACTGTTTACCGGCAAGTCAACGGAGTCGCGCTCACCCCAAACGAACGGCGCATCATTTGCGTTTACCGGCATTAGCCCTAACGTGCGTAAGACCTCAACACCCACGTTCTCCTCGCCGTTTACCGGCAATTGCTGCTTGCGCTTGCTACGTTTGGCGATGCGCATCGGGTACAACACCTGGCCTCGCCGTACCATCCGAGTCGGCTCCTCGATCACCGGCAATGGAGCCTCTATCTCAGCCCGGAGCCGATTGACCAACCGATCCGACACCGCACAGCGCCTGGCGATCTCTCGATCCGACCACTGTCGCCATTCCAGGTCTGTCAGCAGCGCCAGCACCGCACGCCGCTTATCCGCGTTCGTCCTGGGCAGTCCATGCCGATCATTTGCCTTTGCGGCATACAACATAGCATCTCGGATATTGCCGGTAAGCACACGCACATGCACGCGCTCGCGGCCAGCTTCTTTTGCTGCGGCTAACCGGTGGAACCCATCGGCCAGATAATACACACCCTCGCTTGCATCGTAAAACACGACCAGCGCCGGAAACTTCGCACGTCCGCGCATCGCCTCGGCATACCGCTCTACTGTTTCCGGGTCAAGTTCGGCCCGCAACTGCGCACGCCGATCCGCTACAATTTGATCTACTGAAAGCATGGTCATTGTAATATCCAAAACCTGATGTAACACAATATGTATTGTGTTACATCAACTCTGATTGTGCCCTGCACGAGCCATATTCACATCATCCTGTTTTTGTCAGGAAATTTGTCTAAGGTTTTGCGTTTTAGTTTGTGCGTACTTTATCTAACGTTCGTTGTCGATGTGTTGATTACACCCTTAAACATCATTGTGCAATAAAGATTCCAAACCTCAAAATCATTATAAGGATCGTGTAACTTTGCGCGGGCCTTTTTGAATCGCCTAACAAACTGCGGTGACAAGGAATCGTATCGCATGGCTCGTAACCACCGTTTGAATTTTTTGCTGACACAACGACACCCCGGTATATTTCGCCACACCCACACTAAATCTTTTACGTTTAGTGCGAACCACTCCCCTTGTCGCCTCTTTTCTGGGAACTGCGCGTGTAATTGCCGTTCCAACCGCTTGTAATCGCTAGTCTTGACCACAAATAACCATTGCAGCTTTTCAGGCGTATGCGTGGCGTACTGTTGTTGTCTGCGTCCGAAATCTTCAGCAAAACCGATTTTAATCAACTTTGTCGATGGAGATCGCACAAAATACACAACGCCTTTGTTGGTCGAATCTTCTACAGCATTATCGCCTAAATCTGCAAATAAAGACAACTGGAACACCGGTTTGTCAGGCATTGATCAATTTACCCCGTTGTACGCTTCTAACTGCAAATATTATATGCTAATTGGTACAAATGTTCAAGCCCACACCTATCTGCGCCCGCAAACCCGGCCCGACACCGCGATCCCGCAACCCCCGCTCACCTGCCAACGCCAGAAAAATCCCCCGGACAAAACGGAGCCAGCCGCGCTGGAGCTTATTCTGAACGCTCGTTCGTTTTTAGATTAAACGGACTACAGTCCGCTTGTAACACGCGATAATCCCGCTAAACCATCTCATCTTGACCGATTAACAAAGCGGAGGTATAATGAGTCGCAATGAAATGGCAACAAAAGGTGACTATTATGGCGTTGAGCGAATCGCAATCTAAGGTTATACAGAGGCTGTTTCTATTCTGGACGCTAGTTACTCCGCTTAACAACAAAATGTTCGCGCGGTGGGTGCGTCCGAATGGCACGCAAACGTTAGAGACGGTGATGCCTGGCACGCTAAAAGCATTGGAACACAGAAATGTTATCCACTGGCAAGAAGGGCAATGGAACCTTGCAAAGCTTATTGGCGAGCCAATGGAAAACAACTGCGATCACGAAGTGGCGAATAATATGTGCATCAAATGTGGGTATCGCTGGTAGAGAGGAATAATCACGCATGAAAAACGACTACACGTGGTTTGGTAGATGGCATGTCTACGGTTTTGATGACTATGTAGACACTCGTGAAAGTCGCAACAGTCTCAAGCGGCAGTATGCACGCAAGCGCGGCAAGGTATGGAAACTCGCCCCGCTGGAGCGTAAAACGTATACTGACCAGAGTGGGATGCCTCGTTCGACTCGTAAAGCGCTGCGCTTGAAGAAGGGACGCAAGTAACCATGTTTAATTTATCAGACTTTATCGATCCCGACGCAGTACCGTGTGGGACGTGTCAAGGTTATGGCATATCAGGTTCGCCGCCCTACGTTGGGGACTGTCCCGATTGCCACGGCCAGGGTTATATCGTGCCTGCCATCAATTACAGTGGAGACTACGAGAGCGGGGATAGCGCGCGTATCACTCCTGATCCTGGCGAGTCAGAGAATGATACAACAGGTAAATTGTCATACGGGCCTGGTGACTACGTCTATATGGACACAAAGCTGGCGCTTCGCTTTCACGGTTGCGGTGTAGCGTTTATTGGTAGCGTGAGTAATTTTATGGGCACACCGCAATACCACATTATTTATCGTTGCTATGATAATCGGTGGGTTTCAGGCGGAACTATTACAGAAACGCTGATCGCAGGCCGCGCTCCATTTGCTGGCGTGAGCACTTATGAAGGTTTTTTTGAGCTTAACGATCTGCTCAATAACGACGGTAGCATAAACTGGGCGCTGGTTGAGCAATACATACTGAGGAATAAGGAGTAACCTTGATGACTTTCATCACGATCAGTAATGGGCAAGTTGCGCACGCAACCTGGGCGGCAGGCACTGCGCAGGATGGATCGTTGGTACATTTCAAAACGTTGTGTGGGCTTGAAATACAACCGGAATGGGAAGAAATGTCTGGCCCGGTCACCTGTAAACGCTGCGCTCGGAGTGTCAAGGGCTTTGAAACCGAGTTATCAGAGATACGGATTGATAGTCCGCTGCGTTTGCACTACGGGTTCATTCCTTACCAGGCGAACTACAACTGGCTATACCAGGCCAAGCGGCTTAATCACCCTCAAGAATCGTATTGGATCGCTACAACACTCCCCCTGGGGTTAGACTTCCCGACTCCGCCTCCTGGCGTGGATTATGCAGCATGGCAGGCTGTGTTTACGCATGTCTTGAGTCGTTATATGATGCTACCTTTAGAATCTTTCTTGAGCACGTCGACCGCCAGCAAGGAGTCGACCACACAGGCGTCCTTTACCCTGGAGACTCTATTGGGCCTGCGCAAAGAACTGAAAGATCAAGTAGCCGAGCAACGCAAAGGACTGCGCTGGCTGTTAATCTCGTGTGTGTTCGAATGTTCGTATAGCTTGCCCGCATATAAGCGGGAACGACACCCGGAGCGTTGTCTGATATGAATACATTACCTAAAGTCGATGCCGTTTTTCAACAGGGCGCTCGTGCAGGCGCACACGCCTCTACCCAAGCCCCGGTGCCTACCTTTGCGCAGCACATTGATACCGTGCCTGATTACGCCTCCTGGTCGAAAGCGAATAAATCTCGTTACCACCGGGGCTATCAGATCGGCATCTTAAACGCCCTTATCCTGACTGATATGACCGAGATTATTGGCCTGCTCCCCCTCTCTGATCTGGAAGCCCTCATCATTGACCTCTTAGCCCTGCGCGCCAAGTATGATCGCCTTATCCGCTTGCGTTATCCCGATAAAGCCCGATAGCCTTTATCTTCTGTCGCTTGACTAATTAACAAACTTGGATTATACTGCTCCTCAATGAAAGTAGAGGAGTTTTTAAACATGACAATCAAAGAAGCTATCCGAATCGCTGACGATGAATACGTTATACGGGGCTGGACGCGCGATTTGCGCGAGTTCAACCATCTTCCAGCCGCGTTTGAAGGCGACGGGCACCGCAATCATAAAGACGCCCTGCCTTTTAACCGGGCGAACTTCTCCTGGCCCACCTGGATCGCCTACAAAGCTATCCGCCAGGCCATCGAGATGGAACTTTTGAGTCCCGAAGTCATTACTTACCTGGACAGCCTTTCTGCCTGGGATATGTGCTCCTGGATCGCCACCGTCGCTTATTATAGCGATACCGTGACCATTCACGACGCCATCTCCTACCTGCTGCATTCCGAATTCCTGGTCAGGTGCGCGACTCAGTGGGCTACTCAAATGAGCCTCACCGTCACCTATCGGTTGCACAAACTCTTGACGAGTTAACAAATCAGAGTTATAATACACCTCAATAGAAACGCACGCATAGAGGGGAGCATTCACATGGGTATCGATTTCTGGGTAGCGAACGCAAACGGCACCAAGCTCACTGACGAGCAGGTTGATGCACTCATCACGGTTATCATCGGCCAGCCGATCACCGAGTATGATCACGATCTGGCGAACGCCTGGTTGTCTTTGAGCAATACGCTGTCTTTTGAAGACCAATTTCGCCAGGAAAAGAGCGAACTGCTCTATGCGGCGCTCGAAGCCCGGCCCTCTGTTCAGGCGGTCATCGATCATAAACATGGTTGGCTCGGACGATGCCGCGAAGCTCTGGGTATGGTCTGCGATCTGATGGACTGCCGCGAAGCGAACGGTTGCGTCAAAGAAGGCCATACCACTGACCCCACCGTCATTGAGATGGCGCTTGAAATCATGTATCCGGGCAATGATGCCCTCAAAGCGTTCGTGAAATACCTGGGGTGGTCATAGTTCAAAATCGTAACTGTTCGGAATTTGAAAGTTTGAAAGGGAAACAATGGACGCTTTTATTCGCAAAGACACCGATGGTAGTTATGTCCTGGATTACGACGCCCTTGATCTAGCTGGTCGAGCGAACTTTGTGTACGCCATTCAGTTGTGGGCTGCTGACATCGACCTCGTAATCCCGTGTGGTATCCAAGATCGCGATAGCATTATCCTTACTGAAAGTAAACAGCAAGTATATACTATTCTCGATAACTTATACGCCCCGGATGGCGATCATCCCGTTATCGATCCTGACACGCGTGATTTTATGGTCGATCTGCTGTTTAAAGCGTTACTCGCTCGCGACGAGGCTCAGCGTGCTGCCCCGCTTCCTTCCTACAAGGAACGGGTGGATAACGCCCTGGAAATGCTTAAATCGGTTGTCGGAGTAGATGGCAGTCATCACAAACAGTGGGGCATCGTGCAGGCTATACGCCTCCTGTGTGGCACCGACGAGGCGTATCAACAGTTTATCCACGAATACATGGATGGGGAAAATGGCCCTGACACTTATGGGTGGGACGAAGGGATCGAACCATGATGGCTATTTACACCCACTATCATTTTCAGTTTAGCGATAAGGAGATCGATCAACTCGTCGCGCTCGTCCCTGCCTGGATACAGGGGCAGAAGATTGATCAACGCAAACTCACCCGCCAGGTACGTAACTTCGCAGTACGGTACGGCCTGGTGCCCGCCTTGCATGGCGAGTATGTGCTCACCACCGCACCCGACACAATCTACGATCTGCCCACCGAAGTCCTGTGGCGGCTCGTGAAACCGATCATTGGACGCCATTCCGGGTATACCATCGTGGCCGATCCTGCCTGGCCGCACTCGCTCAATCTCGCCAAAGGCGATATAGCCTCCATCGGTTTCGCCCTGTACCGACTCTCCCAGGCCGGGTATATCACCTTCGACAGCGCTGGCTCTATCTGGCGTATCGAAGTCCTTGATCGTCACGCTTGACACGTTAACAAACAGAGGTATAATGTAGTCATCGAATAGCACAAGGGATTGAGGGACACGCACATGACGACGATACGCATTGGAAATCTTGGAATTGAGGACATTGGCCGGGATCGCCCTGGGAGCGACTGGGCAGAAGTAATCTACCCGGAGTCGCATGTTGACGCACCACGGTTCAACCACCTGATGGTTGGTAAAAACGTGATTGGCCCATCCAGGATAGTGATGAACCTCTTGTGGAACGTACTGCCCAAGTCCTGGTTCGACAATTACGCCCCTTGCGGCCACATTCGGATGCGTATCGACGGCAATACCCTGGGCGAAGTCGAATGGCTGATTGATCGCTACAACGAATCTGGGCCTCATACCATTTACCTGGTTTGGGATTACCTGCAAATCATTGTGTGGTGGATGCGTTATGCGCGGGCCAATTACGGTCGGCACGCCTTCATCGAGATCACTTATTGGAACGAGGAGTAAATCATGTCGTTTTATTCACATTTTGGAGAGATCGTTGAGATAGTCGGCAACGCTGGCGAACAGCACCCATCATACCTGAAGTATGAAGACGTGCTGCTCAAAGTGCGCATTACCGAGGGAGAAGGCAAGGGACAGACGTTCTTCCAATTTCGCTACACTCTGCGTGCCGAGGGTGGCCTGAACGCTTTGGAAGCGGCTATTGCCACCGCACCGAAGCTCACGCTCAACGCCGCCCAACTGCAGGCCGCGCTCAAGGAGGCTGAGTGATGTATATCCCAACTGCTGAAGAACAGGCAGTTATTGACATATGGAAGCCTATCGGGAAAGCTTGCGCCGCACAACACGCCGGTGAAGACGTTGTTAATCTTGAGAAACTTTTTCAAGAGGCAGTCCGCAACGGTAAAGACTTCATCGACGCCGATCTCAGTTGGGCCAGGTATGGCTTCTTACGAGGCTGGCGCGAGTTTGACAAGAAATAGAGCGCTTTTTATACTTAAATTTCCTATCGCCGCTGGCTCCTGGGGGCGACCCTTAGAGCCAGTTTTTATTCAAATTCTGAACCGTTACTATTTTAAACAAATACACACGCGCTGCAGAGGGTGCCAGCGCGTGTGTACGACTCATTAACCTGTCCGATATTTAAAGTGTAGCACGCCTCACTTCGTCTGTCAACTCGTTTTTACTCCGTCTTGACTAATTAATCAATGCGAGTTATACTGTATCTCAACGAATAAAGGATGATTGCATGACCACATTTGTAACTTTCACGACTGAACCGGATAAGAGTCCGCTGGCACACCCTGGAGAACTGCGGGGATCAATTCGCCTGTTTAGTGATCAGCATTCCACCGAACTGACTATCCGTGGATATGTAAAAAAGGGGATGCATTTCTTCAACTTATTCCCGGTTAAATATCCTTATCCCGATGGGACGTTTTTGATGATCCCTAATGAGCTTTTTAACACCACCAGGGAATGGACGACGATCCCGATCGTTACCCAGGATGAGATTATCAGTTACTGGCTGCGCGAGTCTACGCTTTTTCGATATGAACTGGAAAACATTTTTCCTGAGTTGAGGAGACAAGATTTATGACAGAACCAACTTACGTCTCCGGAGCAGAACTTGACGTGCAGATTGCGCGTTCACTGGGCTGGCATATCAGCGCCGATGGTACTGTGTATGCAGGCACCGAAGAGACTCCGGTCAATGTTATAGAAATGAGCGCGCATGATATTTGGGCAACCTGGAGCCATCTCTGGATATGCAGAAAAATTCGGCACTACTCATCCGATCTCAATGCAGCCTTTGAACTGCTGAAACCCTACAATATCATCGGGTGGGCAGTCTCACCTTACCATTACTGGGAAGGCAATCGCATTTGTGTCAAATACAAGTGTGAACTGCTGCACGAGCCGTCCTTCCGGGTCGAATCACTGGAGCGAACGGCTGAGACTCCGGCCCTGGCAATCTGCGCGGCCTATCTGGCCGTGATCAACTACGTGGCTGAATTTGAGAACAATAACCAAGAGAAAGATTAAATACTATGTATGAAAACGACTTTAATGGAGAAACCGACGCCTTTCTGGAGCTTAATCGCATGACGCGGCTCCAGACCCACCTGCGTAAAATCATCGAGCGTTACCCCCAAACAACGCGAACCTGGTACAACGGGATCGCCGTAGTAGCGCGTGGGCCTTACGTCTTGATCAGCGACCAGGATCGTCACACCCAGGAAGTGCTCATGGTCAATTACGGGATGGCTGAAGGCTACCTAACGCTTGACTAATTAAACAAGCGGTGTATAATGGGTGGTATGAAACCGTAGCGCGTTGAGCCATTAAAGGCTCCGCAGAACGAGGATATATCACCCATGTCAATCAAATATCGTTTGACTCGCGCTGCCGAACAGCAGCATTATGTTGAGACCGGGAAGCGCATCTTCGGAGATTTGGTGTTCCACTGGGACAGCGATGGCGAACTCCCCAATCAGGAAGAACGTGCCGTCATCGTCGCTTACGAACGTGTCTTGAATTTTCACCTCTCGGAAATCAAAATGTGGCACTTCGCTCCTGCAGATCAAAAGGCTCGGTTTGGACTCCCGCTTGGCCCACGACTCGCTTCCGAGTGGCTGCTACTGGACAAAGCCCCGACGCGCAAGGAAGTGCTCGAACACCTGCAACGCATGACTCGTGAAATTGTCGCTGCCAATGTTCAGCTTGAATTAGCGATGCCTGCCTACCAACAGATGCTGGCTGACCAGGCTGCGGAAGCAGCACAGAAAAAGCTGCTTGAGCAGCAAGAGCAGGAAACGCGACGTCAGCAGGCCATCATTGACCACCAAAACGCGATCACTATCCCCTGGACTGGTGACCGGGCGATCTGTAACCTGTATAACTCCATCTTTGAAGCCGCCGAACTGGATTATGATCACCGGTTTCAGCAGTGGATCAAAGAAATCACCCAGATAGATCGATCTAAAAAGGATGGGTACATGTATCTGGGCGAGTTTCTAAACGAAGGCACTACCGAGATCGAGCAGGGGAACCCCAAGATTTACCTGGTCTGCAGTGAAACGGGCACACGCCGCGATCATACACGGTATTTCCGGGTAGTTTTGATCGACGCCAACGGATCGCTTGTAAAAACGTCGATCCATACCGACGACTCGGACAGTGGGTGGGCGCTCCGTATTCGCACCGACATCGAAAAGCTGCTCAAAGAAACGTCGGATGCATTCTGCCCGGTCTGCGGTCAGCATTCCGCGTACACGTCACACGGTATTGACGGTAAAGACCATCTGGTCTGCCCCACCTGCGGCATCGTTGGTTAGTTTTGAGGGGCTACGGCCCCTCTTTAAAAAAGGGGTTAAAAAATGAACGCTTTTTACCAATCACTGAAAGACAATCCAGACGCCTCCTGGCTGCCGCAGTTATTGAATCTTTCAACCGACAGCGAGGCGATCTTTGCCTGGCAAGCGTTAGACAAACATCTGCATGAAACATGGAAACAGCGCCACCAGCTTGCCTGGGATTGTGGCGAATGGCATCCCCGAACTCAGGAGTTTGTCCAGAGCACCCATATTCTCTACGTGCGCTGGTCAACGCTGCGCTCTGCTTTTTCTCGTACAGCTTGACAAGTTAATTAAACAGAGTTATCATGGTGTTCAAGCATACAGAAGGGAACACGATCATGTTGGACAAAGCAAGTCGCCAAATGGTAAAGGCCATTCTTCTAAAGGTGGCGGCACAAGATGAAAATATCAAAGTTTCGCTCAAACGCGACGGCAATTTTGCGCTGACCTTCGAGTTAAGCAAGTCCCAGGATGCTTTCTGGGACACGCTCAAGCAGCGCCTGTTTGAAGCCGGGTACGATGGAGCACGCAAGATCGACGCTTCGCGCCGCAACTGGGTCTATAACCTGGAGATCACCCCGCGCGATCTGGAAGCGGAACAGCGAGCATATGCCGAAGCTGAAGCGCTCGCTTTTGCAAAAGAAGTGATTGTTGCGGCTGAGATCGAAACGACCGAGCGCGAAGCCTCATTGCTCACCGATGGTAACTTGTACATCACGGTTGGTGAGTTTTTCATGTATCGGAAGTGGCTGATTTGCGCCGGGTTTATGGCTGTATTGCCAGATGCACTTACGGATAGTGATCCTGTAATTGTTGACGGTCATATCAATCCAGATGGTTCGTTGACTCTTTGGACTGGAGAGCCATTGTACGGAGAACCGACCGGTCATTCCATTACCGCAGTGCGCACGCGGTTGCTGCGTTTGGTCAGGATCGGAAACCGGCCCTGCAAGTATCCGGTAATCTGGGATATACGCATCTACACCAAAGGCAAACCAGAAGTGAGCGGCGAAATGCTCCTCCAGGATTGGACGCACTTTAGTTACGGATGGCCGCTGGATCACACCATCAACATTTATATCAATAAGCGGTATACCGACACGCAGTACAAGGGCACCGTGAACTGGCCTGCAATTGGCACAACTGCCGCCAGCGACACGCTTGAGTTTTCCAGTGGACTGCATTATGCCGCGCTCAAAGCGGATCGAATCGCCGGTTATTTTGACGAGGTTTATCCTCAAAACGAGGTGGACAATGGTTAGTACATTACGACAAGAATTGTGGGCGCTTGAGGCCAAGCTGCCTTTTAAGAAAGCTCCTGCACGGGCACGGTTGATGGTACAGATCAAGCAGGTGCAAAAATGGCTGGATCGGGTCGAACTGGCCCAGAAAAATCTGCCGATGGTTCACGCTGCACGCCGGAACGAGATCAAATCCAAGCTGGCTGAAGCAGAAGCCCGGCTGCGGAATGCAACCAGCGAAGTAGATCGCATCCGATTTCAGGCATCCGTCGAGTTTTATCGTGCGCAATTGAACCAGATCGCGCTTGGTAAATCTAGTCATGACGTAGGTTCAGACGTCAAGCAAGTTAACGAGCGGCTGGCTGGTATTCACGGTCGCGATCCGCTGGCCTTTGACGACGATACCGAGTCAGATTCACCGCCCCCGGTACACACGCTGCGCCGGGGGCAAAATGCAGACAAACTATTCAAACCATTGTGGAGGTGAACATGAACGAACTCAAAATTAAAGCGAGGGATTTGCAACGCGGGGATCGGTTAAACTGGCGTGGGCATGAAGATGCGATTGTTTTGGACGTCACGCGTCCTTATGATGGCGTGTCGGTCAAACTCCAACTGGAAAATGATGTCACGACCATTTGGGAACTCCATCATAACGACTGTGTATACATCAAATGCCATACGCAGTCCAGAACAACAGCGGAGCTTGACGATCTGAAGTGTCAATGGCGCAACGATCCCATCTTTGTGCTCGAACGAACCGAGGGTTTTGAATACCATTACGAGGAACTCAAAGCTTATCGCCTGTTATATCAAGAAGATCAGGCGATGGGCCTTCTGAACATTGCCCATGAGGAACAAAGGCTGTTGGCCGTCGCACTTCATCTGCCACTGCCAGAATACGAAGCCCTGGTTCGTGAAATCTGGGCAATGAAGAAAGAGATCAAGATGCTGTACGACAAAATTCACGATCTGGAGACTGCACGCAATGCCTGACAGTCTAAAACGTGAGGTCTTTCTTCGATTCGCGAGTTTCCCAGAGGTGATCGGGGTATTTGTCGCTCTCGTAGGCAATACGACAACCTTCACTATATTGCACAACCGACAAAAATATGACGACGAACTGATGGGGCGATTGATCGATGAAGAATGTAAAATATTTGATCTTTATCCCAACGAGCACATAGCATTTCACTATGTGGCCCAATGTCTCGTTGATCTTCCGTTTTAACAATCACCCCTGCGGATAGTACACCCCACGCCTCGTTCTTCGGATGCGTGGGCGTGTTGTTCCACCGCCATGCCCCAGAGACGCCACCTTACCACGCACCATCGGAGCCAACGAACCGACTTTCTTTTGACCATATACCGCCAACGCCGCAGCCATCACCCGGTCATCATGTGCACCAGCCGGAGCGCCATACACCAGTTTCCCTGAAGGCAATGTGCGCGATTCATACGCTTCTAACTCGTCAATCAATCCTGCATCGTCAATAATCCGCACCTGATCCTGCTCCAGCGCCACCGCGAGTCCTTCGATCAAAGTCTCCTTCATTTGTTGGGTGGTATACACCGGCTCGACGGGTAATCCCATGTTGTTGAGAATTTCTATAATTACCTCACCCGCAGCATTTCGTTCAGGCACAATCAGATTAGCCCTGAATCGATTAAAAAGGGCCACTAGATGCCCGACTTGTCCTTCTGCGTAGTCCTCTGCCCGATACCGCTCTAAGCGCACAATTTCGCCCAATGTACAATCTAAAACCGCATACACCGTCCAGTCGTTCAATTTACCCCAGTCGCAACCAATCACATAGGTATGCGCCTGGATCGGAGCCAACTGTGGTTTAGCAGTAGCCTGCCTGCGTACAAACTGAAAGACTGCACCACCATCTTCCAGGAACTCGGCCAACCACTCCTGTTGATATGTGCGGGCGCTGACCCTGCGAATAGCATCCCGCGCCGCCTGCTGAATTTTCGGGTTAGGATTGGCCGAACTGGGAGCTTTAAAGGACATATACCCAGGCTCACGTTCGGTATGCGCCTGATCAACCCACCCCCGCAGCCATTCACGATAGAACCAGTTACCCTTCCCTTTAGGCGTAGAAATCAAGATCGCTTTACCACCAAAGTCGGCCAGGGTCGGCTGGATCGCATCCGTCCAGGCAGTTTCAGGAATACGCGCAGCCTCGTCTAGTACAACCAGGTGGAACGCTTCACCACGGATCGCATCTTCGTTCGTGGCCGAAAAGACTCCCAGGAATCCACCGGACTGCGTAAATTCAATCGTGCGCTCAACCTGGCTCATGCGCACCGCCGACGTGTTGATCAGCGGAGCCAACGCACGCACCACCATGCTCCACAGGGCACGTCCGTTTTTGTACGTCGGCACTACCCAGGCCACCCTGGCCCCGGCGATGGATGTTGAGGTGGAGACGGCAAAGCCCGTCATGCTGTTGTGCGTAGGGATAAACGATTTCGTGACCAGATAAAGATGGGAAGGAGAATCGACCATAATGCAACGCACAGGCCGAGAAATGACTACATCCACCGAAACAATACGATGCGTTGCCGCTGAGGTG
>Ga0315295_10001463_pt1 | contig 20283 bp, 19 predicted proteins | sample YL17G14_0_MG_FD_204453 | JGI IMG/M metagenome (GOLD analysis project Ga0315295, IMG submission 204453) | Sediment microbial communities from Yellowstone Lake, YNP, Wyoming, USA - YL17G14_0 | ecosystem: Environmental > Aquatic > Freshwater > Lake > Sediment | place: USA: Wyoming | collected...
CACGGCCAGTCCCAGCGCCGTTACCCGCTGCTCGATCGACTCGACGAGCGCCCTGACCAGCGGCCGCCGCACGCCCGTCCAGTAGGTCACCTTGTCCACGATGGCCTTGCGGTGCTCGGCGAGCCAGGGCGCGGCGGCGCGGATCCCGCTGCGGCGCCGGGGCGCCGGCTTCGTGAGGATGTCGGCCAGGTCCGTGTCGAGGGCGAGCTCCGCGATCGCCTGCGCTTCGTCGGGCGTGTTCTCGCGATAGAACTGCTCGACCGTGATGTCCATCTGGTCGACGGTCACGTCGGTCTCGCCCATCTCCCGCAGCGGCGGCTTGTCCGCCACCCGGCGGGCGATCCTGTCCACGTAGCGGAGCTTCCGCAGCGCCGGCCAGCCGCGGTACTTCCGCCGCCAGCCGGAGCGCGGGGTGAGCCAGACGGCGAAGGTCTCCGCGAAGTCCTCGTCGGGGTGCTTCTGCGCGTACCATCCGGCGATGTGCCGCACGAAGCGGCGGCTGAACGGCACGGGGCGGTAGTTGTCGCGGTAGGAGCGGCGGAAGGGCCCGAAGAGCGCGCGCCACTCGTCGCTCTTGTAGAGCTCGTATGCGTAGTTGAACGCGTGCCCCGCCTCGTGCCGGAGGTACATCAGGATCTCGCGCTCGTCCTCCAGGTCGTTCATCTGCCGCTCGAGCGCGGCGAGCTTCGGGTCGGCGAGGTAGAACGGGACCCCGACGACCGGCTCGCCCGACGGACAGCCCCACTCGTCGGTGAGGTAGCAGACCGGCCGGAAGTGTCTCAGGCCCTTGCGCTCGATCTCCCGGTAGAGGGCGTGGACGTACTTCTCGAGCGGCGAGCCCTCGAGCTTGAGGCCCAGGTCCTTGATCGGCTTGACGAGCAGGTCCTGGATGTCGGTGAGCGGTTTCTCGAAGGGGGGCACGCTCTACACTAGGGAACGGAGCCGCGCCGGGCAATAGCGCGGTCCGGCGCGACAATCACCTGCGCTCGCCTGACTTCTTCGCCGCCGATTCCTTCCCTTCCATCACGTTCCAGAGCACGCGGGTGACGCGCACCGGCGACGACCTGCGGATCGAGGGCAGCCTCAGCATCCGCGGGGTCACGCGGCCGGTAGTGCTCACCGGCACCTTCACCGGCTTCACGCGCTCGGCGCAGGGCGAGCAGCGCGTGGGTTTCCAGGCGACGACGCGGATCAACCGCCTCGACTACGGGGTGGCGTGGAACCGCGCGGTGGAAGGTGGAGGGGTGTTGCTCGGTGACGACGTGACCATCGAGATCGCGATCGAGGCCGTCCGGCAGCCGTAGGAGTTCACCCGTCAAGTAGACGCTCGGCGGTACGCCTGCTCGGTGTACCTGTTCCCGCGCCTGAGCGCTTGGGTCACCACTGATCTAATAATGTCTCTATTGACATTATAATACCATTTGGCGATACTGGGGTGACCATCTACGGAGCCCTTCGGTGCGCCCCACGAGCCATCCCCAAAGCGCCCTGCGCTGCCCGCTCACCCGTCTCCTCGGCACCGAAGCCCACGTTCGCGTGCTGCGGGTCGTCCTCTCGTCGGACATCCCGATCGGCGTGGCGGACCTGGCGCGCCGCGCCGCGCTGCAGGCGAGCGGCGTCGCCCGGGTCTGCACCGGTCTCGAAGACCTCGGCGCGATCGAGGCGGTGGGTCGCGGCGCGCGCCACCGCCAGTACCGGCGGGCGGCGCGCGGTCCGCTGGTCACGCAGCTCGCCGCCCTGTTCGCCGAGGAGCGCGCGCGGGCCGAGGACATCACCGAGCGCGTCCGCCAGGCCGTGCGGGGCGGCGGGAAGTTGATCCGGGCGGCCTGGATCGAGGGTCCGGTCGCGACGGGAACCGACCGGCCCGGTGATCCTCTCGTTGTCGGCATCCTGGTCGAGCCGGCCGTGGCGGATCGGGCCCGGCGGGAACTCGAGGCACGGCTGCGCTCGCTCGACGCCTACGGAGACGTGCTCGTGGAAGTGCGCACGCTCACCAGCGCGGACCTCGCGACGGCGGACGCTCAGCGGCGTGCCGAACTGACGTCGGCGCTCCCGCTTCTCGGGCCGCCACCGCTCGATGTCACCCCCGCGCGCCGGCCGACCCGGCGCGCCGCGCGCGCTCCCCGCTCCCCGCGCCACGCCGACCTGGAGGCGCGCTCGCTGGCCGTCGCCGCGCTCCTCGCCGAGCACCTGCGGCGCGACCCGTCGCTGGTTGAGGAGGCGCGGCGCTACCTGGAACGCCGCATTCCTCGGGCGTCGCCTGGAGAGCGCTTGGAACTCGAGGAGTGGCAACGCATCCTCGCCACAATGTCCGTCGCGCGTCTCCGACGATTCCTGATCCGCGACGACGCGCGGGGCCGGCGCCTCCGGCAGTCATCGCCGTTCCTGGCCGCGCTCTCCGCCGACGAGCGGCGCGCGCTCCTCGCCGCGGAAGCCGGCGCGCGGTGACGCGGGATGAACTGGAACACGCGATTCGCGCCGCGTGTGACGTGGCGGGCGACGAGGCCGTCTACGTGTTCGGGTCGCAGGCGATCCTGGGGCAGTACCCCGAGGCCCCAGCGGCGTTGCGGCAGTCGGTCGAAGTGGACGTGGCGCCGCGCACCAGGCTCGACCGCGTGGACGCAATCGACGGGAGCCTCGGCGAACTGTCGCTCTTCCACCAGGCGTTCGGGTTCTATGTGCACGGTCTGCCGATCACGGCCGCCTGCCTGCCCCCCGGCTGGCGCGAGCGCGTCATCCCCGTGCGCGACGACGTCGGGACGAACGGCAAGACCGGCCTGTGCCTCGAGGGCCACGATCTCGCGGCGAGCAAGCTCGCCGCCTTCCGGGAGAAGGACCGGGATTTCGTCAGCGAGCGCCGCGTCGAGTGGGTGCGACTGACCGCGCAGGGCCTCAGGCCTGCTCCGCGTCGGCGGTAGGGCTTCGCGGCGACAGGGAGCGGGCAACTGGGTCAGGGCGAGCAGCGCGTGGGTTTCCAGGCGACGACGCGGATCAACCGCCTCGACTACGGGGTGGCGTGGAACCGGGCGGTGGAGGGTGGCGGAGTGTTGCTCGGCGACGACGTGACCATCGAGATCGCGATCGAGGCCGTCCGCCAGCCGTAAGGCTACCGCGTCGCCCCGAGCGGGGCACCTGGCTGGCCAGCTCGAGCGATGTCGGTGGATTCGGGGGCCAAGGTAAGACCTTCGTGGGAAAACGATAGCCTATGAGATGTCATAGTCGTGGAGGGCAAACGCGGGGCGGGCGGCCGGGCTATAAGATCTCATAGACTATCGCCGCCGGACCCGTCCCCTACTTTGTCAGACGCTGCGCACGCCCTTCGCTGCGGATGGAGGTGGGGCGATGTCGCTCGTCGTCGCCGACCGAACGGTGGCAGATCCGTCGCCGCGCGTCTTGTACGCGGTGCCTCGAAGCTCGTGGACTCCTCCCGCTGTCACGGAACTCGTCGGCGTCAGCGACCACATCGTGCGGCTGCGAGCGTCGTGCGCGGCAGTGGGCCCCTTGCCGCGCCGCGTGGCGATCACGGGAGAGACGGGGACCGGGAAGGGGCTGGTGGCGCGGCTGCTCCACCAGTACTCGGCGCGGGCGGGTCCCTTCATCCAGCGGGGCGCGGGGGAGACGGCGCCGTCGCTGCTGCAGGACGAGCTGTTCGGCCACGTGCGGGGGGCGTTCACCGGAGCGACGGAGCGGCGGGTGGGGCTGCTGGAGGCGGCGGACGGAGGTACCCTCTTCCTCGACGAGCTGCAGGACCTTTCGACGGAGGTGCAGCGCGCGCTGCTGCTCTTCCTGGACGGCCACGGCTTCGCTCCGCAGGGCACGTACCGGCGCATCCAGCCGGAGGTGCGCCTCATCTCGGCGGCGCAGCGGCCGCTCGGGGAGCTGGTGGAGGAGGGGCTGCTGCGCCGGGACCTGCTGTACCGGTTGCGGCAGGTGACGATCGTGCTGCGGCCGTTGCGCGAGCGGCCGGAGGACGTCGGGCCGATCGCGGAGTCGGTGTTGCGCCGGCATCCCGGTCGGGGCCCGGACGGCAGGGGCGCGATGTTGTCGGCGCGCACGCTGGCGCTGCTGGAGCGGCACCCGTGGCCCGGCAACGTGCGCGAGCTGGCCGCTGCCGTGGACACGGCGGCGTGGATGGCGCTCGGCGGGGAGACCATCGAGCCCGAGCACCTGCCGGAGTGGTTCTTCGAGGAGATGGGCGAGTGTCCTCGCCCCAGCGTCGCAGGGGAGAGTGGGTTGGAGGCCGCCTTGAGGGCGACGAGCGGGAACGTGGCGGCAGCGGCGCGGCGGATGGGAGTGTGTTCGAAGACCGTGCGGCGGCGGATCGCGTCTGGCGGCTTGGACCTCGCGGCGATCCGGCGGGAGGGGAGTGGGTCCGCCCGTTGCGGCGGCCGGCTGCAGTCGGCGGGCGGCGGGACCAACGCGGCGGGTCAAAGCGCGCAGTAGCCCGCGCGTCGCCCGGCGGGCGCGACACCGCCGTCGGCGAGCGGCCGCGGGTTTCGCTCGCCGTCCTGGACGAGCTGCTTCGGCCCAGGGGAGGCAACGGGAGCGCCCGATCCTCCGATGCTGAGCTGGCCTACTCCGGGGGAAACGTCACGATTCTACTCTGGCTCATTCGCGGGGGTAACGTCAGTCCAGCGATGTTACGTTACTGTATCTGTGGCCGCGACGACTAGTGAACGGTCGCCCGTATGGCTCGGCGCCGTGACCGGGCTTTCTCGGCCCAGGGGGGCGGGGCTCGGCGGAAGCCGCCCGTCCTGCATCCTCCAGAGCTGGTCCGGCCTACACCGTCGAGAATGTCAAGGCCGCTGGTGCAGTTCAGAACCAGGGCCGGCCCGGATCTCGCGTCCATTGGGGCCGAGGAGGTACCAGCTCTCGGGTCGCCGGTCCGAGAGGTCACAGAACACGCGAAGCACGTAGCCCCCGCGAAACGTGATAACCATATCCCACACTGGCGGCAGAACCTCCACTTGCTCAACCACACACCCTGCTAGTACCCTGTGGCCGCCGGCCAGAGGCGAACCCGGATCGCACGACGAGACCCAGTCGCCCACTGGCGCATCCGGTGCGTCGATGCGCCATGGACGAGACGAGATCATGAGCGACCATCGTCCGTGGTGCGTTGTCTTGAGACTCGGCCTTAGCTCCGAGTAGGGAACCCACTCCCCGAATTCAAGCAACAGGTCGCCTCCCGTTTCTGCCTGAGCGACTGCGTCGAGACAAGTGACGCCCTTGATCTCATGAAGCAACTCCATCGGATCTCCCATGTCCACTCCTTCAACAGGCCCCGAGCACGGTGCTAGCCTAGAGCCAGCCCAGGTCATGCGCCCGTTATCTTGGGGGGCCCATAATGTCGTCAAATATCCTTTCGAGTTCTTCAGCGTCAAGGTTTGAACGTCCCTTCTTCTGCTTGGCAATCTCCTCATGGATCCGCGTCCGCTGTTGTCTGTTGGGATTACGCTCCCTCAGGAGTCTGATGTAGTCAGGATCGCGGTCGGCTTGGCTACCGCCCCTGAACTTGGCCTCGGACGACATGCGTGCAGTGTTGGAGCCTGCTGCAGCGTCAACCGCAAGTCCAGCAGCCATCGCGCTCGAGATCCCGGTGGCGATCGCCACCGCTGGGGCTACGGTCACTGCGCAGACCGGGGCTCCTGGTCCGCAGGCTGCGGTAGTGCCGGCCCATCCCGCGGCAATCCCGAGCATTCCGGCTAGGGCTTGCACAGCGGCCTTCTGGAGTTCACAGAGCAGATCGCCGTCGGGGCACAACCCGAAAGGATCCGTGTACGTTTACCCACACGCTCGTCGTCCGTCCGCAGGGCCAGCCGGATTCCCGGCCCCTCACGTTCCAGACCACCAGGACCAGCTTCGACCAAGCCGTCGCGTTCATTCAGCACCAGACCGGTACCGCGACGCCGGAGACGATCCTGATCGGCATCGAGTTCGCCGGCAACTACGGCTTCACCTTCGCGCACTACCTCGCCCAACTCGGCTTCCAGGTCGTGAGCGTGCTGCCGGCTCACACCAAGCGCTGGAAGGACGTCGCGCACAACCAGCCGCTCAAGACCGACGCCAAGGATGCCGCCACGATCACCGACCTCCTCGCCCAGGGCCACTTCGTCGCCTTCCCCTTCCTCCAGGCCGCCTATGCCGAGCTGCGCTATCTGGCGGCAGGCCGTGAGCGCCTCGCCCTGCTACGCCGCGGCGCGCTCACCCAGTTGCGGTCCCTGCTCCAGGTCGTCTTCCCGGAGTTCGAGGCACTGTTCTCGCGCGTCACCAAGAAGACCCCGCTGGTGGTCCTCCAGGCCTATCCCGCCCCACAGGATCTGTTGGCGGCCCCGAAGCGTCGAGTGCTGCAGCTGCTGCGCACCGCTAGCCGCGGCCACTGCGGCATAGAGACCTATGACCGCTTGATCGTCGCCGCCCGTTCCACGCTCGGACTGCCCGGTGCGCAGTCCGGTTTGCGCGACGAGATCGGCCTCACCCTGGAGCGCCTCGCCGTCTTCGAGCACCAGATCGCCGCCTTCGAAGAGCGGATGGTGGCGGCGCTGCGCGACGTGCCCGAGGCCCCGTGCCTGGCCAGCATCCCGAAGCTGGGCCCGGTGACCGCTGCGGTCTTCCTCGGCGCCATCGGCGACCCCAGGGCCTACGAATGCGGCGCGCAGATCCTGCGTGTCGCCGGACTCTCCTTGGTCGAGCGCTCGAGCGGCATTCTGCGCGGCACCAAGCGCCTCTCCAAGCGCGGCCGGCCGCTGCTGCGGCAGGCCGCCTACATGTTCGCCGTGCGCAGCATCACCACCGGCGGCCTGTTCCGCGCCGAGTACGACGCGCTCATGGCCCGTAACGGCGGCCAGGCCATGAAGGCCCTCGGCGCCGTGATGCGCTCGGCCTTGCGGCTGATGTACAGCATTGCCCGCGACCGTCGGACGTTCACCGCCGAGCCGCCCGTGTGGGCGCGGCGTGGCCCGGCAGCGGCATGCGCATGAGCTGACGTCGCCGTACGACCGGCCGGCCGGGACCCCGGAGCGCACGAGTACTCGAAGCAGCCTGCGGGCTGGCTTCCCACGATACAGACGCTCGCCCGGCCGCAGCACCGCCCAGTCTCCGATGATGGGGTGTCGAGGGTCGCGCTCCTCCGGGAGCGCCACGCCTCCGAGTTGGGCTACTGTCGAGCTACGCGGTGCGCCCCGGTCGGCACGTGCTCTTTGACAACCGATGCATGCCCGACCACCTGGCTCAGGGCCCGGCGCGGATCCGCGATATCAGCCGCAGCGTGCGCCGGCACGGCTGCCATCGAAACACTCGATCGCGCCCGGGTCCTGGGGCGGAGTGTGTCCGTAACGCGAGAGCCCGGCCCGGATCCGACAACCCATATGCGGCGTCGCAGTCGACGGCCGCCGACGTGACACCCGATCGCGCCGGGCCCTGCATTCCAGCTGCCTGCGGGCGATAAGGCTGTCCGCCTATCCCCGCGCTGGATAGAGCGGCACCGACGCGTGCAATACTCCCTTGAGACAGCGGCGGTGACAGTAGAGTTCCTGCTCGCCACCTTCTTCGATGAGAATCTTCAGCAGAATGGGGTCGTCCCCCTCCGGCGCGATCCTCCTTCCACAGAAACAGCACTGATAGTCGGATCGCTCAGTCAGGTTGCCAGCCATAGTTCCTCCCCAGGCGCTGGAGGGCGCGCTCGGACAGGTTCTTGAATGTGGTGACGACGCCGCCCTCGCCGCGCACCACGACGTTGAACTTACCTCCAGCTTCTCGGACAAGCACTTCAGCGCCGTCCGCCTGTGTGAAAGTCCGGGAGGGGTTCGATTCTACCCAGCGTGCACCAACCTCGGAGAGGCGGCTGGGGTCGGCCATGCGACCCGCCCCGTGCTGCGTGGCAGATACCTCGGCACCTTCGCCTGCTCCCGTAACAGCCTGAACAGCTGACCGAACCAGCCCGCCAACGGACGCGCCGAGTGCTGCACCCCGAATGGCGTCGCTCCCTACGCCTTGCAGCAGCGGTCTTCCCTCGACAGCATTAGCGACAAGCCGTACACCTGCGAACGCGACTGCGCCCGCAACGGCTGCGCACGCAGTGGGATACACCAAGCAGGGGTTAAGGCCAAACGGATCGGTATAGGCTACCGGGTTGTTTCCAACATACGCGTAGAGGTTGATTCCGCCAGCGGGGCGGATCGGATCCTCCTGGGTGAAGCGCCCCGAGCGCTGGTCGTAGTAGCGGTTCCGGAAGAAGCTGAGGTCGGGCACGTTCTTGGACTCGCCGGCCGACGCCCGGAAGCCGTGGGGATTCGCGAGAGCCCCGGCGAAGATCGCCCGCTCCGTGTAGACGTTGTTGTACCCGTCGCCGCGCCGGTCGTACCCGCTCGAGTCGGTGTAGGACAGGAGCCGGCCCGCGCCGTCGGTGAGGAAGAAGTGCAGTTGCGGCTGCCCGGCGCCGAGCGCGGAGTCGTAGACGGCGATCGGATCGTCCAGCGATGGGCCGTAGATGATCCGGCTGCTCGCCACACGCACCGGCTGGTCGCCATCATACGCCATCGAGTACCCACCGCACGCCTTCACGCGACGCCCGAGCGCGTCGTAGCGGCACGTGTCGAAGTTCGACAAGTAGTACGAGGAGACCCATACCGTCGAGTCTTGATCTTGGACGCCCGTGCTCACTGCGTAGCCGCCCGTAGACGTCATCCGGCCTAGCGCGTCGTACCACATGTCGCGCCACAGCCCGAGGTGCGCCGAGGTCGTGTCGGCCAGCCGCTCCCCAGCCACGGAATAGACGTACCTCGGTCCACGCTGCGCGCCGCTCTGATCCACCAGTGAATCGAGGAGCAGCCGATTGTGCCCGGATTCCACGACGTGCACACGTCCATAGCGCTGGCCGTTGAGCCATTGAATATCGCTGGTCATGTTGCCGGACAGGTCGTACCCGTAGTCCCGGCGGATGCCGTCGTGAAGCTGATAGCTCAGCTGCCCGTACTTGTCGAATGCCGAGGAGTCCGTGGTCACCGGCTGGCCCACCGTCTGCTCGATCCTGAGGGCCCGGCCCAGCCGATCGTAGGCCTTGAACCGTTTGTCCACAGCCGCGCTGTCGTTCGAGCAGTTGTAGAGACACGAGTGTGTGGAGCGGATGCGGCGCGTCCGTCCGTCGAGATCGTAGTACCAGCTGAGCGTGGCCCGGTGGGGCGTCACGACCTGCTGCCGGCGCCCCAGCGCATCCCACTGATAGGTCGTCGTGTCGTTGCCGGGCGCGCCGGAGCCGGGATAGTCGATGATCATCTTGTCCAGGGCGCCAAGCGTGTAGGAGTAGTCGACCCTGACGGTGTCGTTGCCGACGCCGAAGTCCCGGTACAACATTCGCCGATCCGCCCGGTCGTATCGGTACTGGAGGGTCACGTTCAACGTGGCCCCGAAGACCGTGACCTGGGAGTCCTGCTTGAGGGTGCCTTCGCGATAGTACTGCCGCGCGATCTGGCCGTTGCGGTTCGAGGCCGTGAGCATCCGTCCACCCGCGTCGTAGGTGTAGGTGACGGTGTCGCCTCGTGCCGCATCCCCGCTCGCGCGATTGGCGAAACGGATCTGCGTGAGCCGGCCGGCCGCATCGTAGGTGCGGCGGATGACGTCGGTCGCACGCGTGCGCACAGAGTCAACCAACCCGCTCCGCCCGTAGAAGCGTCGCTCCGAGTACCCGTAGTCATCGGTCTCGGAGGTGTCTCTCCCGGCAGCGTCGTAGGCCCAGGAACGCGTCACCCCGCGGCGGAGATCCGTGAGGGAAAGTCGGTTGAGATCATCGTCGTAGGTGAACCGTGTGGACCGCCGCTCGCTCCCGCTCCCGATCTGTGCGATGGAGTCGGCGACCCCGACGGGCCGCCAGTAGTACTGCGTGACGTCGGCCACGGCGTTGGTCACTGTGCTGACCTGCGTGTAGCTGTTGTATCCGTAGCGCGTCACGCTGCCCATCGGTGTCGCGACCGAGTCCGCGTTGCCGAGCGCGTTGCTGAACAGGCGCGTCTCCTGGTCTGCAGGCGATGTGCTCGTCCCCCAGTTCACGGTGTCGGTGTACGTCGGCACGTCGAGCTCGACGACGGAGCGAAGCAAGCCCGCCAGGCTCCCGGTCTCGTAGGTGAAACGCGTGACGTGCCCGTTAGGTGCGGTGGCCAGGGAGTCGAGGCCGTTGGCCCCATAGCGGAATCGCGTGACGACTCCCTCGGGGTCAATGATGCTGTCGGGCGAGTCCGGCGCGTTCCCGTCATGGTACGTGTACCGCATCGTCGCGGTTTGATACCCGCCGGTCCCGTGGCCCTCGTGGGTGCTATCCGACTGCGCAAGGAGGTTTCCGCGACTATCGTAGCTGAGGCCCCAGACCCGACCCACCGGGTTTCCGAACCGGGTCACCAGCCCCGTCGTGGCATCGCGCGTGACCACGCTGGTGTCGTTGACCGCACCGATGATCCGCACGGGCGCGCCCCAGCGGTCTACTCGGAACGCCGCCGTGTCGGCGACATCGGTTCGGGGGCCATCTACCTTGGTGCGCGACAGCACGGTGTCAGCGGCGCTCTGCCAGCTGCCTGGCGAGCCGATGGCGAGCCCCTTCTCGTCCCACCACTCGAGTGTTGTTATGGAGCTGTCACCGGTGGACGGTCGCAGTGGCACTGCGACGCGGGTCACGTGGAGGACGTTGCCGTAGACGTACGCCGTGGCGTAGCCACGCCGGCCGCTGCGGCTCGTGATGCGGTGCGCGGCGTCGTATCCGAAGCTCACGCTGACGTTGTCAGGGTCGGTGAGTTGGGTCAGGTTGCCGCTGCTCACTGTCCCATTCAGTACGCGACTGGCCGGGTCCGCGATGTAGTCCAGCTTGCTCGAGCCGTCGTAGGCGAGGGAATACGTGGTACCGCTGACGCCGGGGGGCACCTGGATGCTCGTCAGCAAGGAGGCGGACCACGAGAAGGTCGTTGTCTGGCCGGTCCGGTTTACCGTCTGGATGTGCCGGCCAGCGTTGTCGAACTTCACCTGAACGCCGTGGCGAAGCGTGCGCGTGTACTGCTGCTGGGCAGCGTTGTATACCAACGTGTCCCGGAACGCCCCGGCAGCCCGCACCCAGGTGTATGATCCCGCCGACCTATACACCGCCGCGGACCCGTCGCCGCCCAGCCATAGGATCTTGTTCCCTGGTTGGCTGAGCACCAGCTGCTCGACGCCCGCGAGCCACCACCCCGCGCCGAACTCACTGCCCACCCGGTTGACGACCATCAGCGTGTCATAGATCGTCGTCGAGTAGTTGCCACCCGAGTACTGGTTGCGCACCTCCAGGCTGACCGGCACCAAGCGGCTCGTGTCCCCGCTCGCGTCGTACGCCAACGCAATCTGCCTCGGCCCGTTGGCGCTGCTCCACGCGTAGTAGGTGGCGCTGTCTTTGACCACGCCTCCCACGGTCAGCTTGACAAAGACGCTGCTGGGCGTCTGCTGCCCGCTCGGCTGGCTCACGAACACGGCCACCGTCGGCCGGGGCGCGGCCTGGTGCGAGCTGTAGAACAGGGTCAGTGATCGGTCGCGGCCCATCGTGCGGTACGCCGGCATCCCGTGCGTGACGAAGAGGTCTCCGCAGGCCAACCCCGCTGCCTGCCCCGCTCCCACTGTGAGACATAGGCCGCGGTCCTGATTGTCGCCGTTGAAGTTGCGCAGCGTCACCGTGGGGGCGCCTTGCTGTACGCGGGTGACCGTCCAGTCCTCAGTGGTGCAGTTGCTGTAGTTGTCGCAGATGTGAGCCTGGATGGTGTTGTCCCCCATCTGGAGCGCCACGGATGTGGACTGCGAAAGCGCGCCGGTTAGCTCGCATTCGCTTCCACCTGATCCGTAGCTGAAGCTCGACGTGCGGTCCTGCCCGTTCACCTTGATCCATCGGCTGTCGGCATAGAGCGACGTGTTGTCGCACCACTCGATCTCGATGAGGGGGTACTCCTGCGTTGTCTCGCCACCCGGCGCGATGAGCCAGATCAACGGCGGAGTGTTGTCTTCCGGTGGTGGGCGGCGAGCCATAGGCTGCACGCCGCCCCGCGGCAGCGGGTTCTGCGCGGCGGCAAGCGGCGCGAGAGCGGCCGCGACGAGCAGGACGCAGGCGAGCGAGGCGAACACGAGAGGCAGGCGGCGCATGAGACGGCTCCGGTGGTGGAGACGGTGGACTTCGTCCCGCGCACCAAGGGCATGCGCCGTGCCTCCACCGCCAGAGCGTCGGGACTCCAAGCGCGGCAAGCGTTTTCCGGATTCCGAGGCCGCTCGCGACGGGCCGCAGGAGTGGGACAGGGAACGGGACATGTCCCGGGACATGTCCCGCTCGCGAGCCTCGGTCGGCGGGAGGACTCGCCGGCCCGCGGGACGAGCTTCACCGCTGTGACGAAGGGACTTCGCCCCGAGGCGGTGCCGCGCGACGGAGGAGCGGAGCGAGATGGCACGGCCCCTGCCCTTGGTGGACCGCGGTCCACGGCAGGAGGCCGCGCGTGCCCGAGGTGCTCCAGTCCAAGCTCCCGCTCACCGACAGCTTCGAGGCCGGCTACCTTGAGTTCAACGGCGTCCTGCCACTGGAGATCGCCGGCGACCGGCTGCGTGTGGCCATCGTCGGCGAGCCGGCCATCGAGGTGCTGGATGACCTCGAACTGTCGTTCGGGCTGCCGCTCGACCTCGTGCCGGTCTCCTCCGAGGAGCTGAGCGAGGGCATCCGCCGGACCTTCGGCGCCGCCGAGAACGTCGTCGAGCTGGTGCGGGACCTGAACGAAACGGTGAGCCCGGCCGGTGAGGGCGCGGACGCGCCCCTCGCCGACGCGCGCGACCTCGCCAACCAGCCGCCCGTGATCCGCTTCGTCAATCTCCTCATTCGCGAGGCCTACCAGGCTCGCGCCAGCGACATCCACCTCGAGTCGGCGCGCGAGGGCCTGCGGGCGCGGTTCCGCGTGGACGGCGTCCTCTCCGAGGTCCCGAGCCCGCCCAAGGGACTGCAGGCCGCGGTCGTCTCCCGCGTGAAGCTGCTGGCCGACCTCGACATCGCCGAGCGGCGCGTGCCGCAGGACGGGCGCATCCGGGTGCGGCTGGAGGAGCGGGAGCTGGACCTCCGCGTCTCGACGGTGCCGACCCTCTACGGGGAGTCCGTGGTGCTGCGCCTGCTGGACCGGGGCGGGCGGCCGGTGGCGCTCGCCGAGCTGGGGATGGCGCCGGAGACGCTGGAGGCGTTCCAGGTGCTGGCCCAGCGGCCCCACGGTCTCATCCTGGCCACGGGGCCCACCGGGAGCGGCAAGACGACGACGCTCTACGCCGCCCTGGGGCTCCGGCAGCCGACGGCGGAGAAGATCATCACCGTCGAGGATCCGGTCGAGTACCACCTGGAGGGCATCACCCAGGTCCCCGTCAATGTGAAGGCGGGGATGACCTTCGGCTCGGCGCTCCGCAGCATCCTGCGGCAGGACCCCGACGTGCTGATGATCGGCGAGATGCGCGACCCCGAGACGGCGCAGCTCGCCATCCAGGCCGCCATCACGGGCCATCTCGTCTTCTCGACCCTCCACACCAACGACGCGGTGGGCGCGCTGGCGCGGCTGATCAATCTCGAGGTGAAGCCCTACCTCGTGAGCGCAGCGCTCGACGGCGTGCTGGCCCAGCGGCTGGCGCGGCGCATCTGCCCCGACTGCCGCGAGCGCTACAAGCCCGACCCCGAGGCGGTGGCGCTGCTGGCCGGGCGGCCCGTGGGCCGGACGGTGCTGGAGCGAGGGCACGGTTGCGCGAAGTGCCGCGACACGGGCTACCACGGGCGCACGGGGCTGTTCGAGCTGCTCGCCCTCTCGGAGGAGGCGCGGCAGGCGTTCAGCCGGGTCGACGACGTGCCGCGGCTGAGGGAGATGGCGCGCGAGCAGGGGATGGTGACGCTGCGCGAGGACGGCTGGCGCAAGGTGCAAGCGGGCCTCACGACCGTAGAGGAGGTGCTCCGTGTCGTGCAGGAATAGCGCGCGTGCCGACAGGGCCGCCGCGCGTCAGGGGCAACGGCGTGGCTTCACGCTGATCGAGCTGCTGGTCGTGATCGCGGTCATCAGCCTGCTCGCCGGACTGGTCGGGCCGCTGGTCTTCCGGAACGTCGGCGACGCGAAGGTGTCGGCGGCCAAGGCGCAGATCGAGCTGTTCTCGCTCGCGCTCGACCAGTACCGCCTCGACAACGACTACTACCCCTCGACCACACAGGGCCTCGAGGCGCTGCGCAGCCAGCCCACGGGCGAGCCCGCCGCCCGGAACTGGCGCGGGCCGTACCTACGGAAGGCGGTGCCGCTCGACCCGTGGGGGCACCCGTACGTGTACGCCTGTCCCGGTATGCACAACCCCACGAGCTTCGACCTGCTTTCCTACGGCCGCGACGGCCAGCCGGGCGGCACGGGCGAGGACGCGGACATCAACCCGTGACCATGTTCTGCTACCAAGCCGTGCGCGCCGACGGAGCCGCCGTGCGGGGATCCCTCGAGGCTGCGAGCGTACAGGAGGCCGCGGCCCTCGTCTCGGCACGGGGCCTGTACCCCGTCGCCGTGGAACACAAGGCAGCGACCGTCTCGCCGGTGCGGCGGGCGTCCACGCGTGCCGCGGGGACAGTGCTCCGCAGCCTGGCGTCGCTCGTCGAGGTCGGGGTACCACTCCACAAAGCCCTTCAGGTCACGGCGCGCATCGCGTCAGGCCCACTGGGCGCGGCGCTGACCCGGGTGGAGGCGCGGGTGCGGGAGGGCGGCAGCCTCGCCGCCGGGATGGAAGCCGAAGCGGGCCTCTTCGGCGCCACCACGCTTGGCCTGGTCCGAGCGGGCGAGCGCGGTGTGGGACTGGCGCCGGCCCTCACCCAGGCGGCCGACGACCTCGACCGCCGGGCCGAGACGGCTGCCCGCATCGGCAGCGCGTTGGCGTACCCGATCATTCTCGCGGCGGTCGGCGCGGTCTCGGTCGCCTTCATCGTGCTGGTGATCGTGCCGCGGTTCGTGGGGCTGTTGGCCGACACGGGCGCGGCCCTGCCGCCCGCGACGCGTCTCCTGGTCGCCGGCTCGGACGTGGTGCGGCGGCACGCGCTCCTCGGCGCCGCTGGTCTGGTCGGCGTCGTGGCGCTGGCGGCCCACGCGCTCCTCAGGCACCGGGCTGTGTGGCATCGCTGGGCGCTGGAGGCGCCGCTCCTCGGACCCCTCCGCCACGGCCTGGCGACCGCGCGCGTGGCGCGCACGCTGGCGGCCCTGCTGCGCGTCGGGACGCCCGCGCTGACGGCCTTGGAAGTGGCCCGCGCGGCGGCCGGCGACGAGGCGGTCGCTGCGCGCCTTGCCCGGGCACGGGAGCGAGTCGCCGAGGGCGCGGGGCTCAGCGCGGCGCTCACGGCCACGGAGGCGCTGACGCCCGCCGCGCTCCAGCTCGCCGCCATCGGAGACGCGGCGGGCCGGCTTCCGGACCTCCTCGAGCGCGCCGCGCACCTCGAGGACGCTCTGGCGGACCGGCGCGTGCGCAGTCTGGTCGCGCTGCTCGAGCCAGCCCTCATCCTGGCGTTCGCTGCCGTGGTGGCGTTCGTGGCCGCCGCCCTGCTCCAGGCCATGTACAGCCTGCGCCCCGGCCTCTCGTGACCCGCGGCTTCACGCTTGTCGAGTTACTGGCGACGCTCGCCATCCTGGGATTGGGCGCCGGGGTGGCCGCGCTGGCCCTGCCCTCCCTCCAGCCGGCTCCCGGCAGTGAAGTGCTCCGCGCTCTTCACGCCGCGCGGGCCACGGCGGTGCGCAGCGGGCGCGCGGTGGTGTGGCGTCGCGACACGGTGGCCGTCCGCTTCCTCCCCGACGGCTCCTCGTCGGGGGGCAGCATCCTCCTCGACAGCCTCGTGATCTGGGTGGACCCTCTCACCGGGACCGCTCGTGCGGCGCGCTGAGCGGGGCGTGGCGCTGCTCGAGGTCCTCGCCGCAACGGTGATCCTCACCGTGGCGGGACTCGCGCTGGTCGAGCTGGTGTCGGGGGCAACCCGGGCCGTCACCACGGCCGGAGCGCGTGAGCGGGAACTGGCGGACGAGGAGCGGCTCCTGGCCGCGTACACCCTGCTCGGACGCCGCGACCTCGATTTGCGCCTCGGCGTGCACGAGGTGGGACCGTACGCCGTCAGCGTCCAGCGCCCGGAGCGCACGCTCTACCGCATCGCTTTGGGCCGCGCCACCAGTCCCGCGGTCGAGGAGCTGGTGACCGTGGTGCACCGCGCGGAGGCGACCGGTGGACCGTAGCGCCGTGCGTGCCTGGCGCGGCTTCACTCTGGTCGAGGTGACGGCCGCGCTCGCCGTGGGGGCGCTCGTCGTGCTCCTCGCGTACCGCGTCTACGGCGGCGTGCTGGACGGCGCGGCGCGACTCCTCGCGGCGCAGCAAACAATCGACCGCTCCGCCAATGCTCGGCGCCTCTTGACCGCGCTCGTCGCCGGCGTCGAGGTGGGAATGGTGCCCGGTGGCGACTTCCGGGGCTCGCGGGAGCGGGTGACGTTCACGACGTGGACCGTCGGGGCCCGCGGCTGGGCCGAACGGCGGCGGGTGTCGGTGTTCGCCGGCGACGGTGCGCTTCGAGTCCAAGGCCTCGCTCCAGAGCCGCTGCACCTCGCCGACAGCGTCGAGGCTCTCGGCATCGACTACCTCCTCGACTTCGGGGCCGCCGAACGCTGGGGCCAGGCGTGGATGTCGGAGGTCAGCACGCCCGTGGCGCTGCGCCTTCGGGTCGCGCACCCCGGGCGCACGGACACGCTCCTCCTGCTGGTGGGGCCACGCGGATGAGCCGCCGCGGCTTCGCGCTGCTCGCCGTCCTCTGGACGCTGGCGGCCGTGACCGTGGCCGTTGGAGGGACCCTCGCGGCCCTCAAGGACGGCGCGCGCGCCAGCCGCAACCGCATCCTGCTGGCCCGCGGGCGCTGGGCCGCGGAGGCGTGCCTCGCCATCGCGAACGCACGCTGGGAAGCCGGCCGCTGGTCCGACTCGGCGACGATCGACCTCGGGCGCGGGACGCGCTGCGCGTGGCACACCCAGGATCCGGCCGCCCGCCTCAACCTCAACACGGCGGAGCGCGCGGTGCTCCTGTCGCTCGTGACCAGCGCGGGGATGGCGGGCGACTCAGCGGCAGCGCTGGTGGACTCGGTCGTTGCCCGGAGGCGGCACGCACCGTTCGCGAGTCCGGAGCAGTTGCGGGACATCGCCTACGTACCGGACGCCGTTCTCGCTCAGCTCACGGTGGACGGCCCCGGCACCGTGAACGCCAACGCCGCGGCACCGCAGGTCCTCGCCGCGCTCCCCGGCCTCGGCCCCGAGGCGGTGGATCGCATCGTGGGCCGTCGCGCCGGCGGGCGTCCCCTCCTCAGCCTTGACGCGTTGGTGGCCGCACTCTCGCCCGCGGGCCGGGCCGCGCTGCTCGCCGAGTACGCCGCGCTCGCACGGCTGCTGATGTTCAGCCCCGCGCAGCTCGAAATCGCAGCGGCCGGCTGGGTCGAGATCAAGCCTGCCGCACCGAGCGCGACGATCGAGGTCGTCGTCGTTCCCCTCCCGTCGCGGCTCGCGGTCATCCGGCGGAGGCTCCTGTGAGCGGCGTGCTCGGCCTCAGCGTCGGACCGGGCACTCTGCACGCGCTCCTCATGCGGAGGGGCGCCATCCGCTGGGCCGGCTGCACCACGTACAGCAGCCGCTCGGACCTCACCGAAGCCGTGGCGCGCCTCGTGAGCGAATGCAGCGAGCGGCCGGGGCGAGCCCGCATCGTGCTCGATCGCCGGCTCGTCCAGCTCCGGTCCCTCACGCCGGCTCCCCCGATCAGGGCCCGCACCGCCGCCGCCTACGTCGCGCTCGAGGCGCCACGCCTCTTCCGCAACGGCATCGAGCCCTTGGTGACGGACGCCCTGGTGCTCCACGCCGGCGGACAACATACGCTGTGGGCCGGTGCGGCGAGCGAGACCACCGTCCGGGCACTGCTCGCCGGCTGCCGCGAGGCAGGGCTCGAGGTCGAGGCCCTCGGCCCTGCCGCCGACGTGCTCGCCGCTGCTTCGTGTGCCTCGCCGTCCTCCGGCGCGATCGCCTTCCCCAACGGCGCCACGACCGAGGTCGTGGAGCTGGCGGGAGACCGGACGCTGCGCAGCCGCCTCGTTGCGGGAGCGGAGGCGGCGAGCCCCACGTGGGTGGCGCCCCTGGCGGCGCTGGGCCCCGATGCCCCGTACTTCGCCCCCGCCTACGCGGCGGCGCGTGCCCGGCCGCGCCTGCTCTTCCTCCCCCGCGAGACGCACGAGGCACGCCGGCTCCGCGCCCGCCGTCGCCTCCGCTCGCTCGCGGCGGCGGCGGTCGGTCTCTGGCTCGTGGCGCTCGGCGTGTACGCCGTCCGGCTCAGCACGACGGCGCGTGGGGCCGAACGGGAACTGCGGGCGCTCGGGCCGGCGGTGGACAGCGCTCTGGCCCTGCGCCGCGACCTCGACGCGGCCGCGGGAGTGCTGGCGACCATCGGCGCCGCGGCCGAGGGGCGCTCCCGGCACCTGGCCCTGCTCGCGGACCTCACGCGGGCCCTGCCCGACTCCAGCGTCCTCGTCGCCTTGCGCGTCGGTCCCGATTCCACCGTCCGGCTCGCGGGGTACGCCGCCAGCGCCGCCCGCGTGCTCGCCCAGTTGGAGCGCGTGGACGGGCTCCGTGGCGCACGGCTCGAGGGACCGGTGACCCGCGAGGTCGTGGGTGCCGGTACGGGACAGCAGCGCTCATGGGACCGCTTCGCGGTTCTCGCTCATCTGGAGGCGGCGCCGTGACGGGCCGTGGGCGCCGGACCCTCGCGCGAGGCGCGGCAGTCGTCCTCGCAGCCGTCCTCATGCTGCGCGTCATCCCCGCGGGTGTGCGCGGGGCAACGGCCGCCCGCGAACGCGCGGGTGAGCGCCTGAGCGCGCTGTCACGCTCGCAGGACCTCGTGCGGCGGATGCCCGCGCTGCGCGACTCGCTCGCCACGGCGCTGGCCGGCGTGATCGCGCTGGCGCCGCGGCTCTTGGGCGGGCGGACCCGCGCCGAGGCGTCGGCGGCGCTCGCCGCGCTGGTGTCGCTTCAGGCCGGGCGCAGCGGCCTCAAGGTCCAGCGGCTGGCCCCCGCCGCGGACTCCTCCGGGGGCATTGTCCAATCGGTGGACGTGCAGGCGGAGTTCGAGGGGGACGCGGCCGCGCTGACGGCGTTCCTCGCCGCTGTGGAGCGCGGCCATCCGCTCCTCACCCTTCTCGCGCTGGCGATCACCTCACCGGAAGCCGTGCCGCGGCCCGGCGCCGCCGAGGCGCTACGCATCGAGATCGAGGTGCGAGGGTGGTTCCTCGCGAGGACCGAGCCGTGAGGTCCGCCGAACTTCTGCGGCTCGCGCTGTGGCCCCTCGCCGTCGCCGGGGCGGCCGCCGTGACGCACGCGGCGCTCGCACCCATCGGTGCGCCGCTGCCCCGCGCGGCGAGGGCCACGCGCGTGGCCGCGCAGGCCGGCCCAAGGGCGTATCCCGCGGATTCCCTCGCGGCGCTGGTGCAGGCGGGAGATGTCTTCCGGCTCGGCCACCGCCCGGCGCCGGTGCGGTACGACCCCGCCGCGGGCGCTGGGCCGCAGCCTTGGTCGCCGCCGGTCTCGCGACCTGTTCTGCGCCTCGTCGGTCTCGTCGCAGGTGCAACGCCCCTTGCGGCGATCGAGGGGCTGCCCGGCGTAGAGGGCGGCCGGCTCCTCAAGGTGGGCGAGCAGGTGGCGGGTTTTCGGCTGATGGCGATCGAAGGCGGCCGTGTGCGCGTCTCCGGCCAGGATACCGTCTGGGTTCTCACCTTGAGGCAGCAATGAGCGTACCGAGAACACTCGCGCGCGTCGCCGGCCGCTGGGTGCTGGCCGGCGCCGCCGGTCTGTGCGCGCTGGCCCTTGCCGGCGTTGCGTCGCTCCCGGCGCAGGAGCCGCCGCCCATCCGCGAGCGGGGCGACAGCATCGCCATGCAGTTCGTCGAGGCGGAGCTGCGCACCGTGGTCCAGGCCCTGGCGCGCTACGCCGCGAAGCCGCTGCTCATCGCGGCCATCCCGAGCGTCCGGGTGTCGTTCGAGACGCCGGTGCCGCTGGCGCGCAGCCAGGTGCTTGGCGTGCTGCGGGGCCTCCTGGAATCTCAGAATCTCGAGCTGGTCGAGGACTCAGCCGTTTTCCGGGTGCGGCCGCGCGGACAGGAGATGCCGCCTCGCTCGGCTCCCGGCCAAGCCGACCCCTCCGCTCGCGGCGCGCCGGGTCCCATGCAGCTCTTCGTCGTGCGCCTGCGGCACGC
>Ga0315295_10001466_pt1 | contig 20240 bp, 17 predicted proteins | sample YL17G14_0_MG_FD_204453 | JGI IMG/M metagenome (GOLD analysis project Ga0315295, IMG submission 204453) | Sediment microbial communities from Yellowstone Lake, YNP, Wyoming, USA - YL17G14_0 | ecosystem: Environmental > Aquatic > Freshwater > Lake > Sediment | place: USA: Wyoming | collected...
ATTAAGGCTTTAGTTTTTTCCCCAATATAAAATCTGTGTTCATCTTTGTTTTTCTGTGTCCCATTAGGCTTTTTTTACTTCTCTGCCTGTCTGGGGATGTTTCCGTCCCGGGTCTAAAATGAAAATCCTGTCGGTTATCGGCGCGCGTCCCCAATTCATCAAAGCCGCTCCCATTTCCCACGCCATTCTCAAAAGGCAAGAAAAGGGGGCGGCCCTTCGCGAAGTTATCGTCCACACGGGGCAGCATTACGACGAGAACATGTCGGAGATCTTTTTCCAGGAGCTAGAGATTCCCCCTCCTCATTATCATCTTGGAGTGGGATCGGGATCTCATGGTTGGCAAACGGGTCAAATGCTGGAGAAGATCGAAGAGATTCTCGTGACCGAGAAACCCGACTGGGTTCTCGTCTATGGGGACACCAATTCAACGTTGGCGGGCGCCCTGGCGGCGTCGAAACTACATGTCAAATTGGCCCATGTGGAAGCAGGTCTACGAAGCTTTAATCGCCGGATGCCAGAGGAAATTAACCGAATTTTAGCAGACCACCTGGCAGATGTATTGTTTTGCCCCAGCCAGACGGCGGTGAAAATTTTGGCGCAGGAGGGGATCCGCCGGGGGGTGTATATGGTGGGGGACATCATGGCCGATTCTCTGGCCTCGGCCTTAACCCGAATCGGTCCCCGCTCCGAAATTTTGAACCGCTTCGGGATGCAGGAGCGTTCCTATCTCCTGGCCACCATCCACCGGGCGGAGAATACGGACCAACCGGAAAACCTGAAGGCCATTCTAACGGCCTTTCAACTCCTAAAGGAACCGATTCTCTTTCCGGTACACCCGAGGACTCGAAAAACTCTGGAAAAAATGGAATATTCCTGCCCGGCGAACGTAAAGATGGTTGATCCGGTAGGCTACCTGGCCATGGTCCGGCTGGAAAAGGACGCCCGCATGATCCTGACGGATTCCGGAGGGATTCAAAAAGAGGCTTATTGGGTAGGGGTCCCCTGCGTTACGCTGCGCAATGAGACCGAATGGCTGGAAACCGTAAGGGTGGGTTGGAACGTATTAGCGGGAGCAGAGACAGATACCATAGTTAAAGCGGTACAATCATTTCGGGTACCTGATACCCATCCGCTTTTGTATGGCGATGGAAGGGCGTCTGGTCGGATCGTCGGGATATTGGAAAACTGTGGATAATTCTTTCCTTCCATAAAATTTCATTTTGCGAGTTCATTTCTATGAAAATATCTATTGTTATTCCCGTTTTCAACGAAGAGGATAACATCGAAAAGAATCTTGGCGAAATCGAATCGTATATGATTCAGTATGCCGGCCAGAGGGCATGGGAAGTGATTGCCGTTAACGACGGGAGTGAAGATAGAACGGCTGAAATTCTGGGGAGAACTGCGAAAGATAAATTTTGGTTAAGGGTGGTGGACCTGGGTTATCATTATGGACGGGGAAAGGCCTTGAGAACCGGCATAGATGCCGCATCGGGCGAAGTGATCGTTACCCTTGAGGCCGATTTGAGTTACGCGCCTTATCATATTGAGCGGCTACTTCTTAAACTGGAACAGGAGAACGCAGATATCGTTATAGCCTCGGCTTATAAAGATGGCGGAACCGCAAAAAATGTGCCCTGGCGAAGACTCTGGATCAGTAAAATCGGCAACAAGATCCTGTCTTATATGTTTGGCGGCAATGTGACGGTCCTGACTTGCATGGTGAGAGCTTATAAAAGTGAATTTATAAAGCACTTAGACCTCTATTCAGAAGATAAAGAGATTCACCTGGAGATTTTGTCCAAGACAAAGGTGCTCGGGGGTAAGATTGTGGAAATACCTGCAGACCTGCACTGGAGGGAAAGCAAACTAGCCAAACTGCACGGTAAACGTTCATCCTTGAGACGTTCTACGTTGAAGATTAAAAAAACGAGTTCTTCACATCTTTTCTTCGCCCTTTTGAATAAGCCCGGGATTATCTTTTGGATACCGGGGTTTCTTCTGATGGCCATTTCTCTGAGTATTTTTCTTACCATATTTATATCCATTGTCTTGGACCTCGATGCAGGAATGTCTTTTTATCAAACCATAAGAATTTCTATGATAAACGCCCCCCTTTCCTGGCTCACCATGGCTTTTTCTTTCATCCTCGGGATTCAGTTTTTTACTCTTGGCTTTTTAACGAATCAGAATAAAAACAACCAAGAAGAAACCTATAGAACGCTCAATGCGATTTACCAAGAATTAAAGAAAAAGGAAAATAGTTGAAATTATGTGCGGTATTGCGGGTGTCGTGGGCCGTGCTCCAGATGAAAAACTAGTCCCACGAATGATTGAAATCATGAAGCACCGGGGACCTGATTTCCAGGGATTTTACCGGTCTGAAAATATTCATCTCGGCCATTGTAGACTCTCCATCAACGACCTATCTGATCGAGCCAAACAGCCGTTCCAATCTGCCGATAAAAATGTGATTGTCGCAGTAAACGGCGAAATCTATAATTTTCGGGAACTCAAGGACCTGCTTATCAGGAAGGGATATCAATTTCAGTCAAATTCTGATTGCGAAGTCATCCTGCATGCCTACATCGATCAGGGACTAGACTTTATCCCCAACTTGAATGGCATGTTTGCCATTGCCATTTGGGATGAAAGAACAGGAAGTCTTTATCTCGTCAGAGATCGCCTAGGAATCAAGCCTCTGTACTACACCTTAACCAAAAATGCATTCTTCTTCGCTTCGGAAATAAAAGCCTTGGCCGTCTGTTCTGATGTGGATCTTTCCATAGATTTGCAGTCCTTCGGGGAATATCTCGTATTTGAAAATTATTTTGAAAATAGAACTTTAAATCAACAAATAAAGCTTGTTGAACCGGGACAAATCATCAACTTTAAAAGAGGCGACCACTCAACAAAAAAAAATTACTTTTGGCAACCTTACCTTTACCCCTTGAATGTCCATTCTGACGCTACCCTTTATGCAGAGTATCTGAAAATAATTGAGGCTTCGGTTGAAAGACATTTGATCAGTGATGTTCCCATCGGCTGTTACTTGAGTTCCGGGATAGACTCTTCTTCCGTTACCTATTGGGCTTCAAAAAAGTTGAACGGAAAGTTAAAAACCTATACGGGCTACTTTGGAATTAAAGGCTTTTACGATGAAGCAACGGATGCGAAGCAGATTGCCGATTTCTTCGGTTGTCCTAATGAGCGGGTGGACATAAAACCTGGGGATTTTGTCGAAAATATCGAAAACGTTCTTTATCACCTGGATGAGCCTCGAGTGGGAATGGGTTCTTTCTCCCAGTATATGGTTGCCAAAAGAGCCGCGCAAGAGGTCAAAGTAATAATGACCGGCCATGGAGGTGATGAGTTCTTTGCAGGCTACCCGGTTTTCAAGGCTGTTTATGGGAAAGGAAACATTTTTAAATTGATTCTTTCCTCTTCCTTGCGGGAGATGATGTTTTTTGTCTATTTTTCCCTATTCCCCCTGATCAGGGAGGAGCTGCGGTATTTTCTACCCAACATTTATCCGTTGACCTTCCTCAGGAAGATTATGAGAGAAGACTTCTTCCATCAATTAAAGGAACATTCTGATATTCTCGCGGAGCCGCAAAGGCTAGAAGATCAGTCTTCAAATGAATATGAAAGATTATTTTTGACCTATCTGCGATACTATCTTCCTGCCCTTTTCATTGTGGAAGATAAAATCAGCATGGCCTTTTCTTTAGAATCAAGAACACCTCTTTGCGACAATGACCTCCTTGAATTAGCGCTCCGCATTCCCCTGACCGAGAAGCTGAGGGGTTACGAACTGAAGCACATTCCGCGAGAATCTATGAGGGGAAAGCTTCCCGATTTCATCTATAGGCTCCCCAAGAGAGGTTTTCCAACGCCTCTGCTTCTGTGGTTTAAAAGGGAGTTGAAAGAGTATGTAAGGAGTTTCATTTTGGATAACTTTGTCTGGCTGGAGTTTTTTCAGCGAAAAGAGGTTGAAAGGCTAATCTTCAGCTATCAGAATTCGCCGTTCAAAACGCCATATGATGAAATAAAGGCGCACAGGATCTGGATTCTGTTTAATTTAATTATCTATTTCCGAAACCAGAAACAGCGATATCAAAGAGGGGATGTTTCGAATTCATAGCAATATAGTCATAAATATGATTCGCAGGCAAGTACTTCGCGCAAGCCGACGCTTGTTAAGCGAACAAAACAGGGACCCTTACACTTTATCTTTCGGATGCTTCGATCGCCGGTATTGGAGCTGGAAACTGGTGGATTATCCTGAAGCAACTTTTCAGCGTAACGTTTATCCCTTAGCATGGTTAATCAAAAATCCCAACCCGGATTTGGAGGTAGAAGGGGAGATTTTGTCGGAAGCGGTTCAGGCCGGTCTATGCTTTGCCGCCCAGATTCAACACTCAGACGGTTCCTTTGATCAGGCCTTTCCGCATGAGCACAGTTTTGGGGCAACCGCATTTTTGCTGCACTCTCTTTTAGAGGCATACCGGATTGTTCAAGAAACAGGGTCAACGGAATTCCGGATTAAAATTGAACGATGTCTGATGCGGGCTGCCGACTTCCTTTGTCATCACGAGGAACGACATGGCCGCATCGCCAACCATCTTGCCGGCGCTTCGTTGTCCATGCTGACCAGCGGACATTATTTCGATGAACCGCGTTATAGAGAGCGGGCTTGGTCTTTACTCGAAAGGATCCTTGAATACCAGTCACCGGAAGGCTGGTTTTTCGAATACGACGGCGCTGATCCCGGTTACCAATCGTTGTGCCTCTACTACCTGGCAAAAATTTACCTCCTTCACCCGGACCGGCAACTAAGATCCAAGCTGGAGCGTGCCATTGAATTCCTTTCCTGGTTCGTTCATCCTGACGGGACCTTTGGCGGCGAATATGGCAGTCGCAGGACTGCAATTTTTTACCCTGGCGGATTGGCTGTTCTTGCCCCTGAGGTCCCTCTCGCTCGAAGCTTAATGCGATTTATGCTGACTTCGATTGCTGAAGGACGAACCGTGACTCCTGATGATGTTGACATGGGGAACTTTGCCCCGATTCTGGAAAACTACCTTTCCGTACTCGAAAAGGGTGAGTCCCTTTATGAAGGTGACGGCCCTCCCTTGCCCTGCCACCTTGAAGAGGTACTCCGGGATTTTCCCCATGCCAAGCTGCATGCCCGCGGAACAGCTCGCTATTACGCAATCGTAGGGGTCAGTAACGGCGGGGTAATGAAGGTTTTTGACCGGCACGAGGAGAAATTGATCTGGAATGACGGTGGATACGTCGGGCAGATGACGGACGGTCGTTACATCACGTCTCAGATGACCTCTCTGGAGCGTACCTATGCCGTGACGCCCGAAGAAATTTGTTTCGAAACGCCTTTTTATTCTATGCGCAGATCAGCACCTACACCTTTTCGCTTCCTCATCCTGCGTTTCCTGAATCTGACGTTGATGCGCAGCATAGGTCTGGGGAATTTTATCAAACGTTTATTGGTAAAATTCTTTATCAGCGGTAAACAAACTGTTCCCCTAAAGCTTATCCGGACAATCAAGTTTGGGGAGAAGAACATTACCCTAATCGATAAGATCGAGGGACGGTTGTCTCTTCGGTGGCTGGAATACGGGCGCCCCTTTACGTCCATCCATATGGCATCGGCTCGATATTTGGAAGGGAAGGCTGGAAGCCCCCCGCGGAAATCAAAGCGCGTGGACGTTTCCGCGTTGCAGGGTGCCGGTCAGATCGATTGCCAGGCGATCATTTGACTAGACCGCTACTTGCCGCCATATCTATCGACGTTGATACGCTGGCTTCCATTTATAAAGGACACGGCTGTCGCCGTCCGGGTGGTTATACCTATACTGAATTACGGATGGGGCTCGACAATATCGCCCGGTTCCTGGAATTATACCGGGTTCGCGCCACGCTTTTTATGGTGGGTAACGACTTCCTATATCCGCAAAACCGTGAATCGATTTCCATGATAGCCTTAGCTGGACACGAGATCGCCAACCATACCCAGAGTCATGTGCAAGGCTTCCGATTCCTTTCTCCCGCAGAAAAGGAAGCCGAGATCGCGGGGATGGAAGCGGTCTGTCAAAAGGTTACCGGACGAATCCCTGTTGGCTTCCGCTCTCCTGGCTGGAACATCGCCGATGATGCTTTGCCCATCCTGCAAAATCGAGGATACCTATACGACTCATCGATTTTTCCAACCTCGTTGACGCCTCTGTTAAAATTCTTGTATTGGCATACCATGAAGGGAAACCCGCGTAAAGACCGAACCACCCTAGGTAGCTGGAAGTACATTATTGCCCCGGTTACCCCCTATCAGACAGGGAAGCGAGACCTTGGCCATAAGGGCCAAAGTGGATTTTGGGAATTTCCGGTTACGGTAACCCCGGGTCTCCGAATGCCTTTTTCCGCTACCTTTCTTTTGGCCACTGGTTTGGAGTTCTTCCATTTTTGCTTTCGCACCTTAAAAGCATGCCAGCGGCCGATCCATTTTCAGTTTCACCTCTCTGATTTCGCAGATTACAGCCACCCGGACTTGGCCGATCAAATGCCAATGGGCAATGGTCGCTATGTGCCTCAGGCCCTAAGGACCCCCCTAAAGAAAAAGCTGGAATTCTTTAAGCGAGCACTCGATATCATGGCCCCCTATTACCAGTTTCTTACCCTGGAGCAATGGGCCAGGAGATTGGCGTAAACCGGCCGACCCAATCCTAATGGATTCAGCGCATTTGAAGACGGCGGGCCAGAGTTTCTGGGATGCCAATCCTTGTGGGGGTAGTTGGAATCGCTACATGGACTTCTTGTCATGGGCCCAGCGAACCGAACCATATGCTTTTGAGATTACGGGGCAACATAACTGGGCTGGGAAGAGAGTCTTAGATGTTGGGTGCGGCCAGGGTACATTGATCAACTATCTGCCTGGCTTTGGGGCGACTGTGTTTGGCGTGGATATGTCGGTATCTTCCCTTCGCCGTGCTGCCGTTGGCGCAAATGAATTGGGTTTTTGCAACCTCGTGAGTATCGCGGCGGCTGACGCTGAAAGTCTTCCCTTCCCCGACGCATGTTTTGACGCGGTCTTGTGCTTTGGGGTGCTGCACCATACACCGGATACCCATGGCGGGGTGAAGGAACTGTGGCGTGTCCTCAAACCTTCAGGAGTGGCCATTGTGATGCTATATAGATCGGGGAATCCCAAATGGTGGATGACTCGCTTGATACGGAGCTTTTCCTGCTTGATGGATCGCATCAAAGGGAAAGATCAGCTCATCGTAGACCGGCTTCGTGGAAGGCATGGGGTTGATGAGGTGCGTGGCACAGCCTTGTTGGAGCTTTTCGGTGTGCCCATTCTCAAAGCGTTTTCCAATAGGCAGGCCTGCAAGATTTTTAACAGATTCTCGAAGGTTGAGATAACCAATCACCAACCCGGCTTCCGACGTTTAGCGGATCTTGTGCAAGGATTAAGACCGATGGAAAAGCTTCTAAAGAAATTCGATCAACGGGTTAAAAACCTTTGGGGTTTCTACCAGGTAATACAGGCCATAAAATAACTATGATTCCTCGCTTCAAACCATATCTGGGCAAGGAAGAGCTACTGGCGGCACTTGGACGGCAAGAAAACTCTGTCCGCCTCTTTGAAGAGGAGTTTGCTCGCACCTTCGAAGCCAAGCATGCAATTGCCTTTCCTTATGGGCGCAGCGCCCTGTGGGTATTATTCAAGGCGCTAGGAATCGAGGGTCATGAGGTAATCATGCCGGCCTATACTTGCGTAGTGGTAGCCCACGCAACTGTGCTCAGTAACAATATCCCCCGCTTTGTAGACATAAATCTTTACGACTATAACATGGATCTGAACCAGGTCGAAGCGGCGATCAATGAACGAACGCGGGTGATCATCGCCACCCATCTGTTTGGTTACCCACTGGACGTCGATCGTTTAAGCGAAATCGTGAGTGCTGCGGAAGTTCGGTTAGGCCATAAGATTTGGGTGGTGCAGGACTGCGCCCATGCTTTTGGCGCTCGTTGGAAAGGGAAGCTGGTTTGCAATGTAGGAGATGCCGCTCTCTTTGGTTTGAACATCAGTAAGATGGTTACGTCCATATTCGGTGGAATGATTACGACCGATGATCCAGAACTACACATGAAGCTACGAGCTTTTCGCGATAATACCTTTTCCCAACCGGGGTTTCTAAAAAATGTTCGCCGTTTTCTCTACCTGCTGGCAATCTACCCGGCGTTTAATGAATACATGTATAAGCTTGTCAACTGGTTGGAAGAAGAAACCCCGCTATTGGATCGGCTAACTAAGGCATATCACCTGGATGAGAAAGTCCACTTTCCTCCCGACTACTTAGATCAAATGATTGAAATTGAGGGCAAGGTAGGATTTGCGCAATTGCGTAAATATCCTGAAATTATCCGCAATCGCCAGAAAAACGCGTGTTACTATGATCAAAATCTGCGGAACATTCCTGGTCTGGAATTGCCCCCCATTGTCCAAGGCGCCACCTATTCCCACTATGCAGTGCGTGTACCCGATCGAAAAAAGATACTCGTTTCGGTGCGAAGACGTGGTGTGCAGTTGGGAGAGTTGATTGGATATTCAGTTGCGCATATCCCGGCCTTTGAAAAGTATTCAATAAATTTGGAAAGCTATCCTAATTCGAACTTCTGTTCTCGGCATACGATCAATTTACCCGTTTATATGGAGAATGGAAAAAACATGGATCGAATTTGGGAAAAGGTTATCACCCCAGTTAGGGATCTGATGCAAGCAAATCATGATTGAAGAGCATAGGGTTCGCCCTCTCGTAAAAGAAGATTGCAGACAAGCTTCAAAAATACGTTTCGAGGCCCAAGAATGGGGATTTCTATCCTCGATGGGTGTAGAATTTTATAGCAAAATATTGGAAGGCACAAGTGAATCAAAATGGGGGTTCGGCATAGTATGTTTGGATGGGGAGGAAAAAATTTTAGGATTTGTTTATGGCGCCACTGATTTGCATAAATATTATAGAGACATACTTTTTCGCAAAGGGATTAGGCTGGCTTGCATGGCTTTTATGGAATTGTTAAAACAACCCCATCTGATTTGGGGTTTACTTAAGTATTTCACTTATCCTGAAAGAATTCCTTATAAAAATATCAAAGCGGAATGGTTGACCATGGTGGTCGGCAAGAATTATAGGAACAAGGGGATTGCGAAAAAATTGACCAGGGCGTTAATTGACGAATATCGGAGGAGGGGTGTTACTCAATTTCGATCCACAGTCTCGTCGAATAATAAAATTACATGTATGATACATGATAAATTTAAGTTTCAATTTATTGGAACATTCAAATTGATGGGAGAAAGAATTAACATATATAGATACAATGTATAGGATATTCGATAGCAGGCATTTGTTATTTCTTACGATGAACATATTTCCTTTGACATTAAAAGCTGCTTATCAAGAGCAGTTTGGGGCGCCAAAGAGTAGGCGTTATGTGGTTTGTACCCAGTAATAATCGACAGCGCCTGCGTCGTCAACCAACTCAAGAAGACTTATCTGTTTGGTCCGCGATAAACAAAGATTTGCTGGAATGGCTTTATACCGGAATGACTGGCTTTTTTCAAATCGCTGGTCATCGGGTGATTGACATATGGGCAAGACCGTATAATGAAAAGGTTGTTTTGGAGATTGGCTCGGGACATGGGCATCACCTTCGATATGGGAAAAATAATTATCAATGTTACATCGGTTTGGACATAGAATATAAATTTTTATCAACGCTAAAAGAGCGCTTGCCGAGAACGCGGGTTGTAAATGCAGATAGCGTTAACTTGCCTTTCCGAAATAAATCGGTTGACTGCGTACTTTCTGTTTATTGCTTCGAGCACTTGCGGCGATTACGTGACTGCCTAAAAGAAATCCAGCGAGTGCTAAAGCCAACAGGTGAGTTGTTAGTAGGATTGCCAGCGGAGGGAGGGTTAGTATATGAAATAGGTCGAAGATTGACCAGCAAGCGTTATATGGAAAGAAAGTATAGAATTGACTATGATGCAATTGTAGGATGGGAACACTGGAATACTTGCCATGAAGTTATAGAAGAGATTGGGCAACATTTTTTCATACGAGGGTTTCGATATCTTCCCTTTTTCATTCCATCAGTTCATCTCAATGTAATTATAGTATTAAGGGCTCTTCCCAGAAAACTCGTATAGGCGGTGTTTTGTGAATAAGGCGATTATTCTAATTCTCCTCAGTGTAGTAATCGGAACCATTGGGCAAATATGTATAAAAGGAGCAATGCTAAGAGTTGGGCCGGTGACCTTTGGCAGCTTCGCCCAGGTAATCAATGGCAGTTGGCAGATTATACAGCAACCTCTGATTGGGGTGGCCATACCCCTCTACGCGACCGGCTTTATCATTTGGGCTGCTGCCCTGTCTCACTTGCAATTGAGCTTTGCTTACCCCTTGCTGGCGATCGGGTATCTCATAAATCCGCTGGCAGCGATGCTCATCTATAATGAGCAGATCCCACCTCTCCGCTGGGTGGGTATTGCAATAATTATGGTTGGCATCGTTTTAGTTGGGCGCAGCTGAGAATGTAGTGAGCATCTGTCTTATGGGTATTGCAGAGGAGAAGAACAAACAGGTGACAGTAGAGACTGCAGTGGATGTGCAAGATCCATTACGGAATCAAAACGCTGATAAAGGAATGGAACGAAGCCTAAGCAGATTTACTTTTACCTCCCCTCTAGTTATGGAAATTTTGGTAATTGCCTTTATTATAGTTTATAGTTTGATAGGAATGCGCAACTTTGAACTCCGCATGGCAAACCTACATGAAGATGACGGGCCGATATTTTATGCCTTGGCCTTTAAAAATCCAATTCCGTTTGCGGGAGATTTCCCAATCGGATTCCCTGTATCACTGCTTGTTCCAATCAAAGTGATTACTAGCACCATGGTCTGGCTGCCCGCTTTGGTATGGCGATACCTGAATGTGGAGCCATATCTAATTACCTGGATTATTACGATGGCCCAAGGATTATTGATTGGGTTATCAATATATTTTTTGACGCTAATGGTTGTCAGAAAACGAGCTGTGGCCGGATTAGCTGTTATTTTTGGCTACATAGCGACACCATGGGGGTGGGACCCAGCCAACTATGGCACTGGGTCGAGCTGGACCTTTATTCCTTACGCGGCTTATTTTTCACTTCCGCCCGTTTTGCTTGCTTTTACCTGCCTGATTCGAGAACATCATATGGCGGCCCTGGTACTGCTGGCACTTGCAGGATTCATTCATCCCAATCTTACATTGTATGCATGTACCATCGTGGGAATTTATTGGATTCAGGAATGGGTGCGAAGCCGGGATCAAAAAGTCCTTAAACATATGGCTGCCTTAATGGGGGTCGGTATCATCACGATCTTGCCTGGCCTTTTGGTCAAGCTTACTCTCCCTCTTGACCCTTTACCCCACGATGAACTTATGGCCGGGATGCGTCTAAATCAACATATCTGGCCTTGGGGGTATACCGGCAGGTGGAACGATTCCCTGTCAACTACACTGAAGTGGCTGGTGCTAGCGGGTCTGAGCTGGCGCTGGAGGTCTGAATTCTCAAGCAAAGGGCTGCGTCTGTGGCTAGCCGCATTAACGGGCGTTTTTCTTCTTAGCCTTACTCAAATCATCGGTGCTATTGAGCAAATTCCCATTCTTCTGAATTTTACCGGGATGCGATCGTTTAGCTTGCTGGCGCTGCTTTCTCTTCCTTTCATAATTTATTACTGGTACGGGCATATAGCTTCTGGGAGTTTGATCGGCTCTGTTTTGAGCATGTTCTGCCTGATCATTCCTCTTTACACGCGAGAATATGGTCTCTTCTGGCCACTAATCGTCGGGATGCTCCTGGTGGATATTTCTCAAGGGCACCTGGCCACCTTGAGATTTAATTTATCCAGCTGGGTGCGTGGCGTCTTAAAGCTGACAGCATTTCTTATAGTAATGGCTTGGATTGTTGCCCTGCTGATGATATCCCCTAGGCTGATGGAATTTTTGGGTCCTTTGTATAGCATTTCGTTTAACCCCCCGTGGTTCCTCCCTGGCGAGATTCCTTGGTTCGATCGTGTAATCCTTATAATCGCGATAAGTTCCTTGGGGATGATTGCCTGGATCTTTAAAGCAATACGGACTAGGGAAGATACCCGTATAATGAAATACCGCAATTCCCTGGTGTGGGCACCCCTTGGCCTAATCATCGTTTTATATGGAGCCGGAGTATTGTGGACGAATTTGCAACGGGCAAAGGAACAGAGTGTTTCCTCTGATGTTTGCACACTGGAAGTTCAAATCTGGGCCCGAGAGAATACGCCAGTATCGTCCTTGTTTGTGGTTCCTTCACCGATTGGATGGCGAACAATAGCCATCCGGAGGAAGTTTTCTCCTTTCACTCGAGAAAGCTACGCCTATGTTGCGGACGCGCGGGTCAAGGAACATAGAAATCATCTTTTGAAGTTCTATGGCATTTCAGAGAAAGAGGGCAGGGAATTGCGGGGGATTCATGTCTCTAAGATTGAATTAGATCGTTTTAGAAAGTTTAAGGAGAAAAATTTTATACGCTTTGCTGAGGAATTTGGGGCGACGCACTTAGTGCTACCCACCCAATACAAATATACCGAAGCGACAGAATTTGACCTTCCCCTGCTTTATAAAAATCCCTATTATGTTGTCTATGATCTAAAGCAAGGGGGCGTCCCCTAGACGGAACACAATTCAACGGAATTAAAAAATGCAAACATGAAGCCTGATTACCTACGGCATATTTTGACAGTAGGCTCAGGGGGGGCGACGGCTCAAGCTTTGACTGTAATTACAATGCCCATTATTACTCGCCTGTATTCTCCGGAGGCCTATGCAGGATGGGCTTTATTAATGAGTGTGGTGATCATTTTTACTTCCATAGCTACGCTGCGCTATGAACTGGCTGTGGTTCTTCCAAGCACGCACGAAGAGGCAGCGAATGTGATGGGGGTATGTTTCTTTGTTACCGGCACGATTGCCGCATTGGCGGCCTTATTAGTGCCGGTTAGTGGCACGTGGTTACTTGGCGAAGGATTTTATGGAGAACTGAGATTGTGGCTTTGGTACGTTCCTCCCTTAATTGTTGCCACCGGAATCTATCAGGCATGTAACTCATGGTGTACCCGAACCCTAGAGTTTCGATGGTATTCGCTGGCTCAAGTAGCGTTGCCTTTGCTGACTATTTCTGCGCAGATCGCCGCAGCCTTTTTAGGTTGGAGAAGCTCGTCCGGACTCATTACCGGTACGCTCGTTGGCCAGTTTTCTGCCCTGCTGCTTCTCCTAGTCCTTATCTCCCGCAAATATGGAACGCTGATGACCCAGGCCCTGTCTCAAGAGCGATTTAAACAATCTTTCTTCAAATACAAGGTTTATCCATTTTACATGACTCCTTACACCTTAATCGGAACCATTCGGGACCGGCTGGTATATTTTCTCTTGGCCAATTTTGGGGGAAAGTCGGGGGTAGGTTTTTACAATCTCTCCTCCCGGCTGGCGAATATGCCCAATAGCCTCTTGAGCAGCGCGATTCGGCCGGTTTTTTTTCAGAAAGCTGCCAGTACCGATTTCAAATCATTAGAAGGAGTGATTAATCGCGCCCTGCGGGCTCTCACCATTTGCGTAATTCCCTTTTGGATTCTGTTCCTGTTTCAAGCAAAAACTCTCTTTGCGTTGGTTTTTGGGGAACCGTGGCGGGAAGCGGGACTTTACGCGGCCATCCTCTCCGTTCCGGCGATTCCTTTACTTTTAGGGAACTGGCTGGATCGCTCCTTCGATGTTCTGGGCCGTCAGCGGTTGGCATTCGCTCTCGAGGCGATCTTTTCGGCCATTTCCGTGGGTGTCCTGACATTGGGGATCGTCGCTTTTAAAAGCGCGCTTCTGGGAATCAGTCTGCAAGCGGGAGCATTGACCTTATACTATTCCTACTGGCTATATGCTCTATTTCGGGCAGCGGGCTTTGCTCGGGGCGGGCTATTGAAATTGATCTTGCTGGCTTCTTCGATAGGCCTACTTTTCGCTGGTTTTGTCTGGTTTCTCTCTTCGAGTTTGTCAATTCTCCCAGCTGTTACCATAGCAGGTTCTACCGCCGCCATAGGGGTCAGTGCTTACCTGCTGCGGCAATGGAGAGATTTGAAATTAGAATAGGGAGGGGATTCGAGCGACATGATTGTGATTATTGACTATGAGATGGGTAATGTTGGCTCTATCCTCAATATGTTGAAAAAGATCGGGGCATCGGCAAAAATTTCAGCTGACCCGAGAGATATCGGAGCAGCAAACAGATTAATTCTGCCTGGCGTAGGTGCTTTTGATCGGGGTATGACCAATCTAGCCAATTGCGGATTAATTCCCCTTCTGAATAAGCGTGTTTTGGAAGAAAAATGTCCCATCTTAGGCATCTGTTTGGGCATGCAACTGATGTCCAAACGAAGCGAAGAGGGAACTCGGGACGGGCTGGGATGGATCGAGGCGGAAACGAGGCGCTTCAAATTTGATCAAACTCAGGATCGACTCAAAATCCCCCATATGGGATGGAACATTGTTAATCCCCTGGACAGATCCGGAATTTTCGCCCGATATGAGGAACCGCCTCGATTCTATTTCGTTCATTCTTATCATGTTTGCTGCGCTGATCATAAAGATGTCCTGGCCACCACCACATACGGCTACGAATTTACATCGGCTATCCGGAAGAACAACATTTTGGGAACTCAATTTCATCCTGAGAAAAGCCATAAATTCGGCATGCACCTTCTGCATAATTATTCCCAAATGAGCTAACCACAAGGACGCCATCAAGCAGGGCATCGTTTTTGAAACAGGCAAAACTCCTCGTGCGAGTGATGATGCGTTTCCCGGTCCCGGGCAGAGGTATCCCTTGGCATCATCATTTTTATACCACGCTGTGAATCCGACACAGGTGAAAAACCAGATCTCTGCGGGGACCATTCCCAGACAGGGACAAACCGTGCCTTTTTTCCGGTGTGACGCTGCGGAGAGTAAGACAGAATTTCATTCACGGACAGGCAATCATGTCCAGGTACACCCTTGAGCAGATCGCCGACCATTTAAGGACCTTGGGCGTAAAGGCGGGGGATGTGCTTCTTGTCCGGGCCTCTGTGCGTAAGATCGGGGAGATCGAAGGCCAAGATAAGAAGTCAGACCAATTGATCAAGGCCCTGTTGATGGCCGTCGGCGAGACTGGAACAATCGTCAGCCTATCCTTTACGAAGACCTTTGTTTTTCCGAAAAGACACCGCGATTATGTATATAGTCGGTATACGCCGGCCACGAGCGGTGGTCTGGCCAATGCCATGATCCATTGGCCTGGAGCCGTGCGGAGTCTGCATCCGTCGAACTCTTTTGTGGCGATCGGTCAAGGTGCGGCTGACATCTTGAAGGGTCACGATGAAAACACCACCTGCTTTTTTCCCATGGAAAAGCTGTTGATCCAAGACGGAAAGATGATTCTGATCGGATGCATAGAAGACAGCCCGGGATACAGTACCGTCCATCTTGCACAGGACCGACTGAAATTGTCGACCCGAACGATTTTCAAAAATCGATTCGGCGTCTATTTTCAAAAAGAAAACGGAACGGTTTCTCTTTTCAGAAAGAAGGATTTTCCGGGCTGCAGTATGGGGTTCAGTAATTTTTACACATATTATGTCAAGGCCGGTCAGTTGAAAATCGGCTTCGTCGGAGATGCTTACAGCGCCCTTATCAAAGCGAGAACGGCTTACAACATCGAGTACGATCTCTTGAAGAAGGATCCCACGATCGCGCTGTGCAACAATGAAAATTGCGAATTCTGTCGAGGCGGGGTGTACTACAACATGGGCACCTGGCCCAGGTTTTATCTGAGGAAGCTTCCAGTGATCATCAGCAGGATCTACGGATTGCTGACGAAACGCTGAAAAGAAAGGAAACTGTGCAAAGCACCTGCCGTTCCCTTGATAAAACCGAAAGGGCCGCCGATTCATCATGAATGCCGGGGCGAACTATCTTCGGGATCAATTCAACCAGCATATCTCAAGGTTTTTCACGGTCGAGGCGAATCGCTGTATACAAAAAACCAAGGTTCTCTTTGGACCCTTTAGAGATATGGCATCCATGAGGGAAAAAGCCATAGCGATTCCTACGGACCTTCCATCGTCGCTCATGCCCCATGACATACTCAACCTCCCCTTTAACGGAACGCAGGTTACTTTATGGAATAAGCTTCCGAGGCCGGATGGCAGCGAATGGACCTGCTTTCCGAACGAAGAAGCGCCGGTCTGGTATCAACATATAAAGGGCACCGTTCTTCCAGCCTGGAACTTGTTCGGCAACGTGTTTGGCCTGCTTACCTTTCGAGAAGAGATGGAGATCCCGACAAGAGATCCTCACGGCAGGTTTATTGCAACTATGAGCCCTCGTTTCAAAACCGGGTTACTGGAAGTTCCAGCCTTTAACGAGGCCGTCGCGCTTATCGTTGCGGCTTGTCGCGGACTGGAGAAAGAAAATCGACCGGCCTTCGATCTGGCAAATTGCGTGACGCCCCCCGCCATGATTCTTTCCCACGACGTTGATATCCTCCTGGGCAACGACCTTTGGACCCAGGGCGCCCGTATTTATCGCATGTTCGCTCCCCTCGCCAGCATGAAACCTCCCGAGTGGGCCAACTTGAAATGGATCGCGGACAATTTCACGCATCCCAGGAGATATTACCTGAACGACATAATCCGCCTCCTCAAAGCGGAAAGCATCCATGGCGCAAGATCCTCCTTCTATATACTGAACGGTTCGGGAGGAAGATTCGGCGCCCGCAACGGTTCAGGTATGATCTCTGAGGCCTTGAGAGATATCCCGGAGGAGTGGAATACCGGAATCCATTACAATTATGACACTTTTCTTTCCCGTGATCGTTTTGAGATGCAAATATCCGAGCTGACGGACCTTCTGGGAAGGAGACCCATTTCGGGAAGAGGTCATTATCTTCGATTCGATGCCAGAGAAACATTCAGGTTTCTTGTCGACCGGGGTATTTTATGTGATGAAACGGCGGGATACCCGGACCGAATCGGATACCGGTGCGGGATTGCTGGCCCATTCCAGCCTTTTGATGAAACACGGAAACAGGCCATTCCCATCTGGGAAATTCCGCTGATCATCATGGAAGGAACCCTTATCGATCAGTATCAGGAGAAAGCCTTCGAAGCATTTTCTAGAATCCTGCACCATGTGAGCAAAGTGGGGGGGGCCCTGAGTGTCCTCTTTCATCCCGGCCTGTATTGCAATCCTGAATTTCCTCGGGCATGGGGCCTCTACGATAAAATGCTGGCTGCTGGAGCCGAGGGTCAGGCGATAGGCATTTCATGTCGCGATCTGATGACCTCTTGACCTGCTTTGGCGGAACGGGTCATGAAAATCGTTTTTCGGCCGAGAATCCGATAGGGAATAGGCATGCTTAAAACAAGATTGATCCCTTGTCTGCTGCTCAAGAATCAGGGATTAGTCAAGACTGTAAAATTCAAAGACCCCAAATACCTTGGAGATCCAATCAATATTGTCAAAATTTTTAATGATAAGGAAGTTGATGAATTGCTTTTTCTCGATATTACCGCGACAGTAGAAAATAGGAAACCGCCCATTAATCTGCTTTCCCAGATTGCGAGCGAATGCTTTATGCCCCTTGGATATGGAGGGGGAATCAGAAATTTGCAGGAAATACAAGAACTTTTCAATGTGGGTATTGAAAAAGTATCCATCAACAGCTATGCCGTCGAGAATCCATCTTTTATTAGAGAAGCGGCCGACTTATTCGGCAGTCAGAGCATTGTGGTTTCCATTGATGTCAAGAAAAGCTTATTTGGAAACTATGAAATATTTACGCACAGCGGTAAAAAGGGAACAGGAATCGATCCCGTCAAATTTGCCACGCTTATGGAAAAAATGGGCGCAGGGGAGCTGATCTTAAATTCTATTGACCGAGATGGAATGATGCAGGGCTATGACATCCCTCTCATCAAGAGAGTATCCGAAGCGGTCAGGATCCCGGTAATTGCCTGTGGGGGTGCGGGTGAAATCAAGCATTTCGCGCAGGCCGTGCATGAGGGGGGGGCTTCCGCGGTAGCCGCCGGAAGTTTCTTTGTATTTCACGGTCCCCACCGCGCAGTCCTCATTAACGTACCCACGCCGGATGAGTTAGAAAAAGTATTGCAGCAGGATTTTTTATCTATAAATTCGAAAGCAAGAAAAGAAACAACAGATGAGGTAGTAACATGACAGATCATTACCGGATGTGCACGAACTGCATTATGGATACCACCGATCCGGACATTCATTTCGATGAAAACGGGGTCTGCAATCATTGCCGGACAAATGCGACGGTCGCTCGTGAAACGTCGGTCCCTTTTGCGGAAGGGGGAGAGCGAATCATCAAGGCCTTGGTGCAGGAAATAAAAGAAAAGGCCCAAGGCAAGCCATACGATTGCATCCTCGGTGTCAGCGGGGGGGTAGACAGCACCTATGTCGCTTATAAGGTTAAGGAATTCGGGCTGCGGCCTTTGGCGGTCCATCTGGATAACGGCTGGGATTCAGAATTGGCCGTAAATAACATTGAAAAAACGCTTAAGGTGCTCAAGATCGATTTGAATACCCACGTCATCGATTGGGAAGAATTCAAGAAAATACAGCTTGCCTTTTTGCGTGCATCCACTACGGAGGGAGAATTGCCAACCGATCATGCCATACTGGCGATCCTCTATCGCGCAGCGTTGGAGCAGGGGCTGAAATACATTGTCGTGGGAGGAAATCATTCTTCGGAGGGCATCCTGCCTGTCAGCTGGGCCTATGGATCAAAAGACTGGAAATACATCAAAAACATCATCAAGAAATTCGGAAATGTCAAGGTCAAGACTTGGCCGCATTTCAGCCTTGCAGATTATTTCTACTACGTTTACGTCAAGGGTATTAAAAGTATTCGGATCCTGGAGTATCTATCCTACAATAAGAACGATGCCATGCAGATTCTCGAGAAAAAGCTCTGCTGGAAATACTACGGCGGTAAGCATTATGAATCCGTGTATACCCGTTTTTACCAAGGCTATATTCTTCCCAAGAAATTTAATATCGATAAACGAAAATGTCATTTTTCTTCGCTCATTTGCGCAGGGCAAATGACACGAGAAGAGGCCCTTGAAAAAATGAAAGAAGACACCTACCCGGCAGAACTCCAGCAGGCGGATCGTGAATACGTAATTAAAAAACTCGGGATTACCGAGGAAGAATTTGAAAGGATGCTGACCTCGATAAACAAGGCATTTTCTGATTACCCAAATAATTATTCAGTCATCAAGTTTCTATTTGCCGTGTTGAAAGCTATGCGAAATTGCGGTTTGAATATGCGCAGCCACTAAGAGGAATCGCTTCAAGCAGCTTGAAATAAGGTCATCATTAATTACTCAAGATAATTAATGTAGTAAGGTCAGCTCGATGATATTTTTGGTAACAGAATGAGAATGTTTGCCTTTTTAAATTGGTTTTTTTTCATAGTTACAGTTTTATGGTCTGGATTCATTTTCTATAAACGAAAATATTATTTTATCAAGCCAAGTATTTTGCTGATCACATTCAGTATTATCTTTTTCCAATTACCTTTGGCCATTTTCTCTGACATTTATGAAGCTGCGGTGCCCGATCCTTATATACTAGGTTTTTTAATCCATGCATACATTCTATTAGGGCTTATCGTAAGTTTATATACCTTCCAGGAGTCATCACGGGCCGTCTGGAATCGTATCATAAGAGAATCCGTTTCAGACCACCGTGTGAATAAGCCTGCCGTCGTCATTCTCGCCGGGGCTGTAATTTGTATCGTGACCATATATCTTGTCCATGTTCCCTTTCGTGAAACCGGTCTCTATGCTGTATTGGCAAATCCGGCCTTGGCGGGAATGGCCAGAGAACGTTCCCTTAAATTGCTCGACAATCATGCACTCGTATATGCCTTTTCCCTTATGACATCGTCTTTAGCACCGATGCTGGCGGTGATCCTTTCTTGGATGGGTGCAAAATATCTTCTAAAAAGACGATTCGTTCCCTTGTTCATAACTGGTATCGCCGCTATTTCTCTCATGATCATGGTCAGTCTGCCAGGG
>Ga0315295_10001468_pt1 | contig 20237 bp, 21 predicted proteins | sample YL17G14_0_MG_FD_204453 | JGI IMG/M metagenome (GOLD analysis project Ga0315295, IMG submission 204453) | Sediment microbial communities from Yellowstone Lake, YNP, Wyoming, USA - YL17G14_0 | ecosystem: Environmental > Aquatic > Freshwater > Lake > Sediment | place: USA: Wyoming | collected...
TTTAAGAGATCTACGTTATCAATGTCGTCCTTATCAACTGCGTATTGGAGTTGGATTAGGAAAGATTGAGGAGTTTATACTGGGGAAGTCTTCCTGGGAGATGAATGGGGAAGTCTTTCATTATGCACGTCAAGCTTTGGAGAATTTAGGTAAGATAAAAAAACCAACCACTGCATTATTTTCAGGTTGTGCACAGTTAGATCTGACTTTTAATACTATTTTGAGTCTAACCGATACACTAATCGCTGGTTGGACGAGAGATCAATGGGAAGCAGTACAAACATATGAAGCAGTAGGGACTTATGCCAAAGCAGCAGAAAAGTTGGATGTTTCTTGGCAAAATATACAAAAACATTGTCATGCAGCAAACTGGGAAACAATTAGAGATGCTGAGATTAACACTAGAGTATTACTGTTACAAAGATCACATTCATTTTTACACAACTAAAAATGGTTGTAAATTTAAAATACAACCAAAAAAGCTTGCGTAATACTGCACAACCAAAAAAGGTTGTAAAACAAAAACACAACCAAAAACGGTTGTGAAAAATTTCTGAAAGGAAGAAAGGAAGATGACGGCATTACTTTTAGCATTATTAGCTCATAATTCAGCTGATTTTTTATTCCAAACTAAGCAAATGGTACGTGCTAAAAATCGACTGAAATTATCTGCCTTTTTTGTTCATGCTCTGATCTTTTGGATAACTTTATTGTTTTTGTTGCAAGGATATCAATACCCAAATGTGTTTTGGTTTGCTAGTGTGTTGGCGATTAGTCATTTGATAATTGATCTTGCGAAATGTTTGATAATGCGACGAGGTGGAAAAGTATTAGATTTGATCTTGTTTTTAGGAGATCAAGGGTTGCATTTATTAGCAATTTGGTTCTGTTGGCAAAATTTTGCGTTTGAATCTAATCCAACCGTAGCTTCATTTTATCAGATGTTGTTTACGCCAAATTTTCCTTTGAATTTAAAGCCAGTACCTTTACCAATGCTAAATCATCTCTTATTAGCGGCAAATCTTTATATCGCTGTTTGTGCTGGAGGAGCAATTTTGATCCGCAAGATCTTGGAGGTGCTTGCACCCAAGGTTGAAACAACTGAAGAAAATGTACTAGAGCCAGAGAAGATAGGTAGTTTTATTGGAGTTTTGGAACGATTGTTGATGCTTTTTTTGGTAACGAATAATGCTTTAGGTTCAGTAGCGTTTATTCTAACTGCCAAATCAGTAGCTCGTTTTAGTGAATTAAATGATCGGAAATTTGCGGAGTATTACTTAATTGGAACTTTGCTAAGTACTGGGCTAGCTGTCTTGGGTGGTTTTTTCTTGAATTGGGTGGTACTCTTGATCTGATAATTTTGGTTAACATTTTTTTTCTACGAGGCATAAAGCTGCTTTTTTTGTAAATACTGAAAGGTGTAAATTATTTGATAGGAGAGAGAAAAAAATGCGTGTTGAAGTAGATCAAGAGCTCTGTATTAGCTGTGGTCTCTGTGTCTCTGGGTGTCCAGAGGTTTTTGATTGGAATGATGATGAAAAAGCAGAAGCGGTCAAAGAAAAAGTAGATTCAGAAATGGAAAGTTGTGTTCATGAAGCAGCAACTGGTTGTCCAACTGAGGCGATTAAAGCTAATTAATGATTTTGCTTTTTGTTTTTATAAAAATAAAGGCTAGTTTAGATGCTTTTCCTCTCCCGTTATATATGGTTGCGATAAAGATTTTTCAGTTTGTCATAGATAAAACGAATTAAATCTTTGGGGAACAATATATTATTATTGGGAGGGGAATTAGTATGTTTAATCGAACACAAAACTTTTTGAAAAATGAACTGGAAACATTAGAGACTCCATTACTAGAATTACCTGAAATTAAAGAAGAAGTAGTCGTGGCTGAGAAAGAAATCAGAGTTAAGTGGATGACCCGCTTGATAGAACAGATTGTTATTGCAATTATTTGTATGTTTATATTGAGTGCGATAGTGCATAGCCAACATCCATGGATGAAATGGGCAAGGGTACGGATTCATCTGGCAATTAATGCTTCTTCACAAAATACTTTTGCAATAATTTATAATTCGGTTGTGATGAAAAAATTTTTGAATAGTTGTAGTAGTTTAATTCGTTTCAAAGAAATTACTCAAGAAGCTTCATCTCCGGCGTATCGGGAACGGGGGACTGAACTTTTTCGAAATGCAGTCTGGCCAGTTGAAGGTAGTGTTGCGCGTGGTTATGGTTGGCAAAATAATCCGGATACTCATTTGCGTGAATTTTTTCCGGGAGTGGAAATTACGGGCAAACCAAAGGCTGAAGTTTTGGCATTAGCAAATGGAGAAATTACCAGAGTTAGTCGTGTTGCTCAGGATTCATGGGAGATTATGATCGATCATGGTTTGGGCTGGGTTTCTATTTATCAAAACTTAAATCAAGTTAAGGTTAGTGTGGGGCAGAAGGTAGTCTCTGGAATGGTGCTAGCTTCTTTGAAGGGAGAACGACTTTTATTAGAGATACGTTATTATGAGCGCCCCATCGATCCACTTTCAATGTTGGTTAGTTAATTGATGTTAAAACAGATAACGTTCAAAATCACTTTGCCAGCGATTTTGATAGGAAGTTTAATGGCTTGGGTTGCTTGGCGAGGTGGAAATCCATTAGGTATAGTGGCGGGAGGAATGCTTTTAGCGGCTTTGGGGATTCACGAATTAGCTCATATTTTTATGACCAAATTATTTGGGTATCAGATTTCTGAATTGCGTTTTTCTCCATTAGGAGGTAGTTTATCGATTGATCAGTTGGCAAGTGCTACACCAGAGATTGAGTGTTTGATTGCAGTTGCAGGACCTTTTGTAAATCTAATGTTAGTCAGTGGAGTCTCTTATCTTAAAATGATGGGAATTGAAAATGGTTGGTTACAGCTTTGGTACGAATTGAATCTTTTAATTGGATTAATCAACTTGCTACCAGCGCTACCACTTGATGGAGGACGAATTTTACAAGCATTGATTAGCAAAAGTCAAGGTGTAGTAAGGGCGAATTTCATTGTAAAGTTGAGTAGTATTTTGGTTGCTTTTTTGCTTTGTACCTACGGAGGGCTTAAATTTTGGCAGCGTACTGGTGGATTATTATATCTGCTAACTGGTTTGTTGATCTTAATTCAAATTGGACGACAGAAGTTATTCACACTTGATTTGGCAAGACGTTTGTTGCATCAGAAAAAAAGAATTCTTGCTGAACAGGGGTTGCTAAATGTGAGGTCGGTATTAGTCTCGGCTACAACTAGACTGAGCTGGGTTTTAAAGCAAATTACTGGTCGAGAGTATTTATTATTTTATTTATTAAACGATGGAGTCTTATATACGATTAATGAAGATTTAGTATGGCAGAGTTTATTAAACCAAGGATATGAAGTGACTTTTGGAGATTTGCTGATTGTTAAAGAAGATTGATAAGTTTATGATCAAGAACTTTTATTTTGTGGGAGATAAAATTGATTAGATCTTTTGGAAACTATTTAACACAAAAACTTATTATTCCTTGCAGAATGGCTGAAGATAAGATAGAATAAAACAAAAACAAAAACAAAGAGCATTTGATGTCGGAGGAATTTTCGTTGATTACTTGGGAAAACATTGAAAGATTATTAGGGAAAGTACAGAAACCAGGGCGTTACACTGGTGAAGAGTATAATTTGTTTCGGAAAGATTGGGAGAGTACTGTTTTAAAAGTGGCATTGGCTTTTCCAGATCTATATGAAATTGGGCTTTCACATCTAGGATTAAGAATTTTATATGAGCTGATTAATCAGCAGGAAAATATGTTAGCTGAACGAGTTTATGCCCCTTGGATTGATTTTCAAGCCTTATTACGTCAGGAAAACTATCCACTATACACCTTGGAGAGTAAACGTGGATTAGCAGAGTTTGATGTGGTGGGCTTTTCTTTGCAGTATGAATTGAGTTATACTACAGTGTTGATGATGCTTGATCTGGGCAAGATTCCTCTTCATTCTAGAGAACGTGGGGAGCATGATCCTCTAGTCATTGCAGGTGGTCCTTGTGTTTTCAATCCAGAGCCATTAGCAGATTTTTTTGATTTTTTTCTCATTGGTGAAGCTGAAGAGGTTTTGATTCCGATTTTAGAGAAAATTAAGGAATGGAAAGGATCTGGTCGTAGTCGGGCGAGTTTACTGCTAGAATTGGCTGAATTTGAAGGAGTTTATGTTCCAGCTCATTATGAAGTAGTTTATCAAGCAGATGGACGGATTCAAGAGATTCATTCTACTACTGATGCTTTTCCAGTGCGTGCGGTGGTGCGTCATTTTGAGGTGACCCCTTTTCCGAAGCAATGGATAGTTCCTTTTGTAGAAATTGTACATAATCGAATTGTCTACGAAATTCAACGTGGTTGCACACGAGGCTGCCGTTTTTGTCAAGCAGGGATGATCTATCGACCAGCACGTGAGAGAGAACCACAGCGAATTTTGGAAGAATTAAAAACATTGACTGAGAATACTGGTTATGAAGAACTTTCTTTATCATCGCTAAGTAGTGCTGATTATAGTATGATTGAATCCTTGTTAGGTCAAGCATGTGACTGTTTTACCAATCAAAGAATTAATGTTTCTTTGCCATCTTTGCGGATGGATGCTTTCTCAATTGCGTTAGCGGACAAGTTTCAAGGTAGTCGTAAGAGCAGTTTGACTTTTGCTCCAGAAGCAGGCACTGATCGGTTGCGTCGAGTAATCAATAAAGGTGTTACTGAAACAGATATTTTAACCGCAGCCGAAGCAGCTTTTCGAGCTGGTTGGCAAAAGCTGAAGCTATATTTTATGATTGGACTCCCCACCGAAACTGAAGCAGATTTAGCAGGAATTGTGCAATTAGCGGAACAGGTTTTGAAAATAGGGAAACAGTATCATCCCAGGGCGAATGGGTTACGGATTACTGTGAGTGTCTCAACTTTTGTTCCCAAAGCACATACACCTTTTCAATGGCGAGCGCAGATCTCAACTGAAGAAACCAAGTTGAAACAGCGTTTTCTACAAGAAAAATTACGTGGACGTTATTTGGAATTAAATTGGCATGATCCACAGGTAAGCCAGTTAGAAGGGGTTTTTGCCCGAGGAGATCGCCGTTTGTCAAGAGTGATCTATGAAGCATGGCGTAACGGAGCGCAACTTGATAGTTGGGGAGATTGTTTTAATTATCAGCGTTGGCTAGTTGCTTTTAATAACGTGGGACTAGAACCGGATTTTTATACTCGCGCTCATGAAAAGGATGAGATTTTGCCATGGTCACATCTACGTTCTGGAGTAAAAGCAGAATTTTTAGCCGTCGAAGATGAACGAGCTGAAGCAGAATTGTTTACTGCGGATTGTCGTAATCATATCTGTACTAACTGTGGCGTTTGCTCTGAATTAAAGGTATCAAGCCAGATTGTAGGTGCAGCTCATGCCAGAGTATAGACTGCATTTTATTAAAGAAAATCGACTCCGTTTTTTATCACATTTAGAATTGGCGAGAACGATGGAACGTGCGATTCGTCGAGCTAAACTGCCACTTGCTTATTCGGAAGGATTTCATCCCCACCCCAAAATTGATTTTGGACCAGCTTTGGCAGTTGGAATTAGCAGTGAAGCAGAGTATTTTGATCTGCATTTAACAAAAGCTAGTGATTTAGAAAAATTGAAACATGACCTTAATCATACATTACCAGCAGGATTACATATCATTCATTTAAAAGAGATTAAACGTCAGCATGTTAAATCTTTAAATGCAGTTTTGAATCGGGCTGCTTATCGAGTTTCTTTGAAAGTCGAGGCAGAATTGGTAGGTGAGATTAAGGAATTTTTTGAAAATTTATTAGCGCAAACGGAGATTGTGGTTACTCGTAAGGTTAAGGAACAACAAAAAGTAGTCAACATTCGTCCGTGGCTGCATAATGTAACTATAGAAATGTCTAGTGCCACTACTATGCAAATTGAATTAGTTGGAGAGATTGGGAGTGGTGGAAATCTGCGTGCGGAAGAGATTGTGAAGTTAATTCCATTTACAGTGGAGATTTTACATGTTGTTCGTACTGGATTGTGGCATGAGGAAGATGGTTTGGTGATCAAACCATTGGATTTTTGTGAATAAATCGGAGGGCATCGATGACCAAGGAGATCCTGATTAATGTCAGCATCAATGAGACACGAGTGGCGATCTTAGAAGATGCTAATTTAGCTGAATTTTCTGTTGAAAAACATGATGAGCAGCGTCAGGCTGGAAATATTTATCGTGGTCGGGTTGCGAATGTTTTGCCAGGTATGCAAGCTGCCTTTATTGATATTGGAGAAGATAAAAACGCCTTTATTTTCATTGATGATGTACTTCCTAAAGATTCTGAAACTGATTATCGTAATCATAAAATTTCCATCAAAGACCTATTACATGAGGGTCAGGAACTGATGGTACAGATGATTAAAGAGCCAATTGGAACTAAGGGAGCTAGGGTTGTGACCCAGATTACTATTCCTGGGCGTTATTTAGTCTTGATTCCTGGGGTTGATTATATTGGAATTTCGCGCCGAATTGTGACTGAAGACGAAAGAGAACGTTTGAAAGGAATTATTTCAAGCTTTAAATCTCCTGAGGTAGGGATGATTGTTCGAACTTCAGCAGAAGAGATTGAGGCTACTGAGCTTCAAACTGAATATGAGTTTTTGATTAATGTTTGGCGAAAAATTCAAAAAAAGACGAAGAATCAGTCTTGTCCAGCCTTGCTTTATCGAGATCATGATCTTTTATATCGAATTTTACGTGATTATTTAAGTAAAGATGTACATCGTATTTTGATTGATGAATTAGAAACTTACACCAAGGCGATTGAGTTGGTGAAAATTTTAGCACCATCACTAAAGAGCCGGATTGAGCTTTATCATGGTGAACTAACTTTATTTCAATTATATAATATTGAAAGTCAATTGGAAAAAGCTTTACGTCGAAAGGTTTGGCTTGATTGCGGTGCTTATCTGATCTTCGATCAGACGGAAGCTTTGTCAGTGATTGATGTGAATACTGGCAAATTTACAGGTTCCACCTGTTTGGAGGATACTGTCTTTCAAACAAACATGATGGCGGCGAAGGAAATTGCTCATCAGATTAAATTGCGTAATTTAGCAGGAATTATTGTGATTGATTTTATTGATATGGTCTCTGATGAAGAACGAGCTAAAGTAATTGTCGAGCTTGAAATGGAGCTAAATCGCGATAAAATTAAATCAAATATTTTAGGATTTACTAATTTAGGGCTTTTAGAGTTAACCCGAAAGAAAGTAAAACAAAGCTTGCGAGAGATGTTGCAAGTAGAGTGTGATTTTTGTGGAGGCACTGGTTATCGAATTTCGGTTGAAAATCATCTGCATCGGGCGTTGCGTTCAATTCAACAATTGGCAAAAAACATTGATGGTGAAGCAATTCTTTTGGGGGTAAATCCGCAAATTGCCTCATTACTAATTGGACCAGGAGGTGCTAATTTAGAAAAATTGGAACGAAATATAGGAAAGACCGTTTTTGTTAAAGGACAGGAACAACTTTCTCCAGAACAGATTCAGTTGTTGACTACAGGTACGAAAGCGGAAGTCGAGGAGAGTGCTTTGCCAGTTCGTGAAGGTGAAGAGTTAGAACTAATTGTGACTGAAGCACATATCGGTAATCCTGGTGATGGAATTGCGCGAATTGAAGGCTATGTGATTGATGTCGAGGGTGCAGCAAGTTGTGTTGGCAAAAGGATCAAAACTTTAGTGACTAAGACTTTTAAGACTTATGCCAAGGCGAGAATTCTTAATTGACTTCTGTGCCTTGACATGTTATGATTATTTTCGTGGGTTTCTACCCTGATCTTTTTGATGAAAAAAGATCGTTCAACCGCTCGGATTTGGTTTTTATATAACAAATCATCGTAAAAGATGTACCAAATTTGGCGAGTCTAATCGTGGGGAGGTGTAATAGTGTACGCAATTATCGAGTGTGGTGGCAAACAATACCGAGTTCAAGAAGGCGATCTAGTCAGAGTTGAGAAATTAGCTGCTGAGGTAGGAAGTTCAGTCACAATTGATCAGGTTTTGTTAGTTGGTGGTGAAACCACTAAAATCGGAACTCCAGTAGTGGTTGGTGCGAAAGTGACTTGTCGGGTGATGAATCAAGATAAGGAAAAGAAAGTTTTGGTTTTTCACTACAAAGCCAAAAAGAACATTCGGAAGAAATATGGTCATCGTCAACCATTTACTAGTCTTTTAATTGAGAAGATCGAAGCTTAAGATGGTTAGAGTAAGTCTTAAATATGATATTGATAACTGGATTAATGGTTTTATCTTTGAGGGTCATGCTGGCTATGCCGAGCTGGGTTCAGATATTGTCTGTGCCGGGATTTCGGTGCTTTCAAGCACAACATCACTTGCTTTAGAACAATTAGTAGGACTAAAACTTGAAGGACAAGCCGATCCAATAGAGGGCTATCTTGACTGCAACTGGGTTAATGAACCAGACAAAGTAGCTCAAGTACATTTATTAGTAGAATCGATGTTGTTGGGCTTGAAAGAGATTGCCAAACAATATCCCAAATATTTAGAGGTTACTTGGAAGTGAGGTGTGAACAATGATCCAATTTGACCTACAGTTTTTTGCACATAAAAAAGGTGTTGGTAGCTCACGAAATGGTCGTGATAGCAATGCACAACGATTGGGCGTCAAAAGATATGGTGGACAATTGGTAAAAGCTGGCAATATTTTAGTACGTCAACGTGGCACTAAATTTCATCCTGGCAATAATGTTGGGATTGGAAAAGATGATACCTTGTTTGCTAAAATTACCGGTTATGTAGTGTATGAACGTGTTGGCAAAAGCGATAAGCAAGTTTCTGTTTATACAGAACAAGTTGTTAATGCATAATTTTTTAACTAAACCCAGTGAAAACTGGGTTTTTTAGTGCCATTTATTCAACAGAAATGTTCTTTTTTGGTAGGATAGAGACCTTTGTTTTTGCGCAAGATCTAAACAACACGCAAAGAGGGAGGTCTTTTAAAAATGCCCAAAAATTTAATTGGGTTTTTACTCTTAGTCATGATTGGATTTACTTCTCAGGTAGTACTGCCTCAAGCAACGGTGTCTGCTACGGCAGAAAATCCGGATTTGAAAATTCAGTCTCATGCAGCAATTTTAGTGGAGCCAATCAGTGGAGAGATCTTGTACCAAAAAAATCAAGACCAGGTATTGCCACCAGCAAGTGTTACGAAGCTGATGGTGATGCTGTTGACTTTAGAGGCCTTGGAGAAAGGTCAACTTAAGTTAACTGAAGTGATCGCCGCTTCTCCAGAAGCTTGTAAAATGGGAGGCTCACAGATTTGGATCGAGCCAGGTGAAGAGTTTAATGTGGCAGAGTTACTGAAAGCAGTCTCAATTGTTTCGGCAAATGATGCCTCGTATGTGTTGGCAGAGCATTTGGCAGGTTCGGAAGAGAATTTTATTGTACAGATGAATAAGCGAGCCAAAGAATTAGGCTTAAAGAATACTACATATTTTAATACTACTGGGTTAGAACCAAATGATGGTGGAAGTGGGAACAGAACTACTGCTGCGGATATGGCACAACTAGCACGGAAAGTGATTGAGCATCCGCAGATTTTCAAATGGACTGGGACTTGGATTGATAGTTTACGTGGCGGAAAATCTTTTTTACGGAATACTAATAATCTCGTGCGTTTTTATAAAGGCTGTGATGGCTTGAAAACCGGATTTACCGGACCAGCAGGTTTTTGCTTGGTGGCAACCGCAAAACGCCAAGGAGTACGAATGATTGCGGTTAGTATGAAAGCTCCCACTTCACAGGTGCGTGCCCAGGATATTAGTCGTCTCTTTAATTATGGTTTTTCGAAATTTAAATCATATCAGATTTATAAAAAGGGAGAAAAATTGGGTGTCGCGAAGGTCTTTCGTGGTTTAAGTCCCCAAGTGGTGGCGATAATTCCAGAAGAATTAACCGCAGTATTGCCGATTGAACAGAAAGGACCGATTGTCAAGACGGTGAAGATCGATCCACAAATAGCGGCACCAATTAAGAGTGGTCAAAAAATTGGTGAAGTAATCCTCTCAGTAGGCAAAAAACAATGTGGACGGCTGAAACTGGTTGCGGCAGCAGATGTACCACGCGCTTCAGTCTGGCAGATCTGGATGCAATTCTTCCATGGAGTAGTCAAACAGATGGTGAGTTAAGCAAAGTCGGGGTAAAAACCCGACTTTTTGATTGATGTAATTCTTTTTTAGCTTAGAAATCATATTTCCGAGTGGTGAAATCACATTTCCGAGTTGAGAAATTACATTTGCCAGTTAATAAATCATTTTTCCGAGTTAAGAAATTGTATTTCTGAGTTATGAAATTGTATTTCCGAGTTAAGAAATTGTATTTCTGAGTTAATAAATCACATTTCCGAGTTGCGAGAGACGATTTCTTGAATAACTGATCGTATTTCTGATCATATGAACAATGATTAAATAATGGTTGAAAGATATTAAGTTTAGCTATTAGTCTGAAATTTGACTATAGCTAATGTTTATCATGGAAAACACTAAAGAGAAGATAATCTGTTTGGGTTGTCAACATTTTTATGAAAAGTATTTCAATTTTATTTTGCAATTTGGTAAAGTTGATTGACCGTTGGTTAATTTTGTTATAAATTATCATTATCATTAATAAGTTTCAGTGTAAGAAGATTTGCAAGCTCAAACTGAAGGAGGTAATGAAGGTGGTTGTTTTTAGCAGTATTTTGATTGTAATCTCGTTTTTGATCTTGAATTATCTTTTTTTGGTTCCTTTGGGAGGCTATTGGAGTACCTATTTTTTCTATGGTCTACTGGTGATAAGTTTAATTGGGAATATTACCTATTTTACTATGCGTCGTTCAAAGTTCAAAATCATTACTGGAATTACTACGGGTGCATATGTGATTTTAGCACTATTGATCGCCTTTGTGAATGTGCCACTCTTTAGAGCTAATGCCTATCGAGATCTCTTGCCTAAACCTCGAGAGATGAATTTTTCGGAGCGGATTCATCCCTTTGAAATTTCGAAAGCGCCAATTGTGACCTATAGCACCGCAATGCAGATTGTAGATAAAGCGATTAGTTTGGATGGAACTTTGGGAAGTCGGGCGGAGATTGTCTCGGCTACTTTGCAGAATGTCAATGGTAAATTGTATTATGTAGCTCCACTTCAACATTCGGGCTTATTTGCCTGGTTTAATAACAGGGAGCAGGGCACACCATATATTATGGTCAATGCAAATAATAAACAATATGAGCTAGTCAAATGTAAGATTCGTTATCAACCCAATGCTTATTTTGGTCAAGATTTGGCGAGAAAGTTGTATTATACCAAGGCGATGGGCTATACTGATTTTACCTTTGAGATTGACGATCAAAAACATCCTTATTGGACGGCAAGTATTTATAAGAATAAGATTGGTTTTGGTGGTCAGGTGGTCGTGGGAACGGCGCTGGTGGATGCCGAAACAGGAAAGGTGAAGCTCTATTCCGTTTCGAAAACACCTAAATGGGTGGATCGTATCCAGCCCGAAGAACTGGTGGTTAAGAATATTGATTTACATGGTAAGTATATTCGTGGTTTTTCTCCTTTCAATAATAATAATAAAATTAAGGCAACTGAAGGCGTTGGGATCGTTTATAATGAAGGGAAATGTTATTACTATACTGGAATTACAAGTGTTGGTAAGGATCAAAGCTCATTGGGATTTTATCTGGTCGATACACGTACCATGCAGACCACTTATTTTAAAATGAGTGGCGCAACTGAATATGCAGCAATTAGATCGGCAGAGGGAAAAGTACAGAATCTTGGATACGAAGGTTCTTTTCCAACGCTGTTGAATGTGGATAATAAGGCAACATATTTTATTCCACTGCAAGATAAGAATGGTTTGACCAAATTATACGCAATGGTAAATACCGAAGACCATACTGTTTTGGGTACGGGGGAGAGTGTTGAGGATTGTAAAATTGATTATCTCAAAGCTCTTTTCGCTAAAAATCAATTGGAAAGCTCTACAGGAAGCTTCACCGAGATCACGGGGGTGGTCAAAAGAATCAGCACCTATACTTTGCAAGGGAATAGTTGCTATTTGATTATACTGGATAATAATAAAATGATCTTTAATGTTCCAATCAATCAAAGCCTGAAATTACCACTGACCAAGGAAGGTGATCAGATTAAGCTGAAATATTTGGAGAACAAGGAGCTGGCGGGAACTACTACCTCAACTAAAACTACTATGGGCTTTGAAAATTTAAATTTATAATAGTGTTGATTTTAAATCTGATCCAACTTGATAGGTGAGAATATTCGGTTGGATTTTTCTGTATTAAAAGCATGGAGATTAGTAGTAAGGAGATCTTACTAAATCAATTAGTTTTGGCTATTAAATTAACTGATTTTTTAGTATAATAGATTAGCAAGTTACTATTCAATTTGGAGGGAGATCTATGAACGATCTACTTTATCGAATCCGACGTTTTTTATTTCAAGAATATACTCCAATTACGAAAGGCATAGTAGTATTTACAGCAGTTTTTTTCTTTATCAATATTATCTTTGGTTTCTTGGGATTGAATCAGCTATTGGAGTTGAATGCAACTAAGTTTTTCTTTTTGCCATGGACATTGCTTACTTATCCCTTAGTCAATTTAGATTTTTTAACATTATTTTTTGGACTAATTTGGCTTTGGTCAATCGGAGGTAATTTAGAACGTAATTTTGGTAGTAAAACCTATAGTTTTTTCTTGGCAGCAGTAACGATAACAACTGGTTTGGCAATGGTAATGATGGATCGCCTATTTGTAGGAAGAAATTTTGTATATAATGGTATTTGGCTGCTTTTAACTGGGGTAACTTGGGCTTGGGCAAGACTTTATCCAAATCAAGATATCTTGCTATTTGGACTGATTCCGATGCAATCCAAATGGATGGCATGGTTAGTTGCGGGGCTAATGTTTTCTAGTTATTTAAAAGAGCCATTAATCGGAATTGCTTCTTTGGCAGGAATTCCAGTGGTCTACTTGTTTATGAATCGGGGTTCATCGAGAATGGGTGGGTTTAATACTCGGATACGAAAACAAGGAAAAAGTTTTTCGGATCACAATGATAATCTTAAACAAAAAAATCGTCGTTCGCGGTTGAGAGTTGTTAAATAAACACAAAAAAAATTATTAATCGTGGTTAAACTTTAAAAATAGCTATTTTATGGCTATTTTTATTATTTTTCTGGAAAGGATTTATCTTCTAAATGGCGAAAATTTCTTTTCGAGGCATTTGAAAAGGGGGCTTTTTGTTGCGAATTGAAACTGAACGAATTGGGGCAACTTTGTTTGTCCAGATCAATGGAGAGCTAGACCTACACACTTCGCCAGCATTCAAAGAGACTGTAGAAGAGAAACTCATTCAATATGACTTTATTAAGCATTTAGTAATTGATTTTACTAATGTAGAGTTTATTGATAGTTCTGGATTAGGAGTGATCTTGGGACGTTTTAAACATATGACACAGCGAGGTGGGCGACTTTCAGCAATTAATGTTTCAGCTCCCTTAAGAAAAGTGTTTGAATTATCAGGACTGTTAAGAATTATGGGAATTTATGATGACCGTCGTCAAGCAATGGGGAGTTAGTGATTAAGTCATGAATTGTGAATTAAGGTGGAGGTTTGGAATGACAAGTAATTATCTCAAGCTAAAATTTCCTAGTCTACCGCAGAATGTAGGGTTGGCAAGAATGATGGCGGCTTCATTTGCAGCACAGTTAGAATTTACGTTAGCCGAGATTGAGGAGATTCGAGTAGCAGTTTCCGAAGCTGTTTCAAATTGTGTAATTCATGCTTATCCTGTGAAACCAGGTTTGGTGCAGATGGATTTAACGATTAAACATAATAATTTAGTGATTAAGATACGTGATTTTGGTAAAGGAATTGTAGATATTGAGCAAGCTAAACAAGCGACTTTTTCAACTGAACCAGAAAGAATGGGCTTAGGCTTAGTTTTTATGGAATCATTTATGGATGATATGGGAATTGAATCACAACCTGAGGAAGGAACAACCGTAGTGATGAAAAAGCATCCGGAACGGGGGTCCGCCAATGCAGGGCTCTCTCGCATCAGTTAGGGTGAGTTTTGATCTTCCAGAATGTCAGTTGCTTTCCGAACAAGAATTTTTGAAATTAATTCATAAATATCGGAGTGGGGAACCAGAAGCGAAGCAGATCATTGTGCAACATAATTTACGACTTGTAATGAGTATTACTCAACGATTTGCGGGACGAGGTGAGCTGGAAGATCTGTTTCAAATTGGTTGTGTTGGATTGATGAAAGCAGTGGAAAAATTCGATCCGACTTATGGAGTTAAGTTTTCTACATATGCAGTTCCAGTGGTGATTGGTGAGATTAAGCAGCATTTGAGAGATGAAGGACCACTAAAGGTTAGTCGTGGTTTGAAAGAAAATGCGCTCAAGGTGGAGCAAACTAGAACTGAATTGAATGGTTTTTTTGGACGTGAACCTACTTTATCGGAGTTGGTTGCGGCAACGGGTTTAACTCGTGAAGAGATTGCGACTGCGCTGGAGGCGATTCGTCCAGTAAATTCACTGCAGGAAATTTTTGGTGATGACGAAAGTGAAGGTTTTTCGCGGGAACAAACCATCGGGATGGAAGAGGAATATACTTGTTTTTTAGAACAATATGCTTTACAAGAAGTAATTGCCAAGCTTCCTCCACGTTTGAAACAATTAATTGAATTAAGATTTTTTCAAGAAAAGACCCAAGCAGAAGTAGCCATGATTTTTGAAGTCTCACAGGTACAGGTTTGCCGCTTGGAAAAAGAAGCCTTACGTCGTTTGCGACTGCTTTATTTAGGTGAGGAAAAATAGGTTGTGAATGTATAATAACTCTGGCGAACTAGAAGACTAGATTTGCTAGGGTTTTTTATTTTGGAGGTGATTTTGGAATGAACGTGATGAAGGTAGTAGAGCTAGTAGCAGATTCACCCGATGGTTGGAAAGATGCGATTGAGCATGCGGTATTGAAAGCATCAGAAACAATTCGGAATATTAATGCGGTCGAAGTTACTAATCTTAGTGCTTCTGTACATGATGGTAGAGTAATCGGATATAAGGCTGATTTACAACTATCATTTTTAATCGAGGACCACTAGTAAGTGCCCCCAAATTTTGGGGGTTTAATTTTTTTAAAAAATATGTGAAAAATTTCACTAAATCAGCAGGCAAAATTTAAGAGATAGAGAATATTCATTGCGATGGGCAAAAATTAATGAGGTGATTCTGATTGCGATGGATATCTTAATCAAGCAAGACCTTCAGCGGCACGAAATTGTTCAAGAAATGACTAAAATTGGAGTTGATCCTCGTGGCATCGCGATCATGGCTGATAAATTTCAACATTATACTGTAAGACTTGCTAATTTAACTTTTCAACAGGTAATAATTATTAAACAAGAAATGCTAGCACGTGGAGCGGAAGCTGCAGTAAGTTGGAAGGCTTGTAGTGGCGTGAACGAAAGAGAGGCAAGCAATGATCTTCTACTCAGTGGTACCAAAAGGCAATTGGAACAATTTATTAATAAGTTAGCACAACAACCTTTTGGATTAGCCAAATTAGGCATTGAGTTGCAGAATGCTTTATACAATTATGTAAAAAAACTTCCATCATTGATAATTCAGGAAACAAAGTTTGATTGGTCACGCACGTATCTGATGGGAATAATTAACTTGACCCCAGATTCTTTTTCACAAGATGGGATTTATGTTCAGCGAGAGACGAATGAGATTGATCGAGCTTTAGCCCAAGCAGAACAGATGGTAGCAGCAGGAGCGGATTTTTTAGATCTAGGGGCAGAGTCCAGTCGTCCTGGGTCAAAATCGATAACTACTGAAGAAGAAGCCAAGCGATTGCTTCCAGTACTTAAAGAACTGGTTAAAACAGTTAAAATACCACTTTCGGTTGATACTTGCAAACCAGAGATTGCCAAACAAGCTTTAGAGCTTGGGGCAACAATTGTTAATGATATTTGGGGATTAAAATCTCCAGACGATCCAAAACAACAAATGGCACAAGTAGTTGCAACTGCAAAAGCTCCAGTAATTATTATGCATAATCAAGTAGGAACAACTTATAAATGCTTAATGTCAGAAATAATAAATTCTTTAGCAGAATCAATTGAGATTGCTATTCAAGTAGGAGTAGCGCCAGAGCAGATTATTATTGATCCTGGAATTGGTTTCGGGAAGACTTGTCAGCAAAACTTAGAGGTTTTAAAAAATTTGGATCAATTAAAGATTTTGGGAGTACCAATTTTATTGGGTACTTCACGGAAATCAGTGATTGGTTTAACCTTAGATTTACCAGTCTCGGAACGTTTAGAAGGCACAATTGCTACTTCTTTATGGGGGATAGCCAAAGGTGCTAATATTTTGAGAATTCATGATTTGCAGGCAGTAGCTCGAGCGAGTAGGATGTATGATGCGATCAAAAACAGCTAATTTAGTATATATTGGTGCTGGAAGTAATCTGGGAGATTCCGAGGCTATTCTAACAGAAGCAGCGAGGTTGTTGAATATAAAGTTAAAAGGTACCTTGATGACTTCGGCGATGTATCGAAGTGAGCCAGTAGAAGTGACTGAGCAACCGTGGTTTTTTAATCAAGTCTTTCGTGGTTGGCTTCCGGCTGAGATTGGTCCATTAGATTTTTTGTGTAGTTTAAAAGAAATTGAATTGCAATTAGGACGCGCACCAACTTTTCGTTATGGACCACGTTTAATTGATTTAGATCTTTTATTCTTTAATGATTGGGTTTTTGAGACCACACAACTCACGATCCCACATCCTAAATTTAGGGAGAGATCGTTTGTTTTGATGCCTTTATTGGAATTGGATGCTACTTTGTATGATCCGAGAAGTGGTCAAAATATCCAAGAGATTTGGAAGGCAACAGAAGGTAGCTTAGGAGAATGTAAAAGAATCACTTGAGTAACCTTTGAAATAATTTTTTATCCAAATATTTTTCAAGATAATTTTTGAGAGGAAGTGTATTTATGGATTCAGTGAAATTGACAATTGATGGACAGATGGTGGAAGTTCCAGCAGGCACTACGATTTTAAGTGCTGCTAAAAAAGTAGGAATTGATATTCCAACCTTGTGTTATCATCCAACTTTAGAGACTAGAGCTATGTGTCGGGTATGTATGGTCGAGGTGAAAGGAGCACGTGCTTTACAAGCTGCTTGTGCGCAACCAGTGGCTGAGGGAATGGAGGTTAAAACTAATACTTTATCAGTTAGAACAGCAAGAAAAACAAATCTTGAATTATTACTCTCAAATCATCCTCAAGATTGTTTGAATTGTGTACGCAATGGTTCTTGTGAGCTACAAGCACTTTCTGATAAATTAGGGATTCGTTCGCAACGATTCCCAGCGGTAGAAACTCAAGATTTACCAAAAGATTGCTCTACAGCATCAATTGTACGTGATCCAGCAAAATGTATTTTATGTCGACGTTGCGCTGCAGTTTGTGAAAAAGTTCAAGGTGTGAGTGCTTTATCAGCCGTAAATCGTGGGATGAATACTCAAGTTGCGCCAGCCTGCGTGCATCAGTTAGGCGATGTTGCTTGTACTTTGTGTGGTCAATGTATTCATGTTTGCCCTGTAGGTGCGATTTATGAAGTTGATGATACTGCCTTGGTTTGGAAGGCTTTGGCTAATCCAGATTTACATGTAGTAGTTCAAACAGCTCCAGCGATTAGAGTAGCTATTGGTGAAGAGGTTGGGTTAAAACCAGGAACATTGGTGACTGGTAAATTAGTATCCGCTTTACGGCGACTTGGTTTTGCCAAGGTTTTTGATACTGATTTCGCAGCAGACTTAACAATCATGGAGGAAGGGAACGAATTAATCTCGCGCCTTCAAAATCAGGGGACTTTACCAATGATTACTTCATGTAGTCCTGGTTGGATTAAATATATTGAGCATTTTTATCCTGAATTGCTAGGTCATCTCTCTACTTGTAAATCACCACAACAAATGTTTGGAGCAATGGTAAAGACTTATTATGCTAAAAAGATGGGAATTGATCCTAAAAATATCTATGTTGTCTCGATTATGCCTTGTACTGCCAAGAAGTACGAGTGTCAACGACCAGAGATGAATTCTAGTGGTTACCAAGATGTGGATGTAGTCTTAACTACACGCGAATTAGGACGAATGTTGCGTGAAACAGGCATTAATTTTGAAAAATTGCCGGATGAAGAGTTTGATGCTCCGTTGGGAATCTCGACTGGTGCAGCAACAATTTTTGGCGCAACTGGTGGAGTAATGGAAGCAGCTTTACGTACAGTATACGAAAAGGTAACTAATCATGAATTGGCGAAGCTTGATTTTGAAGCAGTACGCGGTCTTGAAGGGATAAAAGAGGCCACGGTTGATTTGGATGGAACTAAAGTGAAAGTAGCAGTAGCAAACGGTTTATCTAACGCGAAAAAGTTATTGGAGTTAATTAAGGACGGAAAAGCTGATTATCATTTTATTGAGGTAATGTGTTGTCCTGGAGGTTGTATTGGTGGTGGTGGTCAACCATTCCCAACTAATTTGGAAACACGGATGGCACGGATGAAAGCAATCTATCAGGGTGATCAAGAGATGAAAATCAGAAAATCACATGAAAATCCAGCCATTATTGAACTGTATAAAGATTTCTTGGGTGAGCCTTTAGGTGAAAAGTCACATCATTTATTGCATACACACTATACAAAGCGAGAAAGGTACCAATTGGAGAAGTAGCGAAAAAAAGGGGATGCCTAGTGCATCCCCTTGAAAGTTTAAGTTTGTGAACCACCAAAAATTTTATCATTTGAGCAAAAACGAAGAAAGTTGTTATTGCATTGATTGATTACCACTTGATTGCGACCATGTCCTTTAGCATGTTGAACTGCTTTTTCAGCTCGTTTGACTACGTCTTCAACTGATTTATCAGAAAGCAGTGATTGAGAAAGACCAATTGAAACTGTAATGAGTAATGGTTCATTATTTTTATCAGAAAAATTTTTTTCCTTAAGTGCTTTGTAAAGTCGTACAATCGGATATAGTGCAACTAAATCACGTGTGCCAGGGAAGATTACGATGAATTCTTCGCCACCAAAGCGACCAGCTAGATCGATTCGGCGTAAGACTCCTTCTTTGAGTAAAACTTCCCCAATTATTCGTAGTACATCATCTCCAACATTGTGTCCGTGATTTTCGTTGATTTCTTTGAGATGATCAAGATCGATCAAGGCAACTGTAAAACAATTAGTGTTGTTAAACATGTCTTGGCGAGGGCGGCTAGTATATCGACGACGATTAGGTTGCTGCGGGGATGATTTTGATGATGAACTAGGATTATTGCGCGGTAATTCACGCAGAACAGTTTGCCATTCTCGTTCTAAAAATTCGAAGATTGCTTGACGGTTTAAAAGTTTAGTCAGATCATCGGTGCGAATATTAGAGTTTAATTGATCAGTCAAATTTTTAAGTTCCTCATTTTTTTCTTTTAGTACTTGATTGAGAGATGAAAATTTATCACGTTCTTCTTCTAGTAAGGTTAAAGCCTCTTCTTTTTTTTGATGAGCCATGATGTTATCGAAACTTAGAATTATTTTATTAAGAAAAAGACTGATTAGTAGTTGTTCAGTCTTGCTATATCGGGATTCGCTAAAACGAATAGCATAGAAAAAACCCAATAATCCATCATTAGTTTCGATTGATAAATAGAAAGAATTTTTAATTTGTGTTTGGTTTTCTAGAAATTTTGGTAATGGTTTCGAATTATCTTGGTTCCAAAAGAACGGTTCGTTTTTGTCTGAATTTTCATGAAAAATCGGTTCGAGACTAGTTGAAGAGATTGTGGAGGGTAATGTAATTGTTGTACCTAGAGTTGAATGTAGATTGAAAATATTAGTTTTTGTTTGGTATTTATAAAAAAGAGTTAGGTCGTTTTTGAAAATATTGGTGAGCTTGTCAAGGGTAAACTCAATCAAACTCTCAGTGGTTTCTAGAGTTGGTGGCATTGATAAAATCTCATATAAAATAGCAAGTTCGGTATTATGATCGATGATTTGCATGATTCATCCTTTCATAAACTGGGTAATCATTAAGA
>Ga0315295_10001469_pt1 | contig 20236 bp, 17 predicted proteins | sample YL17G14_0_MG_FD_204453 | JGI IMG/M metagenome (GOLD analysis project Ga0315295, IMG submission 204453) | Sediment microbial communities from Yellowstone Lake, YNP, Wyoming, USA - YL17G14_0 | ecosystem: Environmental > Aquatic > Freshwater > Lake > Sediment | place: USA: Wyoming | collected...
TTCTGGAGATCACATTGATCCTCCTGTTCCAAATCTGGTAGATCTCCTTAAGCCTTGAAAACCTGCTGATCTGAGAATCAGAAATATCCGGGAAATATCTGAGAATAACGTCAGTCACTACCTGTTGCCTGTTTTTGTGAAAATATTGAACAGGAGTGATTTTGCCCTGTAAAGTTGTGCTTTTACGGTTCCTATTGGAAGTTTCAGTTCCGTAGCAATCTCTTCATACGAGTACTCCTTGTAATACCTGAGTTCAATCAGGTTCCTGTACCTTGGTTTAAGCTGGTTTACAATATCGCGCAGAACAGCAATCTTCTGATCATTGATGAGCGTTTCTTCAGGATCGGGAAGATCCGACTGTATATTTACAGTGATGTGTTCCAGATCGTCCGGCAACTGATCAATAGGTGTAGGAGATATCTGTTTTTTCCTTATAAAATCGATGCAGTTGTTGGTGGCTATCTTGAAAAGCCATGTGCTGAATGCGAAATCAGGAGTAAATGAATCAAGACTCCTGAAGGCTTTCCCAAATGCTTCAATTGTAAGATCTTCAGCATCGGAAGAATTGTTCACCATTTTCAGGAGCATGAAGTATATCGAATCTCTGTAACGATTCAGGAGACTGGAAAAAGCCTTTTCATTCCCGTTCTTTGCCAGATCGACAAGCAAAAGGTCATTTCTGGCCTTGTCCGATAAACCATTGCTTACTTCCATTTGTTCTTACCGGTAGTATCGCGTAGACTGCCTGCATAAAAGACAGCATTTATAAACGGAGACAGGATATCAAATATTGGCAGCCAGGGTAATAATCCCTGCTCGTTGAATTTTTTTTGATTCAATATAAAAACCGTGACATGGATAATAACCCTTACTGTGAAAACACAGAGCACCACCGGCCACAGAAATAGATTGGAAAGAAGTACAATAAATGAAATATAAAACAATACCCTTGAAACAGGTTCAGCCATCAATGCCACTTTGTCCCACGGCTTGTAATGATTGGCCGTTGTCAGGTGCCGCTTCTTCTGCTTGTAGAATTCATTGATGCCTGAAGCCGCTACGGAACGGGTATGCGCTTCCTTAATGAACTCCACTGCAATATTGTTTCCTGAGGCATTTGCGTTTACAAACAGATCATCATCACCAGAAGCCAGATGGGTATGATTGCCGAATCCCTTTTTGCTGAAAAACAGAGAACGCCTGTATGCAAGGTTCCGGCCGACTCCCATGTATGGCATTCCCCTTATGGCCATTCCGATATATTGCATGGCTATTGTCATGCTGTCGTACCTTATATATTTGTTAACCAATCCATTTTTACTGAAAAAACCACCATAACCAAGCACAAAATCGATCTTTTCATCAAAATGGGATGCCATTATCTCAAGCCATTTATCACTTTCAGGCTTGCAGTCAGCATCAGTAAAAACCAGTATCTCATTTTTCGCCGCTTTTATCCCAATGAACTGAGCAAACTTTTTGTTATGTGTAAACTTCGGATCCTTAATGATATTTGAGACTTTCAGTTTCGGATATTTCTTCAGATTCTCTCCCAGCACCTCATATGAATTGTCCTCTGAGCAATCGTTCACAACAACCACTTCAAAATCGGGATAATCCTGTTCCAGTATAGCCGGAAGGAAATTCCTGAGGTTTTCCTCTTCATTCCTTGCACAGATGATTACGGATACAGGCTCTTTATTTGGCGAAGATTCCTTATGCCTGTACGTTGCCGGGGCCAGGTAATAAAAAAGATAATAAAAGACCTGAACTAAAAAGGAGAGAACAAAAACAATCAATAAGGCAAGAAGAAGAGGGTGATCACCGGGTATCATTTGACTTCCAAGTATGGCTGCAATATTACTAAGATATTCTGAATGCAAAAAGATAGTTTTAAATATCATTCCAGTAAAAACGGGATATCAGCCATAAAAATTATTGACATAATTTTCAACAGGCGCATGAATGAATTACCTTTGGCATCCTTAAAAGGGCCGATTTTATGTTTACGCTGAAGATAAGGGATAAGGAAACAAGAGCAAGAACAGGCATGCTGGAGACTGCCCATGGCATCATTCCTACTCCGATCTTTATGCCTGTTGGCACTTCAGGAACAGTCAAAGGGATACTTCAGAGGGATCTGACCGACGATATTGATGCTAAGATAATTCTGGGGAATACATATCACCTTTATCTTCGGCCTGGTACAGACATTATGAAAGCATCAGGAGGGCTCCATAAATTTATGAACTGGAGCAGGCCGATACTTACTGACAGCGGAGGATACCAGGTTTTTTCCCTTGCACCTAACAGGAAGCTTACTGATGAAGGCGCTATCTTTAAATCGCATATTGACGGATCGAAGCATATTTTCACTCCCGAAAACACTATTGACATTCAGCGGATTATCGGCGCAGATATAATGATGGCTTTTGATGAGTGCGCACCCTTCCCCTGTGATCACAGGTATGCTGAGAAATCAGTTGCACTTACTCACCAATGGCTCGACAGGGCCGTTGCAAGATACAGGGAGACTGATCCGATATGGGACTATGAACAGTTGCTTTTTCCTATTGTCCAGGGGAGTACTTTCGATGATCTGAGAAAGATCTCTGCTGAAAAGGCAGCTTCTGCGGATATGGCAGGTAACGCAATTGGAGGGTTATCAGTGGGAGAACCTGCTGATGAAATGTATCGCATTATAGAAATAGTCAATGAAGTACTTCCTGAAAACAAACCGCGTTATCTTATGGGTGTCGGAACTCCTGTCAATATCCTTGAGGCAATTGAAAGAGGCATTGATATGTTTGATTGTGTTATGCCAACAAGGAACGGACGGAACGGAATGCTCTTTACCAGCGAGGGTATTATCAATATCAGGAACAAGAGATGGACCGATGATTTCAGTCCAATTGATACTTATGGCCCTTCAGCCGTAAGTCTTTATTATTCGAAGGCCTACCTGAGACATCTAATAATTTCCGGAGAAATTCTCGGAGCTCAGATAGCAAGTATACATAACCTTTCGTTCTATATAAAGCTGGTTTCAGAAGCAAGGGAAAAAATTGAAGAAGGCAATTTTAAAAAATGGAAAGACCAAATGATCATGAAACTATCGGCTCGTTTATAAGTTGGTTTAAATTAAAGATAATCGACCGGTATATTATCAGGAAGTTCCTGGGTACGTTCTTCTTTTGTCTGTTGCTTATCATTACGATTGCAGTTGTTTTCGATTTTGCCGAAAAGATCGATAACTTCATGGAAAAGGAAGCCCCCGTCCGGGCGATAATTTTTGATTACTATCTGAACTTCATCCCGTATTTTGCAACACTGTTTTCTCCTCTTTTCGTTTTTATCTCTGTCATTTTCTTCACCTCAAAAATGGCTGCCAACACTGAGATCATTGCGATCCTGAACAGTGGTATGAGCTTCAGAAGGATGATGTGGCCATACTTCCTGTCAGCCCTGGTGATAGCACTTTTTACTTACCTTCTGACCAATTTCGTAATTCCCAAAGCGAACCTGAACCGGATGAATTTTGATGACAAGTATTACAGGGCCACCACCAGGAGGACTCCCCTTATGAATATTCACAGGCAGGCGTACAAGAATGTTCTTGTTTATATGGAGTCATTTAATCCGATCAGCCAGGCTGGAAGGAACTTTACGATTGAAAAGTTTGATGAAGATGGAAGGCTTGAATCAAAGCTGACGGGTAACATGGTCAGGTATGATACTGCATCGGGTAAATGGGTCGTTTTAAATTATTATCTGCGAAAGATAACAGATAAGGAAGATATTTTGACACAGGGCGACAGGATAGATACAACCCTTACGATCAATCCTGCAGATCTTTCAATGGGACCGGGTTTCGTAGGAACCATGACCTACAATGAGCTGAATAATTATGTGAGTCAGCTGAAGCTTCAGGGCTCAGATGAGCTCAACCTGTTCCTTATTGAGAAATACCGTCGTTTTGCAAATCCGTTTGCTGTCTTTATCCTCACACTCATCGGAGTATCCCTCTCTTCCCGGAAGGTGAGAGGAGGAATAGGCATGAATATAGGGATCGGACTTGGCCTGAGCTTTTCATATATACTCTTCATGCAGTTTGCTTCACAGTTTTCTCTCAAGGGAAACCTTGCACCGATGCTGGCAATGTGGATTCCCAATATCATATATGCATTTGTGGCACTGGTTCTTTATAAACTTGCACCTAAATAAGGACAATCTCCGGTCGAAAATCTTAAATTGCATCTTAGTTTAGATTTTCTTATACGTCCACCTTTAATCATAAAAACCTTAATGGCAGAAAATAAAAAAATACGGGAACTCCAGGAGAAACGCAGAAAAGTCCTTCTTGGCGGAGGTGAGCAGGCAATTGAAAAACAGAAGGCCATATAAGCCTTCCAGCCCGAAAATTATAATGAGCTTTATTCCGGGGACTGTCCTGGATATCCTTGTGAAAAAGGATCAGGATGTAAGGAAAGGTGATGATCTTTTGGTCCTCGATGCCATGAAAATGCAAAATAACTTGAAAAGCAATATCGATGGCATAATTAAAAAGATTCTTGTAAATAAGGGCGATAAAGTATCGAAAGGGACTATTTTGCTGGAGCTAAAATAGGCTGGAGACTGCCCTCATAGATGACATATTTCCTGAGATTGACCGGAATTGCAGGTTTTTCATAAAAGATCCCGTAAACAGTAGATCCGCTCCCAGACATTGAACTGAAAATTGCGCCTGAGCTGTATAATACCTGCTTTATCGATTTTATTTGCGGGTGAATTAAGAAAACTGTTTTTTCAAAATCATTTACTATCAGATCTTTCCATTCGGCAACCGGATTGGTAATAAGCTCCTGCAGGGATTTTCCCGGCTTTGACGGCGTGCAATTTTTATAAGCCTCCTTTGTGCTGACTGATATCCCGGGGTTTATGAGTACCGTATAAAAACCAGCAAGAACATCGCCCACTGGTGAAAGAATTTCACCTTTCCCCGAGGCAAATGCAGGCTGACAGTCGATGAAAAACGGACAGTCGCTTCCCAGACCGGCTGCAATTTCTTTAAGTTCATCCACACTTAGAGAAAGGCCGAAAGTCCTGTTAATTGCCCTGAGCATGAATGCTGCATCTGATGATCCGCCGCCGAGACCGGCACCTGAAGGTATGCTCTTATGAAGATGGATCCGCAGAAGCGGAATCGGGAAAACTTCCCTTAGCCTGCTTACAGCCCTGAGAACAATATTGTCTTCCTTACTTCCCGGTAACTCAAATCCGGTTAAGGTCAGTGTATCCCTTTCCGCCCCTTTCGAATCTGCTACCAGCTCAAGCACATCGCACAGATTTACAGGATAAAAGACAGTTTCAATGTCATGGTATCCATCGGACCGTTTACCTGTTACCCTTAATCCAAGGTTGATTTTTGCTTTTGGAAAAACCAGCATTTCAGGATATTTGTCACAAAAATACCATATGAATCGGATATTGGTACCGGAGAAGGATAATTTGGTTTTTCAACAAGTTTTTAACATACGAATGTTTGTAATAATAAAAACAGTTTGGGGTTAATAAGTATGGTTATTTTTACCTTTGGTCAGCCCTGACAGAAAATAATTTTCGTCTTGTAAATATCAATAAATCAGCACTATAATATAGATGGTAAGACAAAAACCGGGTGCAAGGCAAGAAATCACTCAGTTACCTGATTTCGGAAAGGTACCACCTCAGGCAACCGATATGGAAGAGGCAGTTCTTGGAGCAATAATGCTTGAGAAAGAAGCAGTGATCACTATCCTTGATATCCTCAAACCGGCCAGTTTCTACAAAGAGGCTCATCAGAAGATTTTTAAGGCTGTTTCGGACCTTTCATTGAGAGAGTATCCGGTCGATCTGTATACAGTTACCGAAGAGCTAAGATCCCATAATGAGCTTGAGAGTGTTGGGGGACCTGTATACCTTACCCAGCTCACCTCAAAAGTCGTATCTGCTGCCAACGTAGATTACCATGCAAGAATAGTAGCCCAGAAGTATATACAGCGTGAGCTGATCCGGGTCACAACTGAGATCCAGAACAGGTCGTTTGATGATTCAATTGATGTTACCGAGCTTCTCGATTTTTCAGAGAATGAGCTTTTCCAGATCGCCGAGGGAAATATAAAGAGGGAGGTTTCCCAGATCAATATGGTCATTAAGGAAGCTATAAAGGAGATTGAGGAGGCTGGAAAAAGAGAGGACGCCCTTGTTGGTATACCTTCAGGTTTTACAAAGCTTGACCGCCTTACTTCAGGCTGGCAGAAATCGGAACTGATTATAATCGCTGCCCGTCCGTCGATGGGTAAGACGGCATTCGCCCTTTCAATGGCGCGCAACATGGCTATTGACCACGGAAAGCGTGTTGCCATATTCTCCTGTGAAATGTCATCAATCCAGCTGGTAAACAGATTGATAATTGCTGAAACAGATATACCTGGCGAGAAAATAAAGAACGGTCGTCTCTCTGAAGAAGAGTGGAAACAGCTTGATACAAGGATTAAAAAACTGGTCCAGGCACCTATCTTCATCGACGATACTCCTGCAATTTCGATTTTTGAGCTCAGGGCAAAATGCCGACGTCTTAAGGCTCAGCATAAGCTTGATATTGTGATAGTTGACTATCTTCAGCTGATGTCAGGTCCTGAAAACGCCGGAAGCCGGGAACAGGAAGTAAGCAATATTTCAAGATCACTCAAGAGTATTGCCAAGGAGCTCAATGTTCCGATACTTGCTCTTTCACAGCTTAACAGGTCGGTTGAAATGAGAGGAGGTATGAAGAGACCCCTGCTTTCTGATCTAAGGGAGTCTGGCGCCATTGAGCAGGATGCCGATATGGTTGTATTCATTCATCGCCAGGATAAATTCGGGATCCTCACTTTTGAGGATGGCAGTTCGACCAAGGGAATAGCAGAAATAATCCTGGCTAAAAACCGTAATGGTCCTGTTGATGATATCCGGCTGAGATTCCGTGAAGAGAGGGCTCAGTTCGTGGATATTGATGATTTTGATATAGACAGTAATCCTGAGATCAAAGAGAGCTCACAAAGCATAACTCTCGGTTCAAAAATGAACCACGATAAGCTGAGACAGATGGGAGATAAATTTGATCAGGAATCCGACCTGCTTAATGAACCGCCTTTTGCTTAATTCAGCCGCAAAGTAATTTTTACTCCAAAGCTTTTGTATTTAAGATCATCGAATCCGATAAACACTCCTGCTTCCCCCAGGAAGAATATCTCACTGAGACTGTATCCTATCTCTGAATAGTTTTTGTGGAACCGCGATGCGAGATATGAAAAGGAGAGGTTTTCGCGGATCAGCGTGTTGCTTAATCCGGGTAAAAGTTTCAGCAGCAGGTAAGGAGTAGTATATTTCATATGAGCCTCACCATAGAATTCAGGTGTACTTAATGAATAGTATGCAGGGAGCATAAAAGCATCATCATAATCATCAATCAGCAATCTGATTGGCTGGGAGTTAAAATGGAAGAAGTCAAAATATGATAAATTCCTGTTGTCGGCAAATCCTCCTGTTCCTACTCTCCATCTCAGTTCGCTGAATGCTCCGGTTTCGCGCCTTTGTGATATTTCGAGCCTGAACATGTCGAAATGCCGGTATTCACTGGATAATGCAGGAACCTTATTTGCTCCATGTTCCCATGTAAATTTAAATGTGGGCCAGTCGGATCCCCGGGGTACTTTGTTCCCTCCATAGATCCTGTATTTCTGATACGGAGTAAATGTAACATTTGTTACAAATTCTAGGTGTTTCTGATCAGCCACGAAATTGATGATATTTGAACCAGAGGCCAGATATTCATTTTCAGGTAAGTTGGATGTATATTCCCGGCTTGTATTAATAAGTGAAAATGATGTATTGTTCTCAAGTACTTTTCTGTTTTCAATTCCGCCGTTTAGCTCCAGCTTCAGTCCGTTAATAATTTCTGATTCGTACCCAAGGGTTAAGTACCGGCTTTCATAAAGTTTCATGTAATTTTTTTCCATCAGCAGGGAAGTTATGCTGTTTATCAGCGGATTTATTCCTCCTCCCGTATTGATATCCTTGCTTGTCATTCCGGTCCGGATTAAGAGTTGTTTTGGCTTCATCCCTCCTATGGAATAGTTGGCATTTAACCTCCACATGATTTTCTCTCTGCTGAAGGCATAACGGAAGTCCGGATAAAGTGCCAGGGATTTTTGGTCCTTGAATCTTTTATTTATCCTGAAATTGATTCCGTAGGCAAAACCATCAACAGTATTGAAGCTTAAGTTTTTAAGGTCGATGAGACCGCCGCTGGTAAAACTGAACCCTGTTGTGTCTGACCAGGTATGACCCATCATCAGATGGTTTAGTGCCATTCCCAAACGACTTGGTTTCTTCCTGCCACCTGTTGAAACAGTATCTGAAACTGATTCTCGTATCGCGGAAAGTCCAGCCTTGATGCTGTCACTCTTTTCGATACTGCGGAGCTCAATATCCGAAAGCGGGATCGGTCTTATTTCAGCCCAGTAAGTGCTGTCCTTTTTCCCGGCATCCTTTTCAATTATATGAGTTGTATTGTCTTTTATCTCAAGGCTTTTTGCAGCGCTGTCGCTCCTGGTATTTTTCGATTCCTTTTCCATAAGCCTTCCAAGTCTTACCATGTCACGGTTTGACAGATCTTCTTTCTGCAGGATCCTGTTTATCTCACTGTTTGTTTTTGTCAATGCCGTATCAGGAAGGTACCTTCCTGCAAATCCGGATGCCAGATCCCGTGGTTTCTGAAGCTTATCATTGGGTTTTACATCAAGATATTTGACAGAACTTACATAACCGACATCAGCCCTTATCCCAATGATCTTCAGGTCAATGTCAAACTGGTGGCTGACAGGCATCCAGATCTCTTCCTGAACAGGAATGTATAATTCCCTGACCCTGATTTTTCCAACAAGGTTTTCATTTGTCAGATCAACACTGTAGAGGCACCAGAGATCCTCAATTATATAAATTGTTCCTGCAAAAAGCTGCTGGCTTTTGTGTTTGGGGATGACCTCAATTTTGTTAATTGTATAATTTCCCTGAAATGTTGTCCCGATATACCTGAAATTATAATAGCTGAAAGCCTGGGGAGAAAGTGGTGAAATAGCCATATCAGCAAGAACTGGCTGATAAAAGCTTGCCCGGATATAATCCATAGGTGAAACATCATTTCCCTGTTCAGGGAAAGTACTGTTGAATGAAATTATCCTCTGGACATATTTGTCAGGAGCAGTAAATTCTATTTCATTAAATGATTCCATTAGAAATGAATCACCTTCTTTCAGGATAGGGGAATCCTTTTCAGCCTTTCCGCCAGCTGAAACTGTAACATTTTCGCCCGACCGCCCCATTCGCATAGATCTCTCAATAAGTTTCGGTATCCTTTTAATAAGGAGGTTCCCCTTAAGGTAGACATCTGCTTTATAATAATTTATACAATTAAGATAGTAGGGAGCAAGTCCGATGACCTTCCTCATTATTGAAAGGGCCGGATCTTCCCCTGAGGGAGATATCCTAACCTCGGGTATCTCATATATCTGTTCGGGTAAAGTAATATTCCTGAAAATAACAGTGTCTGAAATATTGATTCTCTCAATTACAGGTTCATACCCGAGGCTCTGGTAGATAACCATATAATTGCCTGGCAGGAGCCTTATTTCATAATCACCCTTTGTATTTGATGTTGTCCCCTGTTTTAGTTCCTGGATATAAACCGTGGCATATTGAACCGGCTGTCCGGATTTATCGATGATCTTGCCTTTAAGCACCTGTGCATCAGCCATCTGGCCGAAGAAAGAGATCAGCATGAAAAGCTGGATCCCCAGCTTTATTCTGTATAAATATAATCCTGTGTCAGTCCTTGTCATGATCTTTTTCCGGCAACGACTATTACTATTTCCCCTTTTGGGGCATGTTTTTTATAATGGTCAGCAAGAAATGATAAGGAGCCCCTGATATTCTCCTCAAAGACTTTTGTCAATTCCCTTGATACACATGCCTCCCGTTCCTGACCAAAATAGGCACTCATGTCCTCAATCGTTCTGATTAGCCGGTAGGGTGATTCATAAAATATCATGGTTCTTTGTTCATCTGCTAAGCCGGAGAGTCTTTTATTTCTTCCTTTTTTTGGTGGAAGGAATCCCTCAAAGCAAAATCTTTCTGAGGGGAGACCTGAGTTCACAAGGGCAGGTATAAGAGCCGATGGGCCGGGAAGAGTTTCAACAGCAATTTCTTTTTCGAGACATGTTCTTACCAGGAGGAATCCGGGGTCGGATATTCCAGGGGTTCCTGCATCTGATATCAGGGCAACGGTGATTCCGGAAATGATTTTTGAACAGACTGCTTCCACACTTTTATGTTCATTGAACATATGGTGCGACTGGACGGGGGTTATTATATTGTAATGGTTTAAAAGCTTCCTGGCCTGCCTGGTATCTTCGGCAAGGATAAGATCAACACTTCCAAGGACTTCTACAGCCCTGTAGGTAATATCCCTGAGGTTTCCGATCGGCGTGGGAACCAGGAAGAGTTTACTCATGAGCAAGGAACTTACGTTTTATCAGATCAAGAAGCTGCTTAACAGCTTCATTTCCTGTATTTTCTCCAGTGTAACTCATTATCACTGCCATGGCATCGGAAAGACTTCCGACTGACTCCAGCTTCTCGATCGCCTGGTTATAAGATTCAGTTTTTCCGTCAAATATCTCCCTGATAAAAAGGAACTTATCATTGACTCCAATAGCTTCATCAAGGCTCAGCAGTGGTTTCGTTTTCAATATTTCCAGAACATCCTCTTCATGCTTAAGGTATCCAAGTTTTTCATTGAAGCTTTCGGGTCTGTTGGAGAACTGGTCTGCAATTATTGCTGATTCTGCAGGTTTCTTCATAGTCTGGACCGTTTCTTCCCTTACCACGGGCTGGGCTTCCGGAATCACTGTCACGACAACTTCCTTAACCTGAGGTTTATCTTGGGTGGGAGAAGTAATTTTAGCCTGCAGATTTTTAAAGAGCGCAATGACCTCCGAAGCGCTTTTGCATTTCGATTTTGCCAGTTCAACCTGCAGTTCAGGAACACCTGGGTATTTTTTCAGGTCATCAATGATTTCACTTGCTTCAATGAGATCTTTGATAATAATATCAATAGTTGAGTTTAAATCCATGCCATCTGGTATATTAATAACAAACCATTTTCCTTATTTTGCAAAAGTAAATATTATTACACAAGTCTTAACGTAATTAAGTTACATTTAGCGTTTGCATACGGACATTAATTGAGTATGGATTTTCTTGAGAATTCGGGAAGGATGAGCGGAAAACGCGGATCAATCGAGGTCATTACAGGATCTATGTTTTCCGGCAAGACCGAAGAGCTTATAAGAAGACTGCGCAGGGCTCAATTTGCCGGTCTGAAGGTAGAGATCTTCAAACCTTCACTCGATAAACGATATTCTGAAAACAGGGTTGTTTCGCATGATGAAAAGTCAATTGTTTCAACACCTGTCGATCATGCATCTTCAATTCTGCTGCTTGCCGGAGAAGTTGACGTTGTAGGAATTGATGAGGCACAGTTTTTTGACAATTCAATTGTTGAGGTCTGCAATAAGCTGGCTGATAATGGGGTGAGGGTTTTGGTAGCCGGCCTGGATATGGATTTTATGGGAAATCCCTTTGGCCCCATACCTGCACTACTTTCAATTTCCGAATACATTACGAAGGTTCATGCGATCTGCATGCGATGCGGAAGCCTGGCCCAGTACTCATTTCGAAAATCAGAGGAGGCACAGGTAGTTCTTCTGGGCGAAAAGGACAAATATGAGCCCCTCTGCAGAGACTGTTATAATAAAGCGATAAAGAAAAGTTAAAGTGAATTTTACAGCTTCAGATATTGCCGGTATAACTGGCGGAAATCTTACAGGTCCGGGAGATATTGTCGTATCTGATCTGATTACCGACAGCAGGCAGGTAAGCTTTACAGAAAATGCAGCCTTTATAGCGATCAGAGGAATAAATCATGATGGGCATAAGTTTATAGATACCCTTTTCAAGAGGGGATTGAGGGTTTTCATCGTTGAAAGACTTCCTGCGAAAGTAGATTTTTATCCTGATGCAGCCTTTATTGTAACTGAAAATACAATTGATGCTTTACAGCTTCTTGCGGCCGCAAAAAGAACTTCTTTCAGGTCGACGGTTATAGCTGTTACCGGCAGTGCAGGAAAAACCATTGTCAAAGAGTGGCTTGCTGATTTGCTGGGACGAACCTCACCGGTGATCAGGAGTCCTAAGAGTTATAATTCCCAGGTTGGTGTTCCACTTTCAGTATGGAAGCTGGAGGACAAATTTAAATTCGGGATTTTTGAAGCCGGAATCTCCTTCCCTGGCGAAATGGAAAAGCTTCAGAGAGTCATTTCTCCGGATATCGGGATCTTTACCAATATAGGTGATGCTCATAGCGAGAATTTCCCTGATCACGAAACCAAAGCCAGGGAAAAGCTGAAATTGTTTGTAAATGCCTCAACTATAATATATTGCAGAGATCATTCGCTGGTAAACAAACTTATATTAAGTGATAAGAATCTAAGGGAGAAAAACCTGGTTGACTGGTCGTTCCGGAATCATGATGCGAAAATTCTCGTAAAAAAACGACAGCTGGGCAATGGCCATACTGGTCTTGAGATTATTTACAATAATACAGCCAGCGATTTTGAGATCCCCTTCAGCGATCGTGCTTCGGTCGAGAATGCAATAACTGCAGCATCTGCATGTTTTGCGGTTGGAATGGAGCCAGCTGATATCAGGCTTGGCCTTACGGAACTTGTTTCAGTAGCCATGAGAATGGAGTTGAAGAGCGGTATTAACAATTGCCAGCTCATAGAAGATTATTATAATTCTGATCCGGGTTCCCTGGGAATGGCACTGGAATATCTCAGATCACAAAACAACCGCAAGACAACTCTCATACTTTCCGATTTTATCCAGAGCGGACGTGGAGAAAAAGAGCTTTACAGTGAAGTTGCGGATCTTGTGAGAAAAACCGGAATAGATAAATTCATAGGCATTGGAAATGTGCTGATGAGGAACAGTTCGTTGTTTGATGACGAAGCCAGGTTCTTCTATTCTACTGATGATTTCATTAACCGCTTCAACGGCAAGGAGTTCTGGAATGAGGTTATACTGCTGAAGGGGGCCAGGGTGTTTGAGCTTGAAAAGATTGGGAGACTACTTGAACAACAGGTGCATATCACTGTACTCGAAATAAACCTGGATGCTATTTCGCATAATCTCAATGAGTTCAGGAAGTATCTTAATCCGGAGACACGCATTATGGCAATGGTAAAAGCTTTTGGTTACGGGGCAGGAGCTGCGGAAATAGCCGGGTTAATGGAATACCATCGGGTAAGTTACCTGGGAGTGGCTTACGCTGACGAAGGAGTTGAACTCCGTAAAGCAGGAGTGACCATTCCGGTTATGGTGATGAACCCTGATATTACATCAGCTGACATTATCATACAAAATAATCTTGAACCGGAGATTTACAGCTTTTCATCCCTGGAACGCTTTGCCGAAGCCGCTTCAAAAAACGGACTTTATAATTACCCCGTTCATATTAAGATTGATACCGGAATGCATCGCCTTGGATTCATGCCGGATGAAATCGATAAGATGGCTTTCAGGATTAATGAGTTCTCATGCATCAGGATAATGTCGGTCTTTTCTCATCTTGCATGCAGCGAAGATCCGGCTTTTGACAAATTTACACACCACCAGGTTGATCTGTTCTCTTCAGCAGTCAGCAGGATAAAAGATACTGTGGGATACTCTTTTCTTCGTCACATTCTTAATACTTCAGGAATAGTAAGGTTCCCGCAATACCAGTTTGACATGGTAAGACCCGGTATAGGAATATACGGAGCAGGATCATTTGATGGTATTTCCCTTAGGCCTGCCAGCCGGTTTAAAACACGCATTTCGCAGGTGAAGAGGATCCCTGCAGGAGAGCCTGTCGGATATGGCTGTGCAGATGTGTCGGACAATGAACGAATTATAGCTATCCTTCCGGTAGGTTACGCCGACGGATTGAACAGGAGGCTCGGAAACAAAAAGGGAAGCCTGTTTATCAAAGGAAAGAGAGCACCGCTGACAGGTAATATATGCATGGATATGTGCATGGCTGATATTACAGGGATCGATGCCACTGAAGGAGATGAGGCTGAAATATTCGGACAGAATATTTCAATTAATGAACTTGCCACGCAATGTGAAACAATACCTTATGAAATACTGACCTCAGTTACGCACAGGGTAAAAAGAGTCTTCTTCAGAGAATAGACCTGGATCATTGACCCGATTCGCTTATGCCTTCCAGCTTTGATAAATTAAGGATCGTAATTCTCCTGCCTTCAATATCAAGTATCTTTTCAGAGACCAGCCCGGAGAGCGTCCGGATTGCATTTGAAGTTGTCATATTTGAGAGATGTGCCAGATCTTCTCTTGAAAGAAGAACCCTGAGCGTCCTGCCATCTGCTTCCATTCCGTATGTATCTCTAAGCACAAGAATGGACTCGGCTACCCGTCCCCTTACATGTTTTTGAGTCAGCGATATCAATCTGTTATCTGAGGAGAGCAGATCTTCCGAAATGATTTTCATGAACTTGATTGCAAGCTCAGAATTCTGCTTCAGGATTCCCGACATAGTGTGCTTTTCGAAAATAACCGCAGCAGATTCTTCAATCGCAACCACGCTAAAGGGAAATGTATTATCTGAAAAAAGTGACCTGTAAGCCAGGTAGCTGTGCGGCCGCAGCATTTTTATTATCTGTTCCCTGTTTCCCGCTCCAACCCTGAATTGTTTCGCCTTTCCGGAAACGAGACAGATCAGACCTTTCGGTTTGGTGCCTCCGCTGATTATAGTTTCCCATTTCCTGTAATTAACTGCCAGATGATACCGATCAAGTAACTCCTTTTCGGCCTGACTTAAGCCCCTGAAAACAGACGATGCTCCTTCGATGCATATTTCTATATAAGGATCCCTATACTGCATGATAAAAGGTTAGTACTTTGCAACAATCGGCATTTTTCTGCCATCGCCGAATGATTTTGAAGATATTCTCAGGACCGGCGGAGCCTGGTACCGTTTGTATTCATTGTAATTTATGAGCCTGAGCACCTTATCAACAACTGACCTGTCAAATCCTACCGGTTCAATCTCATCTGCAGGTTTTTGCAATTCAATATACTGGTAAAGTATTGAATCGAGTATTTTGTATTCCGGAAGTGAATCAGTATCGAACTGACCGGGCTTTAATTCAGCTGAGGGGGATTTCATGATTATTCTTTCAGGAATAATTTCACTATCCCTATTGATGTACCTGGCAAGTTTATAAACGTCCGTCTTGTAAACATCTCCGATAACTGACAAGCCTCCGGCCATGTCGCCGTAAAGAGTTCCATAACCAACGGCAGCTTCGCTTTTGTTTGAAGTATTCAGCAGGATATATCCGAATTTATTTGCGAATGCCATCAGCAGGATCGCACGAATGCGGGCCTGTATATTCTCTTCTGTGATATCACTTTTTGTCTCTTTGAAGAAGGGAGCCAGTGCATCGAGGAATGCAGAAAATGGTTTTTCAATATTGAGAATTTCGTACCCAGCCCGGATATTATCTGCCAGGGCAATTGAATCGTTGACTGAATGTTCGGATGAATACCTCGACGGCATTAATAGCGCTTTAACATTCTCATGCCCGAGTGCCTCGCTTGCCAGGCAGATAACCACAGCTGAGTCTATGCCTCCCGATAATCCGATAATGCATTTTTTAAAACCTGTTTTTGCGAAATAATCGCGTATTCCGGTAACAAGGGCTTTATGAATAAGGGAAACAGGTTCATATGCCGGTTTATGGTAACTTGTAACTCCCGAAATGACTTCATTGAGCGAAAATGATTCCACAATCTCTTCAAAGTATCCAAGCTGGCGGAATATTTTGCCGTCAGCATTTATTATCAATGATGCGCCGTCAAATATAAGCTCAGTGTTCGCGCCCGTCTGGTTCGCCGTAACTACCGGGATCCTGTGTTTAATTGCCTTTGAAATAAATATGTTCTTTTTCGCTTCCACTTTTGAATATGAAAATGGAGACGCCGATATATTAATTATAAGATCCGGATTATACCTTGCGAGCTCATCCATGGGTGAAACAGTGTATAATCTCGATTTTTCAAACTTGTTATCGAATGGTTGTTCATCCCATAGATCCTCACAGATTGTCAGCGCTATTTTTATCCCTTTGATAGTAACAATTGAGAAGTTTTTTTCAGGTTCAAAATAGCGGTACTCATCAAAGATATCATAAGTAGGCAGAAGTGCTTTGTTTGTTTTAAAAATGATTTTTCCTTCTGAAAGCACAAGGGCAGAGTTATATAGTTTTTTCCCTTCCGGCTCGGTATTGAAAGTGGGTGAACCGACAATTGCTGTTATACCTGTGCAAAAACCGGCAATTTCAAAAACTGTCTGGTTGCATTTTTCAATGAAATCAACCCGGTCAAGCAGATCTAGAGGCGGATATCCCGGAATACAGAGTTCTGAAAATATTACAAGATCCGATCCTTCATTTTTAGCATTTTTTATGGCTTTGCATATCAAATCCTTATTCCCGGCAAAATTACCGATTTGAAAGTTGAGTTGCGCAACAGAGATTTTCATGGTGTTCTGGTCAGAAATTAATACCGAAAATAAATTTCAGTAACTTATGAGATGTGCGGTCTGTTTCAAGGCTTTCAAGATCCTTCGTAATGTCGAATATATTGCTTTCATATCCAAGGCCCAGAATGAGAGATGTATTTCCGTCGATTGAGTATTCGGCTCCTCCCGCAGCATGGTACCCGAAGTTAAGTCTTCTTATTTCAGTCATTGCATTCTCCCCCTTGATATCTATTGAAGGAATATCGGCTTTCCCGTTTATTACCACTTTAGGATCCAGGCCAAATTCAGCAAAATATGTAAAGTACCCTGTTTCAGCGGTTTTTATCTTTATCCCAACAGGCATTGAGATATATTGCAGCCTGTAAATGACTGGATCTCCTGCAGCCACAGTTGAGGTATGATCCGGAAATCTGAAGAATGAAGATTTAGTGCTGACGAGCCTGGCGCTGGCAGTGGTAAAGGCAAGTCCGGAAGAAAAATGCCAGTTATCAATAAGATGCCTTTCTGCTGAAATGCTGAAGGCAAAACCGGCCCGTGCCCCTTTATTACTGACATCCTCAGCGTCGGTCCTGAACCATGAGATCACCGGAGCCGCATAAACACCGTACCTGTAATCCTGGGCGATCGATAACCTGCCCGGGATCAATGCAATAATAAAGAAGAATATAATTTTCTTTGTCTCAATCGATTTAGTTACCGTTAACATTGTATAAATATCTAAATCCTGACTCTCTGTTTAAATTTTCCTTTATTAAATAATCCCAAAAGTAACAAATATTAACAGAAGAAACAGATACGTTTTATCTGTTGTTTTTAAATTAAAAGTATCTATTTTAGCCGTATTAACTGAATCATATGAAAATCCGGAATAAATTCTTATTTTTCATTTTACTGTTTGCGCTGTGTTTTATCTCTTGCAGGAAAAATCCATATAGAGTCGGTATTTCATCCATAAAAGCTGATATTGAAATAAAGCGGCTTGAGAAAGATCTTTTTACTTTGAATCCTGAAGAGATAACTGTTAAGCTTCCTGAACTGAAGGATAAATATGGCAGTCTTCTTCAGCTTTTCAGCTACGCCATTAATACTGGAGATGTCAACGATCCCTCTTTCGGTGACTTTCTTGTAAGATTCTGCACGGATGAGCAGAATAACGATGTTTTTGTTCTTACAATGAAACTCTACCCTGATCTTACGTCAGTTGAACGGAATCTTGAAGATGCCTTCCGTCATTACAAATATTATTTCCCGGATAAGATTGTGCCTGAAGTTTTTTCGTGTATCACCGGATTTAATGCAAGTATAATAACTATGTCGGGTGAACCGGTTCTCGGCATTGGCCTCGATAAATACCTGGGTGCTGATTGTGAGTATTACCCCGGTTTGGGAATTTACAATTATATGTCGGCGAGGATGACTCCTGGTTATATTGTGCCTGACTGCATATACGGATGGGGTACCTCACAGTGGGATTTTGCCTCATTGAATTACACAGCCGATAATGTTCTGGCGGAAATGATACATGAAGGTAAGATGAGGTATTTTGTCAGGTGCATGCTGCCTGCAACTGAGGATGAGATTATTTTTGGTTTCACCCCCGGACAGATGAAATTCTGCAGGAATAATGAAGGACAGATGTGGCAATATATGGTTGAGAACGATCTGTTTTTCAAGACAGATCAGTTTACAATACGAAAGCTTGTGGGAGACGCTCCGTTTACAAGCTATTTTACAAATGAGTCTCCTGGCAGGGCAGCTGTCTGGCTTGGATTCAGGATAATTGAATCGTACATGAATAGAAACAGGGGAACAAGTCTTGAATCGCTTATGCGAGATATTAATGTTCAGGAGATTCTTGAGAAGGCCAGGTACAATCCGCAATAAAAAAAGGGCCTTTTTGGCCCCTTAATTTCTTAAGATTGTATTTCTATTCAACAGGATGAATTGCCTCGACGGGACAAACATCAGCGCATGCACCACAGTCAGTACATACGTCAGGATCAATTTTATAAATGTCACCTTCAGATATTGCTTCAACCGGACACTCATCTATGCATGTTCCGCAAGCAGTACAATCTTCATTAATTTTGTAAGCCATTTCTATTCTTTTTTTGGTTAATTATAACATCGATTCCGCAAACATATTCTAAATTTTTCAAATGAAAAAGAATCTTTGTTATTTCCTTTATTTTTTATTTGGGTACTGAAATACAAAGATGATGCCAAACCAGGTACTACCTGTAAATACTAAAAGTCGAGACTGAAGGAGAGGTAAAATATCCTCGGCAGAATATACCCGTCTTCTATACCCCAGGCCCAGTCGGCTCTTATAAAATAGCCCATAAGCTGTGCACGCAGCCCGGCACCGAACCCTGCCACGATAGGTTTCCTGTTTGAATCAAGAGTGACAGTAACAGGTCCGTTCCTGTAAACTTCAGTATCATAGGCATTCTCACCCGACCATGGGCTTGATCCTGTCCAGGCGGTACCTATGTCACCGAAACCTACTATCTGGAGGCTGTTGAGGAAGTTGGATCTTAAAGGGTGTCCAGCAAAATACCTGACGAATGGCCATCTTATTTCACTGTTTATCAGGGCAAAATTATTACCATTCCTGACGTTTTGGGTGAAGCCTCTCATATTTGTGGCAAGGGCCTGAAATCCGTAATTCTGTGTGGGACTGACCGGTATGGAGGTGTTAAACATTTCGTACTTGTTAAAGAGATATCCCATCCAGTTATCAACTCCTCCCAGGTAATAAACAAGCTTGGTCGGACCGAATGAAGAGCTTGCTGCAAAGCGGTTGGCCCAGATAAGTTCCCTGTGTATTCGGGTGTAATGCCTGAAATCGCCTCCGATAACAAACATATCTGATTTATTAGTAGTTATCTGCCTGTAGTACTCCCCGAAAACTTTAAATCTGGTACCAAAATAGATATTGACACTTCTCTTGCGGGTATTATCAAAGATTACTTCACCCTTGAGTCCGCCCCAGTGTTTTGACAAGGTTTCAGAAGTCAGGGAAGTCAGGTCCTGTGCAAGAGTTACATGACGGTCGTATCTGTATGAAAGTGTTCCCCTGAGCGCAAGGACCGGTGTTATCGGCTTTGCAAAAGTAATATATACGTTGTGTGTATGTGTCTTGAAAAGGTCGACGCCATCTGAGCTGAAGTAAGCCTGCCGGTGAAAGATAAACTGCTTATCGAATTTCCCTTTCAGGTTTTCGAAGCTCAGGAGGTACTCATTGCTGTCGAAGTTTCCTGAAAACCTGAACCCTGCAGTAAGCCTGTAGTCTTCGAAGAGATCAAGTATCCCGAACCTCGTCAGCATGTTAATACCCGGATTGAAATAGGCGGCGCCCCCGTTAAATACCTGATATGTGTTGTTCAGGAATGTAAAGTCTATCTGATTAGCTATATAATTATTGTAAAACGATGTTTCATAGATCCTTATTAGCGGAATATCAATCTTGCCGGTGTCAAG
>Ga0315295_10001470_pt1 | contig 20235 bp, 21 predicted proteins | sample YL17G14_0_MG_FD_204453 | JGI IMG/M metagenome (GOLD analysis project Ga0315295, IMG submission 204453) | Sediment microbial communities from Yellowstone Lake, YNP, Wyoming, USA - YL17G14_0 | ecosystem: Environmental > Aquatic > Freshwater > Lake > Sediment | place: USA: Wyoming | collected...
AGATATTATAAACTATAAATTGTATTTTCACTCTATCAAAAAACCCTGACCGAGTCAAGGTTTTTCTCCCGCAGCAATTTGAGGGGAAAAATTAAATTTCTATTCCTATCGGGCAGTAGTCCGAAATAAAGTCATATTAAATTGGTCCTGGTTTATTGGGTATTCTTAACAATATTTCCCAAAAAGTTCTGCGATAGTGCCAATAACATACTGCGCGAGGAGACGGCGACGTAAGAGTAAGCCCACCGCCCCCTGACATGTTTGATTGCCGATTACAGACCCCTTTGGGTCCTAATTGAAATTGATAAAAAATATATTGTATAAATGACGCAATAATATATATAGTTATTAAAATGGTTATAATAATTAATATTTTTTCCATATTTTAATTCTACCAAAAAACCGGTCCGATGACCATCGCGACCGATTTTCAAATCCGCAGCAATTTTCGGGAAAAGGGAGGACGAGGCGAGAAAAAACAAAAAGGGATACACAAACGATTTCCTCGTTGGTATCCCTGTTGGTCCCCAATAAGAGACCCTTATTTTGGAGACTCTTCCTCCAGTTTTCGCAGATAGTCTGAAATAATGTTTTTGACCGTGGTAGCTGGCCGAATAATCGGATGGCCTGCACTTGTGCGTGGATAGTACGACTTTTCACACGGACCGTGGAGAGCTTCCACTTCTCGGGCGTGAAACTCCTCATCGCTTACTTCCTCCGAAAGCCACTTGTTAAGAAGTTCCACATACGGCAGCCGCCTCTCCAAAGCAGTCCCGGTCTCAAGAATAAGAGTCCGTAAAACTTGGCACAAAAGAGTGGAATCAAATCCCGATTCCTCGGCTTTTTCTCCTATAAGCTGGAATAAGTTCTGAATCCCCTTAAACCACATTTGTTCAAGGACGTTGCCAAATTTTGCTTCTGAATTAACTATCCTTTGATCAATTTCTAACAAGCCCATTTAATAACCTCCTTAATCGGATTTTCCTTTATTGTACACCTATCTCAATAATCTGTCAAGCTTAAAACAAAAACTCCCCGCGAGGGGATTAAATTTCTTGGCCAGATTATTTATTGCGAACCCAAAATACTTCAATAGATGTAACATTGCCCCACATCGACTCTATGTAAAGCCAGGACCCTTTAAATCTTTGTCCATCAGCAACTAGTTTCATCACATGACTACCCATGCCTAATCTAGTTTGATCCTTTGCCTCACATTTTAAAATTAGATTATTATCACGGAAAACGCCCTCTAATTTAAATCTTTTCTGCGATTTTTTCCCGGTAGGTTGAACAGAAAGCAAGATTTCTCCATTAATTTTATGTCCGCTCTGTTTTAAGTAGACTGTATATGAAGGTTCTTCTCTTCCGGGTGTTTTTTCATAGAAACCATCCCACTGTCCTTCTATCTTAATTCCCCGATAAATCACCGCCTGATACCAAGGGATAACTAAACCATTAAATATCTTAACAAAAATCGAAACAATAAGGTAGGTAATAATACCACTCATTATACCAATAATAATGGATAAACTGGGACTCATAAATGATTTTAATTAAATAGTTAAAAATAAACTAACTGTCGGATAAAGTACTCTTGATTATACTTTTATTATAAATCTAATCTCTAAAAATTTCAAAATATTTCTATTTCTTCCAATCCTTAATAGTTAAATCCTCCCTTCCTCTCCCCGCCTCGCCAGTGGGGGATTTTAGTTTAAATTTTGACTTTCTTTTTAATAAGAGAAATGGCTTTGTTTATTTGGTGATTAAGATTATTGCGCGAAGGGTCGAATTTATAAATAAAAGGAAGATTAAGATTTTTATGTAGTGGTTTTCGATTAAAATATCTTTTTACTGCTTTGTTAGAACCCCCAAGAAGCCAACCAGGCCCATGTTTTTTTAATTTGTTAATAATAAACTTTTCTGGCGGATTTATGTGTATCCAAAAAATTTTTATTTTAGCTTGGTTTACGAACTTATTAATATATTCTTGGCTATCTTTAGCAACACAATCAGCATCAATAGCAATACTGAATCCTTTTTTGAGATATTTTGTAATAATATCAGCAGCTACTTCTTTAACACGGTCATCATTAAATCCTCTTTCATTTAAAAGTTTTCTTATTTCATCCGATGAAACGCGCAATAAAGATAATTTTTTACTTAAAGGCTTGATAACCGTTGTCTTCCCAGCGCCGATGAGACCAATCGGGCAAATTAAAAATTGTTCTTTAGGTTTCTTTTTCGGAATGCTTAAAGTTTTTTCATATAACGAAACTATTTTCTTCATTTCCTTGTCGGGAAGATTTCTTGCTTCTTGAATTATATCCATAAATTTTATACGAAAAATAACACAAAACCGGCGAGGAGGCCGAGAATGAGGATAAAACTTGCCCATTTGAGGATTAATGATTTCGGCTTGATGGAATAATTCGCCAGATTCCAGATATCCCGCGCATATTCATCGGCGATTTTCTCGTCAGATTGGAACATATCATTAAGTTCTTTTTTGTATTGCTCGTATTCTTTTTTGGTAAAATTCCACCAACACATCAAACTAATTCGTTCTTTTATTTTACCCCTGAATGGCAAAAACACGGCCATGGCTGCAAGAATCAGAGTAATAAAAGAACAAATTTCCAATATCAAAAAATTCAGTTCTGTTAAACGGGTCATGCTGAAACCGAAAATAATGGCTGCAATACCAACCAAAAACGATGCTTTTTGGTCCAACGCGCTTCTTAAGCCATAATGATGGCTCAGCGAATCTCTTAAAAAATTTATTGAATTTGGGTTCATACTTCGATTATTACCGGCAAAACCATGGGCCGCCTTTTGGTTTTACTATATAAAAATTGACCCATTTTATCCCGTAAATTATCTTTAACGTACATCCAGTTAATCGGCGTGCCTACGACAATTGTATGTTCAACAATTTCTTTTACTTTTTTGCGCGCTTCTGTTAAAAGTTCTTTTGATTCCCGCATATAAATAAATCCGCGGGAAATTATATCCGGATTATTTTTAACTTTTCCGGTTTGCCGGTCTATTGTAGCTATAATCACAAACATTCCGTCTTCAGCCATTGTCTGGCGATCACGCAAAACAATATGACCAATATCGCCAATACCCAGTCCATCTACAAAAACATAATTAGTGTCGGCTTTTTTATTTAAAACCTTAGCTATTCTATTTTGAAATTCAATAATTGAGCCATTATCAAGAACAAATATTTTATCTTTGGGGATTCCGACTTGCATGGCCAGTTTTGCCGCTTCTTTCAAAAAATAATGATTGGCATAAACCGGCAGAAAAAAATCTGGCCGGATTTGCTTTATTATTTCTTTAATACTGGCAGCATTGGAATGGCCGCTAATATGAACATCCATTATGTCATTATGAACGACATTGTCGCATTTACGATAAAGACCATCTTTCAGTCGCTGAATTGTCCTTTCGTTGCCGGGAATAACTGACGATGAGAAAATTATAGTATCATTTTTTTTGACACGAATGAATTTATGGTCACCAGTAATTATGCGCGATAAAACCGCATTGCCTTCACCTTGCGCTCCGGTACAAATAATTATAATCTTATTTTCTGGATATTTGTGGATATCGTTAACAGGAATAAACACTTCCTTGTCAGTTTTTATATATCCTAATTCTTGAGCTATTTCAACATTCATTTTCATACTATAACCATCTAGGGCAACTTTCTTGTTGATTTTTCTGGCATATTCAATAATATGACTAATTCTTTTTATTTGGGAAGAAAAAGTGCCAATGATTACTTTGCCTACGGCATCGCTAATCAATTTTTCCAAATTAGCATACATATCTTTTTCCGAGACCAGTTCGTGGGTAGTATCAAGCGAACCCAAACTTTCAAGCATTAAAATTTTTGGCCCTGGCAATGAAGATAAATGATTATAGGTAATTACTTGTTGATTGATTGGATTTTTTTCCATTGTCCAGTCGCCCGGATGAATAACTGTTCCAGCCGGCGTATTGATAATAACGCCAATCGCATCCATAATTGAATGCTCCACATTGAAAAATCCGACTCTGAATTTACCCAAATTAAGCCGTTCATTAATTGATTTAACCTTAATAATTTTTAGGCGCTTAACTGATTCTTTGGCATATTCTTCCATTCTTTTTTTAATCAGAGCAATGGTCAAGTCCCTGCCAATAATTGTTGGATAATTAAGCTTTTTCAAAAGCAATGGAGCAGCGCCAATATGATCAAGATGTCCATGGCTAAAAATTACCCCACGAATATTTTTTTCCTTGCCGCGCAAATAACTGATATTAGGAATGATGAAATCAATACCGGGCATATCTTCTTCCGGGAACTGAATGCCCATATCCAAAATAACAATATCATCGCCATATTCAAAAACGGTCATGTTTCTACCAACTTCTTCCATGCCTCCTAGGGGAATAATTCTTAAAACCGGTTGTTTTGTCTTTTTTTGCCCTTGAGGCATATGTTTTATTTTTTCCATTATGTTTTAATTAATTTTTAAATTAATTTCTTAATAAATCGGGCTGCTGGGAGTTGAACCCAGGCCACTGACTCCCGAAGCCAGCGTACTACCATTATACTACAGCCCGTTCTTTCTTTTTTAATATTTTTTCCAATTCGTTTTTATCTAAAATCCAAAGATTGTCTTCTTCTTTGAATTTTTTATCATAATAAACTTTTCCCTTAACGAATCCGATATTTTTTAATACGCCCTCTGAAAGTAAATTTTTGGGACTCACAAAAGCCATAATTGTGATTTTTTCCTGTTTTTTAAGAAGAGAAAAACAAATTTGTCGGATGGCACTTGGCATAAGACCCCATACTTGTTCTTCTATTGGTAGATTTTCATCGACAAGTCGCGCAAAGCTTATTTCCAAAAATTCTTTATTCGTCGAGGGATCAATTAGGTTGCGTTTTTTTAAATCTCTGAGCTTATCCTTTTCTGGTTCATACAGCCAAACAAATCCTAATATTTTACCTCTGGGTTTTTCTGCACAAACTCCGTAAAAGTTTTTTTCTGTAAAATCTTTAGGGGTTAGGTCGGGACCTACCATATATTTTGCTACTTCGGGTTGATCATCAATAAGTTTAAGCATCTTAACATCGTCTGGATTTTCCGGATCCGCTCTTTTTATCCAGGCCCTCTCCCACGGAAAAACTTTTACAGGCCCTATTTTTGGATTATTTGGAAGCTCATTGCTTGCCGTCAAATCTTCTTCTACTTTTTTAACTTCTTCTTCTTTTATAAATTTCGAAACTTTTTGCACTATCTCGTTGGGTTTACAATTTTTCTCGACCCATTTGTCTGCTTTTTTCTTATTCATTAATTTGTCGTCAAAAAGACTTAAAACTTCTTTAGATAATTCTTCCTGAGCGTGATAAAATTTATCAATATCCTTTATACTAACGTTTCCAGTTCCGAAATCGAATTCTATTATCTTTTCGGCAAAAAGTTTATTGAGCGTATATGCCGCCGAGTAATAATATAAAGCATCTCCTTCTTCTGATTTATCTTTCAACTCGACTAAAGAATTTTCTACCAAGGCAGCTGCCCATTCTTCTTTTGTCCCCTCCAGTCCTCCCGTTTCAATCATCCGGGGAACGAAACACCTATAAAGTTGCTCTGCCTCCGATTCTTGAATGATATCCCTTGAATCTGTGCCCAATCTTTTTGGGGCAGACCCCTTAATATGAAGGTGCCCGAATTCGTGTAAGAGGGTACAGTAAAGCGACATTTCCTGGCTTTTTTCGGATTTAAGTCCTTCAACCCGGAAGTTTTTACCTGCTCGCATTTCTTTGTGTGCCTTTATCTGTTCACCCAGAAAAATTATTGCAACAGATTCTCCCATTTGAGCTGTGGCTTTAGATTTTAAATTAACACCGTAATCTCCAATAGAATTAATGACTTTAACTTTCTTTTTGGCAAGAATCTCGCTCAGATCTTCGCGCCCGTCTTCTTTGAGCATATTCGCCATTGTTTCTTGTTTTGGCAAAAGGCTCTTTTCTATCTCAATGCATTCGGTAGACCTTAAACCTACCCTTAATTCGGGATCGTAGTAGGGATCCTTTTCGCCCCCTCCCTCGGTGTACGCGGAGGGGATTATAAGAATGGGAAAATCGGAAGAAGCCAATTCACTGTATAAATCACTTACTGTTTTATATTTGGCATTTATTTTACGTACATCCGTTTCCTGATACGACTTACTCAAGGCAACCAAATATTCTTTAAAGGTATCACCGCCAGGAATCTTCCCCCATTCAATCGGCATTTCACTAATTTCTTTTAATTTTCGAGAAAGATATTGAGTGTCGCGCGAAAATAATTCGTTAATGGTGCGGGGCCCTTCTTCTTCCGAAAGATAAAATTTGCTTTTGGATTTACTTGGCGAATCGGGAGATAATTTAGAAAAAGCCAGAAAACGAATAAAAAGATTATCTGCCCGCATTGAAGCATCAAGAAGCTTTGTGGTAACATTCCGTAATTCTGAATTTAATCCTAGTTTTCCAAGCTCTTCTTCGCTGGCATTGGCAATAACTTCTTGGTAAGCACTTGTTTCCAGGTGTTTTATGGCGTGCGCAGCAACATTTAATAGAACCTCACGCCTCTGCCCCTGTACTTCGGGTATGGCTTCAGGCCAATTATTTATTATCGTATCAATTATGTCCTGGTCGGAAATTTCCGATATTGAATGTATTTTATCTCTAAACAATAGCGCCTTATCTTTAACCTGCTCTAAAACCGCTTTTTGTACATTATTAAAAAGTTCCAAAGAATTTTCCCACGGCCCAATTTTTTCCGGCAAATCTTTTTTCCATTCGGTATAACCCTCCAACAATCCGAGGGTTTTATAAATGTTCTCCAAGCGGGGTTTTGAGTTAATTAATTTTTCCGGCTCTTTATTAAATTTTTCTTTTTCCATATTCATTTTATCCAATATTTCTCGCGAATTTTTAAATCCTCTTCCTCTTTTTTCTCCTCAATTTTCCCCTTGGCAAGCTTTCTTAATTGCTCCAAATTTTCTTCATCCAGTTCCTTAACTCTTTTTTCCAAGAGTTTTTTGTTGTTTTTTTTCGGGTCTTCAATCACTTCCGCCAACAAAACATCCAAAATCGCTCCAACCTTGGGACTGGGTTGGATTTTTAATAATTTCATAATGTCATTGCCATTGATTTTCAGCATTTTTGCGGAAATCGGGTCTTTGGAAACTTTTTCAATCATATATTCTACAGTCCTTAATCTGTATGGCCTGGCTTTTGGTCTGCCCATTCCTAACCTATCGGAAATTCTTAAATTGATCAAATCCGGAATATTTTCTCTACCTACTCTTACAATCAATCTGCGCGCCCCTGCGTCAGTTAATCTATCTGGATCAGAAACGAACATGTGGTTTTTCACCAATAATGCTACCTTATTAATAACTTTATTGGGAAATTTTAATCTTTCCAAAATTCTAAATGTAAATTTTGCACCAACGCAATCATGATTATAAAAAGTTGAATCTGGACCCTCACCCTCTTTTGTGGCTGGCTTGCCAATATCATGAAAAAGCGCAGCTAATCTTACCTCTAAATTAAATTTATGTTTAGCTGCTTCCTCTAAAGAACGGAGTAAATGTTCATAAATATTATAAATATGTCCTTTGTTTTGTCCTACCCCCACGCCTTTTTCTAATTCCGGAATAATATATTTTAATAAATTTGTCTGTCTTAACAAATCAATTCCTTGCGCTGCTTTTTCTGATTCAAAAATTTTAATCAATTCATCCTTGATTCTTTCTTTGGAAATAAATTGCATTAAACCAGCATTTTTCTGAATTGCTTTCAGCGTATTTTCTTCAACTTGCCAGCCTTGGGCTGGTGATCCCCCAGACAGAGTGCAGGCAAATCTTATGGCTCGCAACATCCGGAGGGCATCTTCATTAAATCTCTCATCAGCACTGCCAACGGTTCTGATAATTTTGTTTTTTAAATCATCTTGCCCGTCGAACAAATCAATTACTTTCATTTCTTGCGACAATGCCAATGCATTAACAGTAAAATCTCTTCTTGCTAAATCTTCTTTAATTGTTTTTGCAAATTTTATCTCGTCTGGATGGCGTTTATCCGAATATTTTCCTTCTAGCCGGAATGGCGTGATTTCAATTGTTTTTAAAGATGCGTCTTTTGAATTGGTTATAACCGTAACAGTGCCGAATTTATTTTCATAAAAATTCTTGGGAAATAATTTCTGGATTTCTTTTGGTTTGGCATTGGTTGTAATGTCCCAGTCCTTTGGTTTTTCCTCCAATAATAAATCTCTGACACACCCGCCGACAATGTAGGCTTCGTGTTTATTCTTGTGCAATTTTTCCGATATTAAATTAACTTCTTTGGGAATTTTCATTCTATTTAGAAATTAGCTGTTCAGAAATTTGAAATTTGTAATGGAAATTTGAAATTGGAAATCAGCTATTTTCTATTTTCCATATAGCCAACCTCCAATTAAACAATACCTTAAAAATTGACTTTTAGCAATTGAAAAAGGACAAAAAATGTCCTTTTTTTAGTACCCCCACTAGGAATCGAACCTAAGTCAGCGGCTTAAAAGGCCGTTGCTTTACCACTAAGCTATGGGGGCGTAATATAAAATATAGATTTTTGAAAATCTTGTGTCAATTACCCCCACTAGGAATCGAACCTAGGTCAACGGTTTAAGAGACCGTTGCTTTACCACTAAGCTATGGAGGCAAAATGCCCTCGAGAGGACTCGCCCGCTCGTCAAAGCGAGCGGGTCCGCTCACGAAGATGAGCGGAAACCTATATTGTGCCCCCAGGAGGACTCGAACCCCCAACTTTAGTTCCGAAGACTAACATGATATCCATTTCACCATAGGGGCAAATTATACAGGGCAATGATTACAGGATAACTTAAAAATAATTGTCGGTCAATCTAAAAACTTGACAGAAGATTTATAATATGATAAAGTGGAGCTATTCAGGATAAAAGGAGGTTATCATGGAAAGACTATATTGCACCTTGAATACGCGCAAGCCCTCAATAATTATTGACGGGGCAACTCATAATGTTGCCAGTATCAAGCCAGAACTACCGAAAAATAGGACGTTTGAATTTTGGGGTATTCTGCAGGGTACTCATTTTGTCCGAGGGAAAATCGGAAAACATATTGCCATTATTGAACTGGCGTAAATGAAACCCCCTCTCGCCGACTGAACGGCCAGGGGGGATTATTTTATCTAAAAATAAAATTTAAAAAATCCCGCTCAAATAATATATCCCCAAGCCGAACAATACAATCGCCTCAACCAAGTTTAACCATTTCATTGTTTTGCCTGATGCGATTTTAATATTCATCGTAATCACGGCAATCACAAAAACAATAATCTCATCGAGCATATAGAAAATCAGATAAATTACGAGGTTAAAGATATAAGCGAGAATTGAAATTTTGGCATGCGCCATAATTCCCGCAAATAAAACCGGAATTACTGCTGAACAGGGGAATTCTACAATCGTAATCACTGCGGCAAAAATCAAAACAGCAATAATCAAACCCCAAATTCCGCCCGTTTCCTGAAATGCTTTTTGGATTTTTTCCGAATGCTTAGTAACTATTTTGTTGCCCTGACTGTCGCAAGTCGGATCTGCTTTTCTGGATTTAATAAATTGCCGCAAAAAATATATTCCCCCAGCAACTCCTAAAATCCCGACAAAAACATTCATTATTTTCAAAACCGGACTTAAAAAGTAAAACAATTGATACCAAAGAAATATCAGAACACCATAAACAAGAACAGTGGTTAAAATAAATAATCCGCCGAAGAGTAAAATTTTCTTTCTTGACTTTAAAATTAAAACCAGCCCCAAAATCAAAACCAGAGCACCCAAGGAGCAAACATTAAATCCGTCAAAAAATCCCAAAATAACTGCCTGCAAAGGCAAAGAATATTTTGTTAAATCAACTTCGCCAATTATGGGTAAATGAAATTTTTTATCATTTTCCTGGCCATTATTTGTATTATTAATCTGTCTCTGGATAGAATCTTCGATTTTCTTGCCAATAGCATTTTCATTGTCAAAACCCAAAATCATTTCCTCGCCAACAAAGGTAATTGGCACCAATCCAAGATATTTTTCCGCATTGTGTTTTTTTAAAGAATCAATCAATAATTGCCCGTGGCTTGCGTCGGTAATTAAATAGCGATTGATTTTAACATCAGGATAATTTGGCGCGATCTTATCCAAAAACGCACTTTCTGCCTTACAATGCGGGCAGGTTTCTGAATAGAAAAAATTTGCCTCCAATTTATAAGTTGTTTCCTGCGCAAAAACCGGCCTCGCAATCAAGGTCGCTAAAACAATAAAAAAGATTATAAGTAATATCTTTCTCATTAATATAATCATAAATTATTAAAATTTGCTTGGCAAATGAATTATTGTGTATTATACTAATTATGTATGCTAAAAAAATCAAAAAAGAAAAAGATTATTGATGAACACAAAATGCACGAAACCGACACTGGGTCGGCTGATGTTCAAATTGGGATTTTAACCGAAGAAATTGAAAAATTGGCAAGCCACTTGAAAAAACATCCCAAAGACAATCATTCGAGGCGAGGCCTTTTGGGAATGGTCTCTAAAAGAAAACATCTCTTGGAGTGGCTAAGGTCGGAAAACGAGAACCGTTATAAAAAAATAATCAAAGCATTGGGACTTAAAAAATAATGTCTATTATTAAACAAAAAGACCAAAGAGTGGGAGTGTTTATGGATGTGCAAAATATGTACCACTCGGCAAAAAATATTTATCAAGCCAGAGTTAATTTCCGGGAGATTTTAAAAACTGCGGTTTCGGGCAGAAAATTAATCAGGGCAATCGCTTATGTTGTTACCACTGAAGCTGGCGATGAAAAAGCATTCTTGGAAGCACTGACCAAGGTAGGCATAGAGGTAAAAAGCAAAGAACTTCAGATATTTCCGGGCGGAATGAAAAAAGCTGATTGGGATGTAGGTATGGCAGTTGATGCGATTAAATTAAGCGAAAAATTGGATTGCATTGTTTTGGTAACCGGGGACGGAGATTTTACTCCCTTAGTAGAGTATTTACAATCCCGAGGACAACAAGTTGAGGTCATTGCTTTTGCCAAAAGCGCTTCAAGTAGATTAAAAGAAGCAACCGATGATTTTATTGATCTTGGCAAAAATCCAGCCAAATATTTATTCGGCATTAGAAATAAATAACTAACCCGCCCCGCCTTGGCGGGGTTAACGCGTTCTTGGTCTGCAAACAAATAGATTATGGGTTTGACAATGTTCACCATGGTCTGAAGTTTGTAGATCAGGGCGAAAAAATATGAATATGAAAGTTTTTAAAACAGAGATTGAAGGAAAAGAACTCTCTGTTGAATTGGGCAAATTAGCCCAACAAACCAATGGCTCGGCATTGATAAAATACGGCCAGACCGCTGTTTTAGCAACCGCGGTATTGTCTGAAAAACCGAGCGATAAAAATTATTTACCTCTCACAGTTGACTACGAAGAGAGGTTTTACGCTGCCGGAAAAATAAAGGGCAGTCGTTTTATTAAAAGAGAGGGAAGACCAAGCGATGAAGCAATCGTAACTGGCCGCTTAATTGATCGGGCTATCCGACCTCTTTTTAACCAAAAATTAAGAAACGACTTACAGATTGTTTTGACTGTTTTATCTTTTGACGGAGAAAATGACCCGGGACTACCGGCTTTAATCGGCGCATCCGTTGCGCTTTTGGTTTCAAATATTCCTTTTAATGGCCCGGTGGCGGGAATTTCTGTTGGCCAAGATGAGAAAGGCCATTGGATTATCACTTCAACCTTAAGCGCCAAGGAAAAATCTGGTTCAGAAATATTTGCCGCTGGAATTGAAAAAGAAAAAGAAATTCTGATAAACATGATTGAGGGTCAAGCCCCGGCAATGCCTGAAGACCAAATGCTTGAAGGAATTGATCTGGCAAGAAAATACATTAAAAAATTGATTGATTTTCAAAAAGATATTATCAAGGAAATCAAACCCCAGAAAAAAGAATTGGAAATCAAAGAAATTGACGCAGAATTAGAAAAATTAACCAAAGAATTTATTGGCGACAAATTGGAAAAAGTAATTTTCCATAAAGACAAACGGGAAAGAATTAAACAATTAAATGACATTAACAATGGACTGGTTCTACTGATTCAAGAAAAATACCCTGAAACCAGCAAAGAAAAAATTGACCTGGCAATGCAATTTATTGATGGGAAAATTGATGAAATCACCCATTATAATATTCTCAAAAATAATAAACGGCCCGATGGCAGAAAAATGGATGAATTAAGAGCATTGAGCGCTGAAGTGGGAATTTTCCCAAGAGTCCATGGTTCGGGATTATTTCAAAGAGGCGATACACAAGTACTTTCCGTGGTTACTCTCGGTTCTCCGGGTTCAGAACAAATTTTTGACCAAATGGAAATTGAAGGAAAAAAGAGATTTATGCATGATTACAATTTTCCGCCATTTTCTGTTGGAGAAACCGGAAGAGTTGGAGGTCCGGGAAGACGCGACATTGGCCATGGCGCATTAGTTGAAAAAGCATTAAAACCAATTGCTCCAGATAAAGAAACATTTCCTTATACTGTCAGGATTGTTTCCGAGGTTTTGGCTTCTAACGGCTCTTCCTCTATGGCATCTGTTTGCGGCTCAATATTGGCATTAATGGATGCTGGCGTTCCAATAACAGATAAAGTGGCTGGGATTGCCATGGGATTAATGTTGAGCCCCTCCTATACTGAAGCTTCGGCGGGCAAAGAAGAGTATAAAATTTTGACCGATATCCAGGGGCCAGAAGACCATTATGGTGATATGGACCTAAAAATCGCTGGCACGAAAAAAGGAGTCAATGCTCTGCAAATGGATGTTAAAATTGATGGTATAAGTATGGATATTTTAAAAGATGCTTTCAAACAAGCAAAAAAAGCGAGATTAGAAATCTTGGAAGTTATGGAAAAAACCATTAAAGAACCGAGACCGGAACTTTCTCCTTATGCTCCTCGAGTTTATACCTTAAAAATTAATCCAGCCAAAATCGGCCTGGTGATTGGTTCGGGTGGCAAGACAATCAATGAAATAACCGCTGACACAGGAGCAACAATTGATATAGAAGACGATGGCACAATTTTTGTAACCTGCGAAAATGCTGATAATGCGAAAAAGGCAATCAGTTGGATAAAGTCGCTTACTCGCGAAGCCAAAATAGATGAATTATTTCAAGGACGAGTGGTAAAAACCACTGAATTTGGTGCCTTTGTTGAATTATTCCCGGGACAAGACGGCTTGCTCCATATTTCAGAATTGGCATCCCGCGAAGCGGGACAGGCAAAAAGAGTGGAAAAAGTGGAAGACGTTATCCGCCAAGGCGATATTGTGGAGGTTAAAGTCAAAAAAATTGATGAAAATAATAAAATTGGTTTAAAATTAATTAAAGTCATTCAAAAAAAATAATCATTATAAAAACCAAATAAATTTATGAATGACCAAAACAATAATATGGAAAATGATTCAGGAGAACCAATGAATGCTTTGCCAGAATATAAGATTAGAACAATGAAAGATGATTTAAGCGGCACTTCTCCTGCTCCAATTTCTCCTGTTGAGCCCATTGCGCCGATTAATCTGCCAATTACAAAAGAAGAATCAATTGAATTTAAGCCAGAAATCCGCAAAGCACCCCTGCCCAGTATTGAGGAACTTGCTATTGAGGCGCCCCCAAAACCATCAGCACCCGTAAAACCACCTCTTCCAATTCTTCCTCCACCCGCACAGAAAATCGAAGCCGCCCCGATTTATCGGGGCGAGCCATCGCCTCGCGGAGAAGCGAGTCACCCAGAAGCCTCTGGGCGGGAAAAAAGAGGAAAATCCAAATTTTTTATAATTTTAATCATTATCATTATTATCGCGATTGCGATTGCGGCTTTCTTTTATTGGCAAGGCACAAAACCCGAACCCGCGCCCAATCAATCCCCGCAGAATGAAGAACCTCAAACGCCCCAATCATTAATTCCAGTTGAAAAAACCAAAATAATTTCCATCAAAAACAATATACCCTTACCAACCTATCTGATAAACCAAACAAAATTAGAGCAAGCCGCAGGGACATTTAAAAGTATCATTCCGCAAAAAGAAGATAAAAAATTATCTTTAAACGAACTCACAGGAGAGCTTGGCATTGTTATTTATCCCTATGTTTTATCCGAACTAAAAGATAATTATTCTCTGTTTTTATATGGTCAGGATAATAAAAAGAGATTGGGCTTGATTATTGAAATTAATAATCCCGATACAATAAAAGAGCAATTGAGATTTTGGGAAATAACAATGGTTGATGATATGAAAAATCTGTTTTTAGAGGATAAACCCGGCAATCCGATTACCAAAACATTCCAAGATAATATTTATAATGGCATTTCTATCCGTTATATTAATTTCCCGAACCCGGATTTAACCATTGATTATGCGATTAAGAACAATTTATTGATTCTCTGCACGAGCAAAGAGCTGATGTATAAAATAATTGATAGGATAGAATAAACTAACTGTTAATAAGTTGTTGAAAATCATTAATTAAAAATAAAAACTTTGTTAAAGTCAAGGGTAAATTAAGCTAATTTTCGCCCTAAAAATCAAACTTATACCATATTTGATGCTCTTGACGAAAATTAAAAAACTTATCCACAATATGCCCCGTAGTGAATTTACCACTGCTGCGGAGCAGCAATAATTTTAATTAGTGGGAAATCTACTACGGGGTATGAATAAAGTTTATTCGGCAGCTATCACTGGTCTTGAAGCTGAACTCGTTGAAGTGGAAGCAGATTTATCATCTGGCCTCCGCTTTTTTAGTATTGTCGGGCTGCCGGATAAATCGGTTGAAGAGTCCAGAGAAAGAATTGCTGCGGCAATAAAAAACAGCGGGGCTGAACCCCCGCATAAACAAAATAAAAGAGTGATTATTAATCTTGCGCCGGCTGATTTAAAAAAAGAGGGCTCGGCTTATGACTTGCCGATTGCGATTAGTTTTCTTTTATCTTCCGAGCAATTGCATTTTGACTCAAAAGACAAATTATTTATCGGCGAATTGGCGCTCAATGGCGAAGTAAGAAGAGTTAATGGCGTTTTGCCAATTTGCCTTTTAGCCAAAGAAAAGCAAATAAACACAGTTTTCGTGCCAAAAGACAATGCCAATGAAGCTAGGTTAATCAGAGAATTGAATATAATTCCCATCCAATCATTAGCTGAATTAATCGGCTTTTTGGAAAACAGAATTGACATTGAACCATTAAAACCATTTGAAATAGAAACTTTTGAAAATTTAGACACAGAATCCTATCCAATCGATATGGCCTATATTAAGGGCCAGGAAAATGCCAAAAGGGCGCTGGAAATCGCTGCCAGCGGGAATCATAATGTGCTTATGACCGGCCCGCCTGGCTCGGGAAAAACATTACTGGCCAGAGCAATGTCTTCAATTTTGCCGAAAATGACTTGGGATGAAATTCTGGAAGTAACCAAAATTTACAGCGTATCGGGAAAACTCTCTCATCATAAATCCTTGATATCGCGGAGGCCGTTCCGCAGCCCGCACCACAGTGCTTCTGAAGCCAGCTTAATTGGCGGCGGCAGTTCAGCCCGGCCAGGAGAAATTACTTTAGCTCATCGCGGAGTATTGTTTATTGATGAATTTCCCGAGGTTCACCGTGATGTTTTGGAAAGCTTGCGCCAGCCAATGGAAGATGGCGTAATCAGTGTTGCCAGGGCTAAAGCCAGCTACACTTTTCCTGCAAGATTTATCTTAATTGCAGCAATGAACCCCTGCCCCTGCGGATATTACGGGGACCCGGAAAAACAATGCACCTGCTATCCCAATCAAATCAATAGATACCAGAGAAGAATTTCCGGACCAATTATGGATAGAATTGATTTATACGTTGAAGTCCCGCACGTGAAATATGAAAAATTGACCGATGAAAAAAATGAGGGCTCAAGCGCAGAAATCAGACAACGAGTGGAAAAAGCCAGAAAAATCCAATTGGAAAGATTTAAAAACGACAACATTATTACTAACAGCGAAATGGGCATTCCCCTGATTAAAAAACATTGCCAAACCGATGAAAATGGCAATCGACTTTTAAGAAATGCGGTCAATAATTTGCATTTATCAGCCCGCGGATTTCATAGAATTTTAAAATTATCCCGAACCATTGCCGACCTCGCAGAATCTTTAAACATCACCTCTGACCACATCGCCGAAGCCCTGCAATACAGGCCAAAGATGGAAGTATAAAATAATTTTCAATTTCCAATTTACAATTTACAATGAATTTTCAATGATTAAATTTTCGAACTTATGACCAAGAAAATAAAAGCAAGAGATTTTCAAAAATATCTTGCTCAACAATTAAAAAATCCCGAATTCAAGAAACATTATGATGAAGTTAACATAAAATCCAAGATTATCAAAAAACGAAAAAATAACCCTTGTTAATTCTGATTTTTAGGAATATGATGAGAGCATAAAAATTAAATATAAATTTATGAACAAAAAGGACAAGATAATTTTAATAATAATTGCGGTGATTATTATAGCGGTAGTTAGTTTTATTCTTATAAATAAACACCGGATCAAAAAAAATGAATGTATAAAAGAATGTATTTATTATTCAGAAGAAAGAGGAACGGGACTTTTTAGAGAACATAAGGGATGGAATTTCGAGGGGAGAGTTTTTGAAACAAGAGAACAATGCTTAAATTATTGTTTAATCAAATAAATTTATGGAAGAAAAAGAGAAAAAACAACGACCAAGGGAGATGCCTCGTTGGCAATGGCGAAAACAATTATTAGAAGAAAGCATAAATCAACCATTGGAGTACTTTGAAGAGTTTTTTATTGACAAACTCAACGAGGGATTAAAATTAAAAAATAAAAAGCTAACCAAGGAAAACAGAAATCTTTTATGCACAATTTTTTTGTCTAATCCCCGAACAGAACCACAAAAAACAATAAATGAATTAAATGATTTGTTTAAAAAATATAAAATAAATAATGCCAAAGAATGGAATGATGAAATGGTCGAGACCCTTAACGAGGCCTTTGATGAAGAACTGAAGAGCTATAAAAATCCGGAAGATAAAAAAATTCGTAAAGACTTTGAAAAATCATTAAATTTTTCTTTTCGTCATCCAAAGATAAACTGGAACGAGGCTTTTGATGACCTATACAAACATTCTACAAGGATTATATTAAGCGGCATAGTTCAAAATTGGTATTTTAAATATGGCAAAGGGCGTATGTATCGTTGGAAGATATAAAAGACAAAAATAAATAAATCTATGAAAATTTTTACTCCCTGGGAAATACTCGGAATCATTGCTCTTATTCTGTTGATTGTTTGTTTTAAAAAAAGGAGCTCTGTTTGGGGTGGTTTAACAATAGGAATTATAGTTGGGATTATAATCACGATTATTTTTCTTATTAGGGGCGATGGTTTTAATTGGCGCATTATCGGCAAGGGAGCAATATCGGGAACGTTGATTGGTTTTGGTGCGGATCTAATTGGAAGAGTGGGTGATAAATTAAGAAATAAATAAATCTATGGGAGAAATGAGTTTAAATCAAGAAAAAAACTATAAAATCTGTAAAAGATTAAAGAAAAACGATATTACCAGAAAAAGAGTGGATAAAGTAAAAAAGAAATTGCTGAAGTTTCTAAATGATGAGAAAGAACCTCATAAAGTGAATCCGGAAGAAAGAGAAAAAATGAGTACATTGAAAGATTTTTATAAAAATAGAGACGAGGAAAATTTAAACCTCGCCGGTGATATTTTCAAGCTACACGATAGATTATTGAATTCTAAAAATCCAAAAATTATAAAAGAAGCCATAAAACAAGCAGAAATAATAATGAAAAGATATTATTTAGCCTCTCTTGATGAATACGAATCGTTGTTTAAGTAACTCACATCGCCGAAGCCCTGCAATACAGACCAAAAACAGAAATTTAAAACCCCGCAACTGCGGGGTTTTTTAATAAATGTATCCCCTGATTCGCCAGTCGTTTTGGTCGAGAATCCTAACACGCTTAATACCTCTACCCAAACTCATTTCTGATACGGTAAGTGTGTCTTCGCTAATTGCTTCAACATAGGCGACATGACCGTAAATACTTTCTCGCGTAACAAGAACTGCACCAACTCTTGGTTCACTCCCGGTTTCAAACCCGTATTGAGGAGCTTTTTTAAGCCAAATTTTCGCGTCTCCATTCCAAGGAATATATCTTTTTTGGGCAACATACCACGTACACTGACCCCAAGGGAACCTATGACTTGTATCTCCATAAGGACCCAATTCTGCAGCAGTATATGAGGCATATGTTTTAGGAACATACTGGACCGGCTTTTGCCCGTCGGGAATAATTATATCCTGGCCAATTGCAAGCTTTCCATCAGCTGGTAAAGCATTGATTTCGATTGTTTTTTCTATATCGCCTTTATAATTTTTAACAATTTTATCCAAAGTTTCGCCCTTTTTGACAGTATGCTTAACCCCCGAAACCGGCAAAATAATCAATTCCTGATCCGGTTTAATGCGGTCCCAATAACTTAAATTATTGGCCCAAAGCAGAGTATTGGTAGTTATGCCAAAGGCAGCAGCAATTTCTGATGGAATATCGCCTGGCTGGACTTTGTAAGTAATGATTCCGCCTCGTGAAACAGCTGAATATAAAGAAACTTCACTGGGAGAATTAGCAGCCACAAAAGCGCTGTCGCCCACAACAATATTAGGGGCATCAAAAAATCCATCATCAATATATGATTGTTCAATGATTATTTCTGTTGGATTCAGATATTCTGAGGCGTAAATAAAGGAATCTTTTCTAATTACCTCATCTTCTTCATTAATGGTGGCGGAATCGTTGACGCTATCGGCAATAGCTGTGGTTATAAGCAAAACTATCGAGATAATAAAAATAACTGCTGCTACCTTAAAATAAGGGATTTTGAGCAGTTTTTTCAATGGAATTCTAATTGTTTGGGTCTTGTAAATAGGTTTACGGGTTAACAATTAAAAAATACCTTCACTGAGTTTCGGTACCTTCAAGCTTAGCATATTGGCTTGGCCTTGTCAACCCTGCACCTATCTTAACAATAATTTTTGTATAATTCATGTCCAGAGCCGCAAGGCGGCTTCGCCTCTAAACAATTTATTTAGAAAGCCTTAATCCGAGATAGGTGCAGGGTCAATAGTTTAAAAATTATAAAAATGTTAAAATATTTTTAATGGAAGAAATTTTAGAAAATCTCAATCCCAGGCAAAAAGAGGCGGTGGAAACAACCGAGGGGCCGGTTTTAATACTGGCTGGGCCAGGAAGCGGCAAAACAAAGGTTTTAACCCATCGTTTATCTTATTTAATTAAAAAAGGAGTGCCTCCACAAAATATTTTAGCAGTCACTTTTACCAATAAAGCAGCTAACGAGATGAAAACCCGAATTGAGAAATTGGTTGGGCATATCAGTTACCTACCGTTTATCGGCACTTTTCATTCTTTTTGTTTGAAAATTCTTAGGAAGGAAATTGATAAATTGGGATTTAAAAAAAACTTCGTTATTTATGATGAAGACGACCAATTAAGCCTAATGAAGGAAGTAATTAAAAAACTGGAGATAAACCAAGAACAATTTTCCGCAAAAAGAATACTTAACACTATTTCCTCTTTAAAAAATGAGGTTATTGGCTGGCAAACTTATCGCGACCAAGCCCAAGAATATTTTGAAAAAACAATTGCCAAAACCTACCAATTCTATCAGCAGGCGCTCCGGGAAAATAATGCGCTTGATTTTGACGACATGATAATGGCTGTGGTTGAACTTTTTGAAAAATTTCCGGAAATACTGGAAAAATATCAGGAACACTTTAAATATATTTTGGTTGACGAATACCAAGACACCAATCCAGCTCAATATCGTTTAATGAAACTTCTCGCCTCAAAATACAAAAACATCTGCGTGGTTGGAGATGACGCACAAAGCATATACAGCTTCAGAAATGCTGATTTCCGCAATATCCTTAATTTTGAAAAAGATTATCCCAAAGCAAAAGTAATTACATTAGACCAGAATTATCGCTCCACCCAAAATATTT
>Ga0315295_10001471_pt1 | contig 20229 bp, 3 predicted proteins | sample YL17G14_0_MG_FD_204453 | JGI IMG/M metagenome (GOLD analysis project Ga0315295, IMG submission 204453) | Sediment microbial communities from Yellowstone Lake, YNP, Wyoming, USA - YL17G14_0 | ecosystem: Environmental > Aquatic > Freshwater > Lake > Sediment | place: USA: Wyoming | collected...
ATAATATCGACGCTGCCTTTGTATAAAGGAAACAGGTCCGAAAATTTCGTAGGTTTATCGATGATTGCCGTAAGTGAAGTTATTTCGACATTTTTATGCCTTACTAAAATCTTGACGATTTCTTCGCCCGTATATCCTGTCGCGCCAATCACTCCAACCTTGATTTTCATGTTAATCCTCCGTCCATAAGTCAGAAGAAAACCATCGACTTCTCACCGACGCATACTACGTCAGTATAAACAAAAAAACCTTTCCTGTCAATATAATTTCTCGTCGGTCATACACGGATTAACTCGCCTGCCTGCCCTCAGCTTCGCCGAGAGGCGAGCCGGCAGGCGTACCAAATCCGTGTTTATCCTCCTTCACTGAATTGCTTTCGCATTCAGCTTCGGAGGACAAGTCCGTATTAATAAATATGAAGCGTGAAAAAAACAAGATAGGTTCTTCTGGTATGATCTAGCGTTTTGTTCTGCTTCGCTCAAAAACTTTCGTTCTTCTTCGCTGAATACCTGCCTGCCGGCTTAGCGTGTTCAGCTTCGAAGAAACTTTCGTGTTTGAGCTTCGCAGGAACTATTCCTATGAAGCCCGAACATGAAAATATTCGGGCGAAGTAGAATCAGCGTTTTGAGTATTGGAATCTCTTCCTTGCTCTTTTTCGGCCGTATTTTTTTCTTTCCTTAGCCCTCGGGTCCCTCGTCAACAAACCGGCCTTTTTCAAAACAGTTCTCAAAGATATATCAAACTTTATAAGCGCCCTTGATATGCCGTGACGGATTGCTTCAGACTGACCTGCTATCCCTCCGCCCTTAACGTTTACATATATATCAAATTTTACATTGCCCTTCGGCGTCTTAAGCGGCTGTTTTATTACGATTTGCTCCTCTTCTCTCGGAAAATACTTTTCTAAAGGACGTTTATTAACGACTATCCTGCCTTTACCCAGACAAAGACGCACGCTTGCGCTTGCTGTTTTGCGCCGTCCCGTAGCGGCATACACAACCTTCTCGCCCGCATCCTTCGTAGGCTCATCGTCTTTATTTTGCGCTTCCTTGATTATTTGCTCTTCTTCCATAATATCACTTTTCCTTGTTTTCTTTACTCGTTAACTGCGCTTGCTGCCTGTGTTTATCATCAGCGTAAACTTTTAGCCTTCTTATCATTTTTCTGCCTAACCTGCTTTTCGGCAGCATTCCTTTTACCGCGTGCCTTATTATATCTGTGGGCCTTCTTTTCAAGAGATGCTCAAAAGTCTCTTCCCTTAAACCGCCGGGATAGCCCGAATATCTTTTATACTTCTTTTCTTCCGCTTTTTTCCCCGTAACCCTAATCTTCGCGGCATTTACGACTACTACGCCATCGCCCATATCTATCTGCGGGCTAAAATCTTTCTTGTGTTTACCCTTCAAAAGAGATGCAATCTCAGTTGCAGCCCTTCCAAGCACCTTATCTTTTACATCAATAAGATGCCATGACCTTTTCACATCCGTTTTTTTAAGCATTATTGTCTTCATTTTCTGCCTATATATAGAAGCACGAATTTATCACACTTCCGTCGTTGTGTCAAGGAAAAACTGGAAAAAAAATATCAAGATACAAGAAACAAGATACAAACAATGACCAATTTACTAAATTTCAATATACAAACCGACGGTTTGAATATTTTCCGCCTACGCCTAACTTTGTTCTAATTATGGCGGATCAGCCATATATTGCAGAAAGTCGGGTTTAGGCTGAGAATTTTGAATTTGTTTGTTTCTTGCCCCGTATGAAGTTTCTCCCGATGAATTTCATCGGGGTCCCGCCGAAGGCGGGATATCTTGGTTATTGGTCATTTCGCAAGTATTACAGTGAAAAATTGTGACATAAATATTACACTTCTCTTACAGTGATGTGACAATAAATACCTCATAATAATGTATATTTATAATACATATTGTTAGGCAAATAAAAGTCTGGATGTTAACCTTGTACCACTCCTCTGAATCATTCGCCACTTTCCGCCTTCGCTAAAGCTTCGGCGGACAACGGGCGTGGCTCAGGTCTGGGGCAAGCACAGGATTAAAGGAGCAAAGCAGTGTTAGGTACCCAATCTAAGACAAAATTTTATCATCTAATTAAAAGGCTATATAATGTTATAGTGAAAGCTATTATTGTATGGCCTTTTCTTTTTAGACAACACGGATTCACACGCCTGCCTGCCCTTCGGCTTCCCTCGGCTTCCCTCGGCTTCGCCGAGAGGCGAGCGCCGAGAGGCGAGCGCCGAAAGGCGAGCCGGCAGGCAGGGATTAAAGACGGATTGACACGGATATGTTACGCCTGCCTGCCGTGCAGGCAGGGATTTACACGGATATTTGTAATTGCCCGGGCCGGATATTCCAGGGTCGTATCCATGGGTACCGATACGAAACTTGGGGCCGGCCCGGGTGTATATCGCAGAAAAAGCCGCTTTAGCTCATGGATTAAAGCCATAGCCCTCATACTCATCTCTCTCATGCTCGTCCACGATATCGCCTGGGCGTATCCGGATAGAAGGCCTGTAGTAAACCAAGAAACGCTTGCTGCAGAATCATTCTTCAGGAAAGAACTCAAAAAACTGGAATTCCAAATTATCGCAGGTTTGGGATTGCTTCATTCCGGAATATCTCCAGTAGCGACAAACGGCTATTTGACAGAGTCTCTGCCCGGAGAAAGAGAAATTACATTCACCGAATCCATAACAGAAGCTGGGGTTACTACTGCAAAATTTGGGTATAAAAACATTGAATTCACAGCCACATTCATCGACTACGAAAAGCCTGTATCAATCGCGGGAATCGGCCAGGAAATAACGCTAGAACCTCCTGTTTTTACTTCACAAAAGGAGAAAATCCAAACAACGCCAACCAAATCAGAAAATGCTACTCCTCAAGTAACAGATAGTCAAGCTGATGAAGGTCCTGGCGTAACACAGCGCGGAAGTGTAAATGCCATGTTTGCGGCAGTCCTATTGGGCGGTCTTGGTATAGGCGCAGCATATAGTTTCGCATCACCTCTATTATATATTTTCTCGACTTACATCTTTTCATCTTTCATGCCCCTGATGTTCCAAACGGGATTCGCATCCCAAATAGAAACAAGAGACAAAACAAATAAAGCGGCTTCACCCGAAGATAGTTATAATGAAATTCGCAAAAAATTCGGAGCAGTTATTGCCCCGCAGGTATTTATACACGAAGTTACGCATAGAGTAACTGCCTGGCTTGGCATCGAAAAATTAGGAAAAATAGGAGAAATACTCAATGAGGGCTTGGCTTATGCTTTAAATATATTAGCTGCGCCTCTCACATCATTAATTACTGCTTTATTCAATATAAAGGAGCTCAAAAAACACCCAAAAAGAATGCCAATTGCTATATTATTAGCGCTTCATGTGTTCTTTACGGCTTTTATACTTTCCATTGGTCTCCCGCAATGCATAAGAGAAGCGCCTATTAAAAGATTCGTAAGATATGTCGAACGTATGGAGAAAAAAGGACATGTGCATACAATATTCGTCCATGGCAACCCTATTGAAATTATTGATGGATCTCCTAAATATAAAGAAAATATAGAGTTCTTAAGATATCATTTAAGCATATTGCCTGAAAGGCATTTTAATGGCTTAAAAAAATTACTTATTGTGCCTAAACAAAAGCAGAAAAAAATACTAAACGGCAGTGCCGGAACATACTATCACGGAGCGGAATCATATAAAAATGTAGATTTTAGTGTTCTAGAGGCCGGCTTAAGGCAATATGATCTTGGAGCAAATTATGTAAATTATCTACAGCATGAATTTGCTCATTATGTTTATTACAAGATACTCGATGATGAGCAACGTAAAGCGTGGGAATCTTTATGGGAATGGAACAGTAAGAACATAGAGAAGGTTAATTCCGTATGGGGAAGTATATACAAAAACAATAACGAAAATAGAAATAACTTTGTATCCGATTATGCAATGACAGATGCATATGAAGATTTCGCTGAAACATATGCCGCCTACACGATTAACTATGAGAACTTAATGCATCCTCCTAATAAAGTATTGGATGAAAAGCTAATGTTCATAGCAAAATTATTTACAGAAGAAAAAGGCGGAGATACACACATATCTTTATACCATCCTTATACACAAGGATTATTCGAAAGGCGCGGGCGTGTTTTTGATCTTCCGATGAAGATGAGGCTAACGCGTCCGATTGAGGATATAGATATATCTTATCTACGAGAAAAAATTGGTAATCTATGGTTCTTTGACAGTGGAAACGCGCGTCTTAATAATATCTTCCGTACTGCTGATATAAATGAGGCAAAAAAGTGGTTTGAAGGAAAAGACTGGCCCGATATTACCAGAGGTTCATTTTATTCAGATACGGTGTCACTATCCAAAGTAAATGATACTGTCAAAATCCTCGACTTTATTCTTGAGTATGTCGACTCGTGCGGCATAGTGGACAACGCCCCTGTGGATTCTTTTGTAGAAGATATTAAGCAGTTCAAAGTAGATTTGGGACTATTGAATGAATTTGCAAGACGCCACCCAAATATCGATCTTAAGGCATCCCCGCAGGTTATTGACACATATGATATTAAAACCTTGATCGAAGGAATCGAAAAGGCATTAGAAGGTTTGAAATCGGATGAAACTATAACGCTAGAATTTTCGTTTGGATACGTTTTTACCGTAGGCGCCAAATCCGATTCTAAGCAGATATTTATATTTAAGGTCGGGGACAAAACCATCTCCTGGGATCCGAAAACCGGACCGGAAAAACTCAAGAAAGCCCTCGAAGGTCCAAGCCGCAAACAATTGAATCCTTCCGCATCCCTAACTCCAACAACCTCTAGGATTTGTTCTGGCACCGCTATGCTGAGGCGCGTTCCCGTGCTCGGCCGCATATACGATGCGATCGAAAGATGGTTCCCGCGATACGGAAAGTGGTTCGCCGCCCTCGCGGTCGCGCCGATACTGGAGGCGGCGTTTCTCGTGATGCCGAGATTGCTCGGGATGGATATTGACTCAATTGTAGTCGGCAGGGCCATGGCGGTATTTACGATACTGCACGCGTTCAATATCAACTGGAAGGCATGGTGGCACGCCTCTACGAAGGACAAATTAAAGGAGCTACGCCTTACATTCGTCGCACCCATCATCCTTTCCCTTATCACCTGGGGCGTCGCATATGCGGGTATCCATGGCTGGGGCATAATCGAACAGAATATCCTCTGGCACATCGCCCTCAACGTCTTCGCCCTAGCGACGGGGTTATTCTATCCGGCGATGGTGGGGAATAACCTGCGCCGGGTGAAGGAGCGGGATTTGAGCGCGGGAGTAATTGGCGAGGGTGGAAAGCTTGATACAGAGACGATCTTAGGGGCGATTTCTAAAGGCGGCGCGCCGGATAAGGATGGCCTCATCAGATTATTATTGAGAAGAAATGAAGAATCCGTCCCATTATTTGAAAGCGCCGTTTCAATAATACAGACGAGAGATAAAGAAGAGAAGATAAGATGCCTGCGGTTCGTCATAGAAACTATCGCCGGCTATCTCTATATCTTATCCGCGAGCTCTAGAAAGGATGAAAAGGCATCGGGATTGCTTGGCCGCGCAAGGGCCGTTTTTGCGGCAGCGGTCGGCGCGCCGGCCGAAGGCATCTTAGGGCAGAGTACGGCTCATGAGCAGTCGGGGCAAGATAAAGAGCGTAATCTCATGGACGCAGTTAAGCAGATAGTGAATATATTCAGAACGAAAACGCGTAATCCCGAACCTGATATAAGAAGATATATAGAAGAAGACGCAGTCGGAAGGGCGTTCACTATTTATATACAGGAAGCCATAAAAACCGGTATCTTAAATGAGGCGCTGGGATTTATCCACGAATTGTTTACAGAGGCCGATGGCACTACCCGTATGATAGTCGAGCAAAGATTGGCTGTAACGCTCAAACAGTACATTAAAAACCATCCGGAAGACGGATCGATAGTAATGGCGGAAGCGAACGCGGGCGTCGCAGGAAGCAGGGCATTGGGTAATCGGCTTGGTGAAAGGACGCTGACGGAACGGGCGGCCGCCGGTTTTACAAAGGCGCTACCTTTTACCGGCGGCGGTCGTAAAGCCGAGAGTAAACTTTTGGAGTACGAGAAGACAAAAGGCGGGCCCGCCTTAATTGAAGATAAGACAGGTAAAAAACCCATGCCGGCAGAAGGCGGGGCCGACGCTTCCGGCATTCAGGCGTTCTCGGACCTGATGACTCCGGGCGCAACGGTGTTCGGAGATAGCTTGGCACAGCAGCCCTCAAAAGGCGCGTCTAAACATTATACGCGTGAGAGGGCGATGGCCGCTGACGATATGATGGATGACCCGAACTATTTGACGAGCATGATCGTCAAGGCGAAAAGCGGCGCCGCCGGCTTACAGCCATTACTCGAAGAGCTATATGAGATGTGCGTGCTTTTACATGAGACATACGGGAAGGCCGACATTGAAAAGAAATTACGCACTTTCTCGTCCAGGAGCGAAGAGACGCTTACCGAGGATTTATATATATTCTTATTGGGCAGGCACATCTCGAAAAATCCAAATGACGAGGCGGCGATCGTTACCGGACTGAAGGACCTGCGCCGGACAGGGCCGTATTTCGGCCGCATCTATGACATATTTTTCGCGGATTCTCTCGTCCATTTTCTCGGTGAAACCATAGACAGGCAGGACCCCGCCGTATTTCTGCCGATGCGGGAGGCGACGGCCGCGAGGTTTGACGCTATGATGAGCGAATATGGCGGTGTGGATGCCGCCGCTTCATTTATAATGAAATTATACGAAGCCGCACAGGGTTTATATGATTCTCTTAAAAAGAGCGATAGTTCTAAGATAAAGGACGTCGAAAAATACAAGTCGAACCTGCTATCGGCGTTATTCGCCGGTTATATATTCTACGCAAAAAGGGAGCGATTGCCGGAGAGGATCGCACTACTCATTTCCGCGATAGTAATGAATATCCAGAACAATTCCGGCTTCAAAGCAGGGAAATCTTTCAGGGCGGCATATCTCGCGTTAAAGAACACGTTCGACAGGAATTTTCCGGAGCTATTTTCGTATGAACCCCCATCGCTCGTTCAGCCGCAATTTTCGGAGCCGCTGAAGAAAGAGGGCGCCGCGCCTGCCGGCGCAGGGCCAATGGGGCGTGCCTCGGCAGTCAGGAAGCCGGTGAACGCGAAAGACGTTATCCTGCAAATGGCAAGTTGCGGCACATTCGAAGAACGACTTGGCGTATTGAGAGATAATTTTGCCCCCGTCAATGACTACATGTCGCGCGACGCTCGGCTCGCCATGAATGTGACATTTGTCCTGGTGGCTGGCAATACGGACCATGCGAATTTCGAATCTTTCAGGCGCGAATACAGGGCCATCGCGAAGCGATATCATCCAGACATGAACGCCGGCAATAAAGAAAAGGAAGAGGCCATCGGGATATTGAGCCAGATAAATGAACTCTGGGAAGGCATAAATCGGAAAGAGCCCATAAAAAATACAAAGGAAATTTTACGGACATTGGTGGAACGGCTTGTTGCCATGCCCGAATCGGTGTTCAAGGCAGGCCCCGTATCGTTCAAAGACGCGAATGAGGCGATTTTATTTATCGAAGACGCGCTGTCCCGCCCCGAATCTATCGACAAAAATTCTATATTGGATATTTTGAGAGCGCTGCTCGCCGCGATAAAAGCCTTGCTTGCCCAAAGCGGCAGTGAAAACAAGGAAATTGTGGAAACAAAGACTCCGCCAGCCGATGGCCAGACGCCATCCGGCACCGCGATGCTTCGCCGCGTTCCCGGATTCGGCCATGCCTATCGCGCGATCGAAAGCGCTGTCGATAAGAAATTCACAGGATGGGGAGGGATTGTCGCCGCCCTCGCGGCCGCGCCGTTACTGGAAACAGCGTTTCTCGTGGTGCCGAAATGGCTCGGAATGGATCTTGATTCGATAGTAGTCGGCAGAGCGATGGCGGCCTTTGTGCTGCTTCATGCGGCCAATATCAACTGGAAGGCATGGTGGCATGCCCCGCCGAAAGAGAAGTTAAAGACGCTCCGCCTTACTTTTGTCGCACCCCTCATGCTATCCTTCATCACCTGGGGCGCCGCATATATGGGCCTCTGCGGCCAAGGCGTCATAGAGCAGAATATTCTCTGGCACATCGCCCTCAACGTCTTCGCCCTCGCGACAGGATTGTTCAATCCGGCGATGATGAGGAAAGGGAAGGGTAACGTGAAGGAGCTGGATTTGAGCGCGAAAAGGGCAAAGCATACTGCCGGTATCATAAAGGGTAAAGGATCCACAACGGCCAGCATCAATTTTATAGCTCGCGAACTCGCCTATTATAAAGAAGGTAAGATAAATGCCAAACGTATAAATGCAAATAAAAAGGCGCTTAAAATTTTAAACAAGCGTATTTCAATAGGCGATATCGACAAGATGGCCGATACGACAGCGGTGATGAACTTTAGCGATAAAAATACAGGCATCGAAGATCAAGATATAAACTTTTTCAGTGGAGTAAAAAAATTATCCAATTTATTGGGTGGAATAGACAAAGAGTTCCCAAGGTATTATGATAATTGTTTGGAGATATTCGACCCTCAGGCCTTAAGGGCCATTTTTTATATGGAAATTGGACATAACGGGGCATTCACCGAAATCATAACCCTCTTAGGCTCGAAAAACGCCGATTTCAGAAAGGCCTTAAAAGCCGTTTTTGGCGAGAAACTACTCGCAGAGAAGATGCTGAAAAGGCCGGATATCTTTTATAAGGCATTGGAAGTCTTATGCCGCCTTGACGCAGAAGAACTGGAAGATTATGCGCGGCTCATCGGCATAGACGCGATCCGAACAAGGGCGGCATCCGATCCTTTAGGGTTTCATACCACCGCTTGTGTATTACTGGCCATGTCTAAAGAAAACCGTATCCCTGACATTGAAAAATCGGAATATTATGTAGTATATGGTGAAAAATACGATTTATCCAAATATCTTATCGGTTGGCAGGAGAAGGCGGGTAGAAGGTATACACAGGAGATATTTTTGCAAAGCCCATTCCTCTTTTTGGGATATTTAGCTTATTTAAGAGATCCTGGGACAGTTAGAACAGGCCTATACATGCCACCCTTGACCAAAGAAGCATATCGAAGAGGAGATTTTTCCTTCCCGTCATGGCTTAGAGATACCTCTTATAGCGGCTGTCTAAATGCGGCGCTTAGAGCACTATCCTATTTATATCATGGGAATTTGTTTGTTCGCGCCTATGGAAAGGATATTCGAGTTGATGTTCCTTTTAGAGACGAAATACTATCCATTAGTAGTATTGAATACGCGATACTATTATTAGGGCTGACAAAAGAGGATGGCGCATATGGTCGCAATAGATTAAATGTCTTGTGGGATGTGGGTAGTCATTTCAAATCATTTTCATCAGAAATGGAGCCCGCAATTTATAGATATTCAAAAATAAAGTGGGGGGAATTTTTAGAGCATGATGACGATTTTATAGATTTTGTCATTAAATATGTCAAGGATGGGAAATACGCGAATAAATACACGGATAGAGTGGGAGACGCGGCCTTTTGCCTGGCGGCCTCCGGCCGTTCATTCAATAGGTTATTAAGGGCTTTATCGCGAAGCGCAAAAGAGAAGGCATTAGGGTATAGGCGCGGATTTAGAAAGATAGAAGAGGCGTTAGAGAGCCGTGAAAGCCCATTTGAATTTGACGCCACTAAAATATGGTCCATGGGGGGACCGTACAAATTGCGCAAAGAAAAATTTGAGTTAGAAAAGCAACGTCTTTTAGGGGTTCTTGGCGAGCATGTGCCGCCAGGCGGCAGCATCCTCGAGGTGGGCGCCGGGCAAGGATTGCTGACAAAGAACTTGCCTAAGAAATGGTTAGAAAATCTGTCAATAGTGGAGGTGAATGAGAAGTCCTGCCGGATCTTAAGGAATATTAGAGGGATTCGCAAGGACAATGTTCATTGTGCGGATGCCCAGCGATTGTCAATCTTTGATGATGAAAGTATGGATATAGTCATCGGATTGGATTCCATAGATACGTTCCCCGATCTGGATGTGTTTTTAAAAGAAGCGAAAAGGGTGCTTCGTCCCGGCGGGAAACTTATATGCCTGACGTTATTGCCTCCTCCGCCTGATCAGCCGCATACGCGTTCGATTTTACGTAGAGTAGGGGTAGTAAAAGGAGATAGAGAGATTTCTAGAAAAATTTTTAACAGAATTGCGGATATGTATTATGATACGCGGACAGGAAAAGAGAGTATGTGCCAACGTAATCTCAGCATTATGAATATAATCTTGTCAAGAATTCTTCCGAAAGGATTCAAGGTGGTGTTTGATGAACGCGATCCGGAATATGGGCGTATGGTCATATTTATAGCGAAAAAAGAGGAAAAGGGCCATAGAAAGAAATCATCTACCTTGCCTACGGCCACTGCCGGCGCACATAAACCGCGCGGCACCGCGATGCTGAGGGGCGTTCCCCAAAGGGACACCCTTACCGCGCTCGGACTCGCGCAGGCGGATGTGCCAGACCGACAGCCCACGCACTCCCCCTTCCGCTTCCCTAAATATATATGGGATGAGTTTCAGGCGCTTTTAAGGGAAAAGTTAGGCGAACATGTTTATAATACGGTTAAACTGCATGGCCTTGCATGGACAGACACTGAAGGAATAACTCATTTTATTGATGAAAAAAGAGAAGAACTTCATCTTACGAATGAAGCTCTAGAATCAATCTGGCAGTCTGCATCTCAAGCAGTAAAAACTGCTATTAATAAAACTTCCGGTAAAGATAAAGAAATAACCGTAGAAGGCGTTAAAAAAGTAATTACAAGGCATGAGGAATTTCACAGGGAATTACGAAAGAATAAGCAACTGGCAGAAGATTTTAGAGAAAAACTTGAGACAGAAGTATTTGGTGAACAACTTACCGAAAGCCATTCATTTATTAAAGCTTTTAAAGATGTTTATGGAGAGCCGCATTGTTCGCAGATCACGGATGCTACGATGGACGATGGACGAGAGACGAGGGACGATAATATTAATTGGTACATTGAGGAGTTCCTTGTGCTTTCTATGCAGGAAATGGAGTTATTTAATGATATATATGCGGTGATAGATAGGGTGATTGGAATCGAAGATTCGATTAGCAATAAACGAAATAAAATAATGGAAATTCTATTAAATATAATCTGGGAAAAATATGATAAATCGCTCGGAGGAAGGCTGGATAGGCTGGTATTAGCTGTAGCGCTACAAGACCATGGAGGACCATTGGATGCCTTAGGGTGCATTAGTAAAATAGTCTTGCCTCTTGATGCTTTTGATTTCGAGGGAGAGTGGCCAAAGGACTTCAGCGCACCCGCAAGACTCTCAAATTTGGCAAGAATTTTAAGGGGCTTCGGCTCGCGATACGATGAATTTGCTTCACAGGCTGAAGACCTTGAATCGGCGTCTAATACAAGTAGTATTTCATTATCCGCCTTGGAAAAAGTAGAAAGTGAATATATTGAATACCTCAAGGCCCTGGAATCCGAGCTCACCTATTATATTCAAGAAATAAAGCCTTGGCTCGATAAAAAAGATAAATTGAGCGCAACTCTACACGAGGTAATGGGATATGCATTACCTTATGCTGAACGATTAGCATTCAACTGCAGGTTGCTTCGTCTATTTTTTGCTTCTGATATATCTGGTTCAATAGAATCTATAAATCTAAATGAATGGCTTCCCGGCCGCAAATGGGAAACAAAAGTCAAAGGCAAGCCAGAAGTTACTCATGAAGTAACAGTCAGTCAAAAAAATGGAGACGTGCCGCCCATTATTTCTAACCCACTTTTATTACATGTTGCTATCGAAAGAATAATATCAAATGGCTTCCATGCTATTGAAGAAAACAGAGATAAATTAACCGAAGATGCTGAGATAATAAATATTAATATTTCGCCAAGACCTGACAGAAAAAAGGTTCAAATCATTATAACAAGTTATGGACAAATAAATGAAGAAAGGTTATTAATAGAGGTTCGCACTGGTTTATTAGATTTACTTACTCTCAATCATAGGCGAAAATATTTTCAACATGGAATAGGCCTTCCTTTCATGGCGGCGGCAATCAAGAAAATGGGCGGAGATATAAGCGTACAGAATATTAAGGGTGAGAAATTCCCAAAGGTCGAGTTTATGATTGAGTTACCTATATCGGATAAAGCAATAAAACCTAACGTATCTAGCGAACCGCAAATATCGGAAGAACAACGCCTGCGCGCAGAGCATAGAGACGAACGGGAAATCTTAGAAGCTGTAAAACACATTCTTAAAGGCTGTCCTGTAAACATGACTATAGATGTATCCCTTATTCCGAGGACAAAAGGTGAACTTGAAAAGAACATGGAAACGCTTGCGCGCACTATTTGCTGGCACAATATGTACGGACTACAAGTTCGCTATGCGCTTGAAGACGAAACAGATCCTGAATACGCGCTTCTTGCAACCTGGTATTTACGGGAAATAGTGAAAAAATTACCGGTTGAAAATGCGGCAAAAATCGCAGAAAATATAGGCAATTTGCATAAGCCAAGTGACAAGCTAATTGAGGTCCGCCTTGCAAACTCTGACGCCTTAGAAGCGTTGAAAAACAGCGCAAATCAGATTGGTCCCCGTCAACTATTCATCGCACTCCAGCCTAAACCTGATATGCCGTCCATTCCTAATTATACAGCCGCATCTTCGATCGGGCTATCGCAAGCCGCCCTGCGTATAGCTACGGATAGAGTAATCGAAGAAAAACAAATTAAAGACCAATTTGCTGCATTCGACAACATAGAAAAAGATTTGAAAGACGACATTATGGATAAGATAAGAAAAATATACAAACGTTATGAGATAATCAACGATTATTATGATTTTGATATAGATTTACTCAAGTTCATGGTAGTCGGCCATCCTTTAAATAGACTCGATTTCGCCATTCATTATGCCCTTCCGCCGATAACCGCCGAATCAGAAAAACTCGACGAACTCCACGAAACCCAGCAACTCTTAAAGCAAGCCGCCTAATCTAATGGGGACGGTCCTTCTTGCCGTAACCCATTACAAATAAATAGGTTATGCACAGACACTTTACATCTTTAAAATAACTACTAACGAAATTATAAGACATCATTAAACATGTAAAGTGTCATGCCATAACTTCTTTATTGACAATGAGTTATAACGTGAAGGACCGTCCCCATTATGAGGGCTTTCCGCCTAAACCAGACCTTAAGCAACCTATAGCGGATCCGCCCTACGATATATAAAAACCCCACACTAAATATTTAGTGTGGGGTTGAATTATGCTGGCACTGACCTACTCTCCCAGCTTCCGCCTAAACCACGTAGAAATGCAACTCATGGCGGATTCGCCATAAAAAAGCATAACGTCGAGTATAGGCGAAAGTTGCCCAGTAAGTACCATCGGCTTCGGAAGGCTTTCCGCCTAAACCAGACCTTAAGCAACCTATGGCGGATCCGCCCTACGATATATAAAAACCCCACACTAAATATTTAGTGTGGGGTTGAATTATGCTGGCACTGACCTACTCTCCCAGCTAGTTGCCCAGTAAGTACCATCGGCGCTGAGGGGCTTAACTACCGTATTCGGAATGGGAACGGGTGGGACCCCCTCGCTATGAGCACCAGCAATATTTTACAAAGTAAAATTTTGTCCCAAGCGGCCTGCTGTTGCCTTTGGCCGCAAGGGAGTAAAACTTAGATATCCCTCGCCACCTAAGTTTAGCAAAGGCGACTCGGGATAAATTCGGACATACGACTTATGTCGCCCTTCGGGCTCCCTGCCTGTCGGCAGGCAGGCATAAGCCATGTCCTCATTTACAACCAGATACTAGGGTAATAATAACGTTCCGATAGACGAGGGATGATGGACGAAGGACGATAAGGATTTATAATCTTTATCGTCTATCATCCCTCTTCCCTCATCCTTTCGGATCGTGCGTCTACGACGTTATGGTTCTTCTTCGCTCTGCACATTGCAAGCAATGGTAGAGCTTCGAAGAAACAACATTCCTACGAAGCTAAATATGTAAATATTTAGCGAAGTAGAATGGTCAAGCCAATCGACAGATTAGTATTCCTGAGCTTAAACCCTTACGGGTCGTACACTTGGAACCTATCAACCTCGTAGTCTTCGAGGTGTCTAATTGGGATATCTTTTCTCGAGGGGGGCTTGGCGCTTATATGCTTTCAGCGCTTATCCTTTCCGAACATAGCTACCCAGCGTGTGCCACTGGCGTGACAACTGGAACACCAGAGGTTCGTCTGTCCCGGTCCTCTCGTACTAGGGACAGCTCCCCACAAATATCCTTTGCCCACAGCAGATAGGGACCGAACTGTCTTGCGACGTTCTGAACCCAGCTCACGTACCACTTTAACCGGCGAACAGCCGGACCCTTGGGACCTTCTCCAGCCCCAGGATGTGATGAGCCGACATCGAGGTGCCAAACCTCCTCGTCGATATGAACTCTTGGAGGAGATCAGCCTGTTATCCCCGGAGTACCTTTTATCCGTTGAGCGACGGCGCTTCCACGTGCTACCGCCGGATCACTAAGTCCGTGTTTCCACTCTGCTCGACTTGTATGTCTCACAGTTAAGCACCCTTGTGCCTTTACGCTCAATACGCGATTGCCAACCGCGCTGAGGGTACCTTTGAACGCCTCCGTTACTCTTTAGGAGGCCACCGCCCCAGTCAAACTGCCCGCCTGGCACTGTCCCTCTTGTGGATAACACAAGTGGGTTAGAATTCCGATACAATAAGAGTGGTATTTCACATTTCGGCTCCACCCTGCCTAGCGGCAGGGTTTCAAAGCCTCCCACCTATACTACACATATCGGATCAAAATCCAATACCAGGTTACAGTGAAGGTTCCGGGGTCTTTCCGTCTAGCTGCGGGTAAACGGCATCTTCACCGTTGCTACAATTTCGCCGAATCCCTCGTTGAGACAGCGCTCATGTTGTTACACCATTCGTGCGGGTCGGAACTTACCCGACAAGGAATTTCGCTACCTTAGGACCGTTATAGTTACGGCCGCCGTTTACTGGGGCTTTGCACTAGGGCTTCTCCTTGCGAAGTCACCCATGTACTTAACCTTCCAGCACCGGGCAGGTGTCAGTCCCTATACTTCCTCTTACGAGTTTGCAGAGACCTGTGTTTTTGCTAAACAGTCACATGAGCCTCTATAGTGTCGCCCTTTCGCGCTCCATCAGTTTGGTAGACTTCACGCTAATAGGGCACCCCTTATTCCGAAGTTACGGGGCCATTTTGCCTAGTTCCTTAACGAGGGTTATTTCGAGCGCCTTGGCATATTCTGCCTATCTACCTGTGTCGGATTACGGTACGATTACTCACCCAACTCATTCCGGAAGTTTTTCTAGGTGACATAGCGTCAGCCAGTTCGCCCGCTCCGTAGATTGGGCTCCCCATCACCCCTCATCCCGATTGCTCGGGACTACAGGTTTAGACGCGCACATCCAACCGCGCGCTGACCTAGCTTTTCACGTCATTCCAGAATTGATAACGCAGGATAAGTAGTGCTGGAATATTAACCAGCTGTCCATCACCTACGCCTTTCAGCCTCAGCTTAGGATCGACTAACCCTGGGCGGATTAACCTTCCCCAGGAAACCTTAGATTTTCGGCGAATCCGTTTCTCGCGGATTTTTTCGCTACTCATACCGGCATAATCACTTCCATTTCGTCCAGCAGTCCTCTCGATCTGCCTTCACACTACTATGGAACGCTCCCCTACCATCGTCAGCCAAAAAAAATTTATTTTTCCCTTAAAATCAAAAATAAAATATCAAAAATTAAAAACACAAACCAAAAACATAAAAAAAGTATTTTTTATATTTAATATGTATTTTTGATTTTTGCTTTTTGATTTTTAATTTTAGGTCTTTAAATTTCATTTAAAGGCCGACGATCCGCAGCTTCGGTAACGAGCTTGAGCCCCGATTATCTTCGGCGCGAAATCACAATCGACCAGTGAGCTGTTACGCACTCTTTAAATGATGGCTGCCTCTAAGCCAACATCCTGGTTGTCAAAGCAATCTCACATCCTTTACCACTTAGCTCGTATTTAGGGACCTTAGCTGGCGGTCTGGTTTGTTTTCCTCTCGCGAATGGAGCTTATCCCCCACTCGCTCACTCCTATGATACAGAACAACGGTATTCGGAGTTTAATTGGGTTCGGAAAGCTGGTAGGCTCCCTAGCCCATTTAGTACTCTACCCCCGTTGCCTATTTACATAAGGCTAGCCCTAAAGCTATTTCGGGGAGAACCAGCAATATCTGAGTTTGATTAGCCTTTCACTCCGACCCACAGTTCATCCCATCGTTTTTCATCGCAAACGGGTTCGCACCTCCACTCGGTTTTACCCGAGCTTCACGCTGACCATGGGTAGATCACTCAGTTTCGGGTCTACTCTATGTAACTTAATCGCCCTATTCGGACTCGCTTTCGCTACGGCTACCTCCCTTTCAAGGAGTTAACCTGGCTACACATAGTAACTCGCCGGTTCATTATTCAATAGGCACGCAGTCAGCCATTCTCCGCCTAAGGCGGAGCATAGGCCTTCTACCGCTTGTAAGCTTATGATTTCAGGTACTATTTCACTCCCCTTAAAGGGGTTCTTTTCAACTTTCATTCACATTACTTGTGCACTATCGGTCACGGATTAGTATTTAGCCTTAGCCCGTGGTCGGGCCAGATTCATACGGGGTTTCACGGGTCCCGTATTACTTGGGAAATAAACACAGCATATTCATTCAATTTCGCTTACTGGACTATCACCATCTATGGTTAACCTTTCCATGTTATTCGGCTATCAAATGAATTACTAAAATGCCGACTCACTTGGGTATGAATCCTGCTTATTCCCGCTACTTCCTATGGACAACGCACCCAAGCTTTAACATCCATAAGATTTAGGCTGTTCCCTTTTCGCTCGCCGCTACTAAGGGAATATCATTCGATTTCTCTTCCTCAGGGTACTGAGATGTTTCACTTCCCCTGGTGTTGCTTCAAGCATCTTTCGATGCAAGATATCCCGCTATTAAACGAGATGGGTTCCCCCATTCGGAAATCTCCGGGTCAAAACGTGTTTGCGGCTCACCGGAGCATATCGCTGCTTACCGCGTCCTTCATCGCCTATCCGTACCAAGTCATCCCTCATAAGCTCTTCGTAGCTTGACCAAATAAATAATATTTATTGGTCGTTATTTTCTATTATTAGACGCCATTATTTTTACCCTAATATCTGATTGTCAAAGATCAACTGTCAGCCAACAGGCTGACAAAACTGAAATTTTTGCCTTAAAAAAATTTCATCCTGAGAAATCGACCCATAGGGAGATTTCGAAGGATCTTCGTAAGGTCATTCACTTCGCATGAAATGCTTCCATTGGTCGCATTTCATTGCTCGTTCAGGATCAAATTTTGCATTCGCAAAATTTGGTGGAGATAACCGGGATCGAACCGGTAACCTCGTGCTTGCAAAGCACGCGCTCTCCCAATTGAGCTATATCCCCAAACTTTTGCTTCGCAAAAGTAAATCCAAATTTCAAAATCCAAAATACAAATTTTGTTATTTGGATTTTGTCATTTGTCATTCTGAAAATTTGCTACGCAAATTTTCAGTGGTGGGCCCAATTGGGATCGAACCAATGACCTCCGCGTTATCAGCACGGCGCTCTAGCCAACTGAGCTACGGGCCCTGAAATTTTCGCCTTAAGAAAATTTCATGCCGGGGTAGTGTTATAAATTCGACTCATAGAAGAATTTATCACTACCGAGGCTAAAATTTACTTCGTAAATTTCATCCCGAGCAGCCTGTGCTAACGATTGGCTGCGGGGGATAATACTAGCCGTAAGCTATGTACTATGGACTTTGAGCTCAAAGACCAAAGCACAGAGCCCATGGCTCAAAAGTCATGGTTCTCACACCTTTGTATAAATATTATATCAATCCCTCGTGCCCATGATTAAACTGTAGGCACTCGGGATGATTTCGCGCTTATGACTTACGCTTCTTTCAGTCGCGTAAGTCATGTGATCAATTAAGTAACCGATAATTTCCTAGGAATTAAACAAACTCCACTGATTTAAATTAATGCTTCAACCATGAGAATGTCAAAGCCATAAAATCTCTCGCTTATCAGTGAATCATAAGCGATTTGTCAATATTTCCGCCTTAACCCAACTTTCTACAACTCATGGCGTATTCGCCATGAGTTGCTATATGTTTTGCTTAGGCGAATAATGCTCCTTAGAAAGGAGGTGATCCAGCCGCACCTTCCGGTACGGCTACCTTGTTACGACTTAGTCCTCCTCACCAAGCACACCTTCGACGCCTTCCTCTCTTGCGAGTTAGAACAGCGACTTCGGGTGCACTCGACTCGGGTGACTTGACGGGCGGTGTGTACAAGACCCGGGAACGTATTCACCGCAGCATAGCTGATCTGCGGTTACTAGCGATTCCAGCTTCATGAAGGCGAATTGCAGCCTTCAATCTGAACTGAGACCGGTTTTTTGAGATTTGCTCCACCTTGCGGTCTCGCTTCTCTTTGTACCGGCCATTGTAGCACGTGTGTGGCCCAGGACATAAGGGCCGTACTGACTTGACGTCATCACCACCTTCCTCCAGTTAAAAAACTGGCAGTCTCTTTAGAGTGCCCCTAAGATAAACTTAGGGTAGCAACTAAAGACGATGGTTGCGCTCGTTGCGGGACTTAACCCAACATCTCACGACACGAGCTGACGACAGCCATGCAACACCTGTGCTGGCTCCCGGTTTAACGGGTCGTCCCCCTTTCAGGTTCCTACTTCCAGCATGTCAAGCCCTGGTAAGGTTCCACGCGTATCGTCGTATTAAACCACATGCTCCACCGCTTGTGCGGGTCCCCGTCAATTCCTTTGAGTTTCAACCTTGCGGCCGTACTCCCCAGGTGGGGCACTTAATGTGTTAACTGCGGCACACCCCAAAAAGGGATACACCTAGTGCCCATCGTTTACGGCTAGGACTACCAGAGTATCTAATTCTGTTTGCTCCCCTAGCTTTCGTATTTCAGTGTCAGTATCAGGCCAGAGAGCCGCCTACGCCACTGGTGTTCCTCCCGATATCTACAGATTTCACCCTTACACCGGGAATTCCGCTCTCCTCTCCTGTACTCAATCCTGTTAGTTTCTCCCCCGTGTCTCTGGTTGAGCCAGAGTATTTCAAGAAAGACTTAACAGGACACCTACATACCCTTTACACCCAATAATTCCGAACAACGCTTGCCACCTCCGTATTACCGCGGCTGCTGGCACGGAGTTAGCCGTGGCTTCCTCTGCCCGTACTGTCAGACTTCTGACTTATTAAGTCAAAAGTTTTCATCCGGGCTGACAGAGCTTTACAATCCGAAGACCTTCATCGCTCACGCGGCGTCGCATTGTCACGCTTTCGCGCATTGCAAAAGATTCTCGACTGCAGCCTCCCGTAGGAGTCTGGGCAGTGTCTCAGTCCCAGTGTGGCTGACCATCCTCTTAGACCAGCTACCCGTCAAAAGCCTTGGTGGGCCGTTACCTCACCAACAAGCTGATGGGGGGCGGGCTCATCCTTGAATGGCAGGCCTTATTGCTAAGGTCCCCGCCTTTTCCCACTCTTCATGCGAAGAGTGGTCTTATCCGGTATTAGCTCGCTTTTCAGCAAGTTATCCCAGTTTCAAGGGGAGATTACCCACCTGCTACTCACCCTTTTGCCACTATCCCTTGCGGGATCGTCCGACTTGCATGCCTAATCCACGCCGCCAGCGTTCGTTCTGAGCCAGAATCAAACTCTCCATAAAAAATTGTGGTTTAATCTTCTTACTAGCTCGGCTATTTAATTATCAAAGAGCAGAATCGCAAAAACGCTAAACTCACTTTTAGCGTGCTATGTTAGCAAAACCACAAAAAATAAGTCTAATATTTGCGGTTATATAATTATAATTGCGTTTAAAAATGGCCGTTTGCGTTTTTGCTAAACTTGCTTGCTAAAACCCGTGTTTTGCACTTTAGCGTTTCTGGACATAAAAAAAGCATCGTAGACGATGCTTTTGAAAAACATCCTCCTTTT